>ERZ773185.937-NODE-937-length-24085-cov-94.798502_pt1 | contig 24085 bp, 22 predicted proteins | sample MGYA00580531_ERZ773185 | MGnify/ENA primary metagenome ERZ773185 (study PRJEB29015, sample SAMEA2737799) | human gut metagenome | biome: human gut; feature: human-associated habitat; material: faeces | place: China | collected 2012 ...
TCTCCCACATCTCCTTATAGGTCTTGGCAAGCGCATGGTGCGCCTCGTCAATCACAATCATTCCCGGTTCTTCCTCTATCTCGTCATAGTGCTTCGACAACCATTGTATCGACACCGCCTTGATAGGAACATTGAATGCGCTAGCCGACAAACAATCTGGCGAATAACCTGATACTTCCTTTGATGCGCCAGCCGACAAACAATCTGGCGAGACCTTTGATGGTCCGCCAACCTTAGAGCGTAGCGGTTCCGAGCGACGAGGAGGAGCGGTTTCCTCCCTCGCTCCTGAGGAGAGAGGGTCGGGGTGAGAGGTGGAGCCTCCCTTAAGGGTAAGGGAGGACGGGTGGGTTTTCGAAAAATTCCCCTCTTTAAGGGTAAAGAGGGACGGGGTGATTTTCGAAGAATTGACAGGGTGGTTCGAAAAATCCTTATAAAGAAGGGATGGGGTTTTAGAAAAAACTCTTTGAATAGTTTCTCGAATCTGAGAAACCAACTCCCTTCTATGGGCAACAATCCAAACATTGCAATTGGAATGTTCCCTCAAAAACGATTCTACGACCGAAGCGAGTAGAACCGTTTTTCCCGTACCCGTTGGCATTTGTGCCATCACGGACCGATGAAGGCGCAACGCCTTCTCAATCCGTTCCTTCATATCCTCTTGATAATCAAAAAGCTTGATTTCTTTCATTGCTTGCTTTCAATTTGCTCTACAAGTTCCTCCAAGTAGTTGGTGTATATCACCAATACGGCGTCCCCACTATATTACAAGTAGTTACACCTATCAGTTTTTTTGAAAATAATGTATCGTTTTAAGGGTGAAGGATTGCTAACACACTCCTTCACCTCATGTATATCACCAATACAGCGTCCCCACTATATTACAAGTAGTTACACCTATCAGTTTTTTGAAAAAAATTATATTTGCTCCCCACCGCAGTATCGCTCTGCGCTTGTCGCCACTCGAATGAGAAAAAATGCATTAATTAATATGGTGCACAACTATTAATCCTGACTAAATCTAATTTTTACATTCTTACAACACAAAAAATGATTCAGCTTCCTTACAAGTTCTGCGGTAGTATGTAAGTAATCCCTACATGCTTTTAAAATCTTTTTTGAACTCCCTTCAAAAAACTATGCAAATACATTAATAGATAGGGATTTTTGTTAATCTTGATTAAACTTACCCCAAAATCAAGTTGAATATTTGCAACATATAAATATTTGTATTATCTTTGCAGTAGAAAAATAACTCTTGACGTATTGAAAGGCTACGTGTGTCGTAGCTCACTCGTGTAGATACGCAGGAGTTATTTTTTTGCTTTCGAAGTATCACGGACATAATTACTTGGTTTGAAGCTCCAATGGCTGTATGGCAAAGTCCATCTTTCCTCAATTTGGCTGATGCCAGTACTTTCCCCAATATTAAATCCTGGATGCAATTCCCGTATCTTGGAATTAATATATTTATAAAGCTTTTCCTTGACAATAGTTCTTTTACCTCTGCGATTGGTAGTACCATCCTTGATTTTATGCTTATTATTGAGACGAAAGCAAATCGATCCCAAGATTAAGTCCATAAATTGCAACATAAGATGTTCTGAAGAATCAATTTCACAAATATCAGACTCACGAATATGTATATTAGCCTTTTGAAATCCCTTATCATAGTTGAGTCCATAGATAAATTTCTTAAACTCCTTCTTATCCTCACCCTTCAAAGGAATATCATCCAACATTATTTTTAAGTACTGAGGTTTGTTCTCAGGATTAGAATATTGGAAACCAAAAGCATGCTTGATAAATTGATAGTATAACAAAGGATAAGCCTTATGTCTTTGTTCTCTTGTTAAATAGGGAGCCGTATACTGGTTATTACGAAAAAAAATTCGTATTTTGATATAACCTTGAGCCAACAAATCAAAGATGAAATCAACCAGAGTCAAATACTTCTCATACCAATATTCATTTACTTTTTGCCATTTGATTTCCTCCGTTATACCAAACTCTTCAACAAAAGTTTTAGACATAGCTAACACATTCTCGTAGTTTTTAGAATCTACGAGAATGCCGCCATAGAAATTGGAGTAATACGCCCCCTCTTTATCACTTTCATCGAACCAAATATAATACATAATCTTTTTTTGCAGCAAATATACGCTTTTTCCTCGAAACCACCAAGAAAATCGAAAGAAATCTGCAACTCATCAGCAAATTACCACAAAAATCTATAAACTATAAACTATTAACTGTAAACTGCTATTTCCCAGGCGGTCCCATCCCGCAAAATATGGCGCAGGGCTTTGATGCCCCGCCAACCTTAGAGCGAAGCGGTTCCGAGCGACGAGGAGGAGCGGTTTCCTCCCTCTCCCCTGAGGGTGAGAGGGTCGGGGTGAGAGGTGGAGCCCTCTTTAATGGTAAAGAGGGACGGGGTGATTTTAGAAAAGATACCCCCATCAGCCTCAGGGTGATAGAAGTTATCTCACTTATATTGGAATACCGCAGTTTTTGAAATCTATTATTCCTTGTTCTTCATCCTCCAAAAGAAGTGCCATGTCCTAAAGATAGGCTCGCTCAGAGCTTCTGCAGGATAATATCTCACGAAGTGCATATTTCTCCATATCTTCAGGAAATATTTTTTTGCCATTCCTTGTTGGGTGAAATGCCCATACTTCGTAAAGTGCCTACCGAAGTTACCACCATTCAGTATCTCTGCCAGCAACAACTTTCCTCGCTTTTCATCCATCGGAGCTATCATCTTCTCCTCTGATAGTCCCAACGCCTCATGCAGCACATACATCACCGCCCCTGCGAACTTCCACAATCCCAAATACTTCAGTTCTCTCTGCACCACATCCAAAGCAGTAGAGGCAGAAGAATCTGTAGTGAAAGCAGAACTGACAGAAGCATCAGAAGCTATATCCCCAATAGCATCCCGGCGGTCCCATCCCGCACAATCTGGCGAGACCTTTGATGGTCCGCCATCCTTAGAGCGTAGCGGTTCCGAGCACCGAGTAGGGCGGTTTCCTCCCTCTCCCCTGAGGGAGAGAGGGTCGGGGTGAGAGGTGGAGCCCTCTTTAAGGGGAAAAAGCGATGCCAATGAGTGTAATGAAAGCTCGCTTTCAAATTGCCGAGTGCAGCTCGCTTTATCAAAAAAGAGGGACGGGGTGATTTTCGAAGATTTATTATTCAAAAATACATTTTTTGAGAAATTATTGACTACAAGAAAATAGTCAATGATTTGCCTCATTCCAATCCCTTCATCGAAGAAATGGTGATATAGATGCGTCAGCTGATAAATCACATTGAATGCCGTCGTTGGTATAGCAATATCCCCTGCCCCATCGGGCAACCCCACAATATGCGAGCATTGCAGATCCACATTCCTTCGAAACCATTTCTGCAACCTGGCATGATAGATAGGATTATTCATGGAGCAAGGAAAGAAATGCAACTCTACAGGCACACCATCCAAGGAAGTCTCCAGATGCTGCAGTCTGATATCATCCCCCAGTTCAAACTTCTTTTGAGCATACTCCATAATCCTCTCCCTACTAGCATCAATCCAAACATCAATATCTCCAGGAGTACGTGAATAAGGATTCGGATACATCAAGGCATTCCCCTGACCTTTCAGAATGCAGCACCTCAACCCATCCTCCCTCAGCATCGAGAAGAGCTTACCAGCCACAGCATTCACCTTCATGTTCTGCCTGCGAATCTGTTGCGCCTTACCCATCCAAGTCATCAGCAGCTCCCTCCCTATCGGGTTCTGCTTCAACTCATCAGGATATTCCTTCCCCAATCGCTCTATACCATCAAAACATAGCCCCAGCAGAGCTTGCTTAGAAGCAAAGGAATACAACTCCTGCCAGTTCATACCAGCCATCACCCTACTCATATCCTCCTTACTTCCAAGGCAATACTTCAGGAAAGCGAAAAAAGCAGTTATATCATTCATTCAACTATTAATCTTTATCAAATTAGAAATATCATTCCACTAATTGATGTCAAATCACCTCTTCCACATAACAGTCAGTTACCATCAGGTGGTCATTCCATCCTACAAAAGCTGGCGAAGACCGCTTTGGTCCGTCAACGAATCTCAGTTCAATCCCGATGTTTCAGTTTATATATTTTTACAATTTTCTCAAAACGTTCCAAAGTTTTGCGTTTTTCCTTATCCCCAATAGGCAATGATGGCAACAAAGCCAGTAATTGTGTACGAATAGTATCAGGTTTGTCCGTCTCCATCTTTATCTTTGCCCGTTCTAAAGCCAAATCTGGCATAAAGAGCTTACAAGTATCAATTGTAAAACACCCCTTCTTTGTTTTCCCAACATATATAATACCATCCCTAAGTTCTATATGGTCAGAATATTTATCGAGGAAGGGATTAACAATCAAGAAATCTTTGCTATCAGTTGGATAAGCTACTGCATATTGATTTCTCAACACCTCTTTATCTCCTTTATAATTATTGCATTTTTCACAAGTAATGCAAAGATTGCGAGGTTCGAACATCCATTGAGGATGTGGAGCTTTCGGAATGATATGTTCACGCTGCAAGAAAGTATTTGCATTGGATAACTCTATACGACAATAAGCACACCTGCAATTCTGTTCAAAGTACATATGATCACTGATATGATCTTTGAATTCTTTTATACCAGTCTTTTTAGAATTCCAATCTCCAGAATCCAGTCCTTTATTTGCCAGTTCCTCTATAGCAAGGCGTTCTTTCTCAGTAGGCTGATACGGATTTTGCACTATGTAGTCTTCCACTTCAGTCATAGTTCATCATTTATATGCGTCTATTATTGTGTTCAGAACCATCTTCATAGGATCCACATCACTTAAATGCTGTGAAATCTCCTGCAGTTCATTCAATTCATCTGCAACAGCCTCTTTAGTAATTGTATCATTACCCATCTGTTCTAAAAGCTTGGCTATACGTTCACCGAAATATCGGTTTCTATCGGTTGCCGTCTTGAAAACTTTAAGAAGCACTTCCTCTGCAGACCACCCGTAAGTATTTTCTCCTATTCGATTGGCTATAAGATTACCATCTTCATCCTTTTCCCATTGAGAAACAGAAGATCTGTTCATAGGTAAATCTGATACGAGCATATGACTATGTGTGGCTATCAACAGATGACACACCTGATCTTTCAATGCCCTGTCAAGATTATCTATGATTGTCATCTGCCAATTAGGATGAAGACTAAGTTCTGGCTCATCTATGAGAATTAACGTATGCGAATCACTTGCTGCTGTGGAAATACTAAGCACCATAGAAAGCATAGCAAACTCACCGGAACTCATTTCTTCTGAAGCAATCTGTTTTCCATTCTTATAGAATACAACACTAGTAGCTTGAACCAAATCATATTGCTTCAACTTATATATATAATTCAAATTTTCATTTGCAGCCAATGAATTTTGATCAATATCTATATCATAGTTACACGTAGGTTGCTTGGCAAACTCCTTGTTCTTGTAAAAATCATAGAGTTCCTTAACTTTATTACTCCTTTGCTCAGATGTAAGTTTGCTGTATTCTTTGTCTTTTAGTACATGCTGAAGAACATGATCATATACACTTCCATTTTTCTTGGATTTTAAAACTATGGAGTAATTCAAAGTTATAGTGTGATCATATCCTATGAAATCCAAGATAGATGATAAATTTTGCCGCTGCCTATCGTCCATGTTCTCCTTCAAAGCGAACAATAACCGAAAAGCAATAGCAGAGGATGAAATCATATTTCCATTAACATGAGCCCCTACATATTTATAATATGGTACATCATACCTGGTTTGAGAAGAGCCATTCACCTTTTGAACAGGAAACTTATCGAATGCGCCAAAATTGCATGCAACGATAGTAGGAACTCTCAATTTCTTCGAAGCAAGGAACCTGTCATCTATCTTAGTAAGGAAAGTTCTACCGATTCTTATCACCTCACAGCAGACACCATCAATATGATACTTAACGCCTTTGAGTCTCGCCTTATTAGCAGATGACATTTTCTGCTTAAAATTATTGATATAAGCATGCAGGTCTACAAAGAAATCCACCATTTCCTTTAACAAGGTACTCTTGCCAACGCCATTACAACCTATCAATACAGAGTAAAGAGGAACTTTATCTTGGCAACCAAAAGAAGCTATTGGTAAGCGTGTCGCTTTCCCCTGTGGTGTTAGCAATATCAGTTCCTCAACCCAGAAGTTTTTGCTGTCCTCTTTATATTGAGGTTCTTCAATTGTCGTATAATACTCCAACGATTTCGTTAACCTATTACCAGAGGCTTCCATATCTCTGTTTGCACGACTAGGAGAACCATATTCGTCTAAAGCTATATTCCCAATAATTTTCAGAGGTGATTTTGGGGCACTACCAGATGTATTCTTCTCTACACTCTTTTCAATCAACTTTATAAAATCTAGATCTACATTTCGAAGATTTAATATCAGATTAGCAAGTTCATCCGATATTTTGGTACTTGGCTCAAGATGTGGTTCATCAATATCTAAAGCCTTTAGAATTGCACTAAATGCTTGCAGCCCAATATTTGCTTCCCGTAATAGTTTATTTAATCTCACAGACATAAGTATCGTTTAAACCAAACATGCTTCATACATTCTAAGAAGGTATCCATCTCGGTAATTAATCTGATGCTTTATACCCTTCTTAAATGCCCACTTATACTCAGGATTATTTGGCAAATCCAACAATTCCTTCTTTAATTCACCTTTGTCCCCAGGTATATAGATCTTATTGCAGAAGTTTTCCCAGTAACCCGCTTTTATAGAATCATAATACTCATCCATTTCATCTTCAGTAAAAGAAGGCAGATATTTTTCTATTTTATATCCCCTCTTCAAAAGTTCACGAACGATTTCTTCTTTAGTACTTGATGGATTAAACAGAAGATTAAGTAACACAGTCCTATCAGACAAAGTTTTATTATCCTGATTTTTCCAGTGTTTGGCTAAAATATCGTCAGGAAACAAGTCTCTACCGGAGTGAAAAAAATCATTATATTTTTTAGAAGCAGAAGCCTTATGTTTAAAACGCACGGCATGAAGACGATCTACGTTATTGAAGTCATCTTCTCTCTCCATTCTATATAAAAAACCATACTGGACTCCACTTCTTGGAAAAACCTGAAGTCCAATTGTGCTTAATGTAGAGAGCATTTTAAAATCAGTCTGCAGATCTAAATCATAATAATACAAAATACCATTCTCATGATTCTCATCAACAATAGGAACATAAGAATCGTTTTTTGCATCATACATAGACGTAGCAAAGAATGCTGCAACTTGCGGATTACTAGTCAAGTCTAGCAAACAACTTTTATTGTAATAATGTTGGGTCAATCCATACAGGTTCATTTCAAATCTGTATTTTTCACCATGTAACATAACCCCTAAATCCAATAATTGGACTAATGGATGACTCAACAACAACAGCAACATTTCATTTACTCTTATAACCTCTTCTATATAATAGTTTTGTCGACTATTCCTAAAAAGATTAGGTTTGCAAGGAGAATGAAATTCTGATTCACCCCTAAACAAATAGTGCCTATTTTTTAGATTTGGTTTCAAAGAATACCTTCCACTAAGCAATCTATTCATTATAAAAACTTCATCATTAGGAGCCTCATTGAAATAAGCAGGAAACGGGGAGTCCAAACTATCAGCAGAAATTTCTCTCCCCATTTTTTTAGGTTCAAAAGGATAATTAAATAGACTAGACGTACTAACCATTAAAGGAGGTTTTTGTCTAAACTCGTCATTTTCAAGAGAAACCTTCTCCTGTTGAAGAACATATTTCAATGCTTCATCAACATCCTCAAAAATTATTTCTTTACCGTTTATCATAATTATATGCTTTTTAAGAAGACAATCATATAAAGCAAAGTCAAAACTACTAAAGTAAGTTCATACCCCAGGCGGTCCCATCCCGCACAACCATGGCGAAGACCTTTGATGGTCCGCCAACCTTATAGCGTAGCGGTTCTGAGCACCGGAGGGCAGTTACATCCTCTCGTCCCTGAGGGAAGAGAGGCTTGGTGAGAAAGGTGGAGCCTTCTTTAATGGTAAAGAAGGACGGGATGATTTTAGAACAATACCTTTATGATGAGAAAGCATATTGTCTAAAGAAACAATACGATGGTACCGATTGCAGCGATAGCATGGTACCGATACCACCGCTACCCTTATTTCAATCCTTGTCTGTCATTATCCTCGAACCAGTCAGCAAGAGCTTCCTCAAAGCTCCACTTAAACTGATAGCCGCAGTTCTTCAACTTCTCACCACAGATATTAGTAGAAATCTGGAGTTTCTTCACTCTCGCAGGACAGATACCCATTGGCGAGCCAAGAAGCATTGCCATCCTTGCCATAGGCATGATAACCCAGTTAGGAATATCAGGGACAAACTGAGTCAATCCTGTAACCTTCTTCATAGCCTCTACGATATGCTGGATGGTATAAGCAGGCTCAAAGCAACAGTTATACAACTCAACACCATGCTCATGATGTTCCAAGCGATACAGCATGAAGCGAACCAATTCCTTTACATAGATACAAGCCTTGATGGTATCCTTTCTACCTGGATAAGCAAACTTATGACCACGGATAGCCCAATACAATCTGGTGAAGTTACCATTCTCGCCCTTTCCGAAAACCACACCAGGACGAACGATAGTGAGCTGGCGATGAGCAGCACCTCCATTCTGCCACTTCTCATGAATCTTCTCAGCCACCAACTTAGAGATACCGTATGCAGTATTAGGAGTAGGTAAAGTAGTCTCCTTCTTCAACTCCTCAGCAGCTCCATATGGTGCAATACTTGAAGTAAACACAATCTTCTTGATATTCCACTTCTCTGCAAACGCCACCACATTCTCAGCACCACGGATATTCGTCTCGAAATACTCATGATCTTCATGACCAGGAGTACGATGCACGGCTGCAAAGTTGAAGATAACATCATCCTCTGTAGGAGTAAATGGCAAGTTCTCGATAGGCTTGCGGATATCATACTCGATGAAAGTAGACTGCAACTTCTGACCATCACGCAAAGCAGGCTTGTAATCCTTCACTACCGGATTAGGAGTACCAGGCTTAACGATGTCGAGGTTATATACTTGGGCGTTAGGATAACGCTCCTTAATCAAATTTGTAAGATGGGTACCGATGAAACCGGTACCACCAGTGATAATATAGTTCATAAAACTATGTTTTATAGATTATTGGCTGCACTCGGCAAAATCAAGCGAGCTTGTTTTGCTCTCGTTTGCACAATAATTCATTTGTATTTATCGGTTATAAACTTCTGTATAAATGTCTTCCAATGCCTTGATGCGATTATCAATAAAGAAATCAGACTCAAAGTAAGAACGGGAGTTCTTCTCCATTTCTTTACGCTTCTCATCATTCTCTATCAAGTCATTCATTTTTTCAACAAAGACCTCTTCCTTCAATGGCAACAGATAACCATTATAGCCATCTTTCACACAATCCTTGTTGCCCAGCACATCACTTGCCACAATCGCCTTACCCAAAGACATAGCTTCTATCACAGAGATAGGAAGTCCCTCATAGAGAGAAGTCATGAAGTAAAGCATACTTCCCTTTACATACTTCAAAGTCTCCTCGTGGCTAAGCCAAGGCAAGAGGTAGAACGTATCATCCATATCATACTGATGAATGAGCTTCTTCATATCTTCCAACATAGGAGAATAGAAGCCAACACCTAGCAGATAGAATTTTATATCAGGATGCTTTAGATGGATTCCATGAGCAACTTCTACCATGAACAAAGGGTTCTTCTGATAAGAAGGACGACCGATGGAAGTGATGTAACGCTCGCCTACTTTTGGGAAAGGCAAATCTGATGCTTCAATCTTACCAGAAGAAATCTGTGGAAGACTATCCGGCACTGCATTATTCCAGGCAAAAGCCTTCTTCTCGTTGAAACCAACTACCTTGATACCCAATTCTCTTTCAGAGCCGGAACAAGCCAGAAGATAAGAGTTCAGCTTTGCAATCTTCTCTAACAAAAGAAATACCTGTTTCTTTTGGGCTGATTCTGCTGAAAGAAAAGAGAAGGCATGAGCCGTATAAACGACCTTAGTTCCTGTAAAGAAAGCAGCAAATCTTCCGATTACACCGCCCTTAGCACTATGGCAATGCACCAAGTCAGGTTTTTCCTTCTTAATAATCTTGATAGCCTGCATCACCGCCTTCATATCTTTTACAGGATTCAAGGCACGATACATATCAATGCTATACGTCTTTACCTGTTTGCCATGCCGCATATAGGGCTTACTGTTATCATCCGCACCATTAACGATAACGAACTCAAACTTATCACTAGCCAAAGCTACAGTATTGCGAACAAAAGTATCTATGCCGCTTTTGAGGTTTCCAATATGAAGTATCTTCATGCTGCCACCCTCCTTTCGTCATCACATAATTCTAAATTATTACCAATCGATATCTGTTTTACTGTATCAACATTCAACTTGAGAAGGGCAAGAATATCCCCTCTATATTTCAAATTATCAACCATATTATAATGAATTTATAAATAAGAGACAATTATTTTTAATGAAGACTTTTGAATTGAAAAGCCCGTAAATTTTCTCCATTTTTATGAGTATACATAAGTAAACTAACTTTTCAATGCAAGGCTGTACTTTTTTAGATTGAAAAAAATTTTATCGCTAGCGAACTCTATCCAGCCTCTTTCGGATAGCTTTCCATAAACTTTTTCAGAAAGTAAGATTTACCATCTCCAAACTTAGCAGAGAAAATGATTCTACTCTCATTTTCAAACACCTGCTTGAAGTCTTGAATGTTTTGTGAAATATCAATTGTATCCATAATATCTATTCTAGTGAAAAAAACACTTTTTCATGATTAGGAATTCGAAAAAGTATCTTCTAAAAAGAATAATAAAAGTACAGTGAAAAATATATTAAGAAAATCCGCATAAGGCATTATGCATAATTTTTGCAAAACGCTTGAAAGTATATTTGTTTAATACTTTTTCAGGAGATGCAACATCATGAGAAAGTAACTCATCCAAATCTACATCAGTATCATAAGGATCAATCCAATAAGCAGACTCTCCGAAAATTTCAGGCAAACAGCTAGCCTTTGCAATGATGCATTTTGCCCCAACGCTCATTGCTTCTAAAGGTGGAATACCAAATCCTTCAAAGAAGGAAGGAAATATAAAAGCTTTACATTGAGCCATAAGATACTTTACTTCTCCATCGCTTATATAGCCCAAGAATCTAACGTTCTTATAGTCCTCTTCTTTATAATCAGTACCATACGCTTTGAGATTAGCCTTTCCACCAATAAAGAAATTATACTGAGGATGTCTCTTTGCAACCTCTAATATCCATTGTATATTCTTGTTTGGAGCCAAACTGCCCAAAGAAAAGAAGTAAGGATTTGCGAACCAATCAGGATGTCTTTCTTTCAAAGTTTCATCAGCTGTAACCTCTTTGAAATGTTCCCACCCATTACCTAAAACTACAATTTTATTTGAAGGTAGCTTTAAACATTCTATCATTTGTTTCTTAGAATACTCAGACACGGTAAATAATAAAGGTGAGAATCTTCGAGCTAACTCCTCTTGAAATATATGCCAACATCTAGAAACCTTCATGTAGAATGTCTTGCAATACTCGGGATGAGTTCTATAACTCATGTCGTGAATACAAATAATTCCAGGTTTTAAAACAGGCATTATCGTAAGAAGGTTTAGAGAAATGCTTCTAGGATGAGTTAGCATATACAAAGCTAAAAAAGTTTGTTCCCATAAAGATCCTTTCGCCTTCCCAAATTTGACAACTGGTATATTAGTCAAATGCGGAATATTGGAAGCATTTTTTGGAACAACCAAAGAATATTGACCTTTCTTGCATATTTTGTCTAATTCTGATATTATCTCAAATGCAAAACGTTCTTGTCCAGTAACTCTACGAGCAGCAAACTGGCCATTGATAGTAATCATAATATATAAACTTAACTTATTATAAATACATTACTTTAGCTTAGTTAATAGCCTATAAGTCGTTATAAAAGGCAATGGCGAAAACTTGACTGCCCAATATATTAATCTTGGCTTCAAGTCAATTGCATTTTTCATTATTTGCCAATAATATGGATGTTCCTGCATAATTTGCTTAATAAGCATTTCACCAGCAGGTCCATTGTCTATTCCATAATTCAGCATTTCAGTAATATGATGAGCTATATGATTAAGAAAGCCTCTTTTAACAACTAAGTCTTTTATAGTATCTGCATATTCAGATAAATAGGCCATATTATCATGTAAATCATATATGCGTTTCACGTCTTTTACAGTTGTAATACTGCCAGCACGTAACAGATAATGATAGACAGGAGTCCAGTAAAAAGAAATTTCTCTTGCCTCATTCAAGACAATAGGAGTGAAAAGCGTATCCTCATGTTTGATGCCTTCTTTAAAAAAGAGATTATTCTTAATAAGAAAATCTCTTCTATGCATATAGAAAGGAGCACCATCAGCAAATCCATAAGTGAATAAGGTTTGCTTATCTGTGACTTTTTCTCCGAAAATATCAGCACCAACACTTCGATTACCCTCAGGAATAAAACCAGAGAAAGCAACTATATCCGTTTCATCAGTTATTGATGAAAGTATATTTCCTAAACATTTTTCAGTAATCCAATCATCACTATCAATAAACCAAATAAAATCTCCTTGAGCCTCTCGAATACCACGATTTCTTGTACCAGATAAGCCTTTATTCTTGTGACTAGAAACTTTAACATTCGGATACTTTTTTGCTAACTTTTCTAGAACACACAAAGTATTATCCTTAGACTCATCGTCATAAGCCAAGATTTCGTAATCATCTTTTGGGATATCTTGATTTTCAAGACTATCAATACACTTTTCTACGTACAATTCAACATTGTAACATGGAACTATAAAAGATAAAATCATATACCTAAGAAATTATTCGTAAATGAAACAATCTATATAACAAAACATAAGGTATAGGCATAACTTTTTTATAAACAGAAGTCAATCCTAATAATGAATATATATCTTTGTTTTGTTTAACAAAAGAATCTAGTTCATCGAATGCTTTCGCATCAAATTCTTCTTTCTTGAATCCAATTAAATACAATCGATAAATATCCTTATATCTTACAAGAATTCTCTTTCTCAGAAGAAGATAGCGCTCACGAGAAAGTTTATTCTTGTCTAATAAAGAAAAATGCTTCAACATTTTATTTGCAACAATTTCCAAATGGCTTATCTTTTTCTTCAGAACACTTTCGGACATAGTTTGTCCTTCTCTTCCCAACAAATACTTATATAACACGTTATTAATGTAATAGACAGTTTGAATTTTTACCATCGGGTAATAACACCATTCTTGATCGGTATAAGAAATGCCTTCAGTTTGATGATAATTTATTTCTTTAAAAAGTTCTGTTCTATATATAATAGCATGCATTTGTATATCCGATATTTTCTTCCAAATATCATTAAACAATAAACATTTTTCTTTTTTTAAGTGAAAGGATACATGATTCGTAATCTCATCATTAGCATTGATTATATCAAAATCAGTAATAATCATATCCATCACAGGAATGCTGCTAATTTTTTCTAAAATAGCAGTTAGCCCTACTGAAGAAAAGTAATCATCAGAATCTAACACTTTTACATAAGTACCTAAAGCCTTTGCCAAACCAGCATTAATACAAGAGCCATAGTTACCATTTTCTTTATCAATCACTCGAATAACTTCTGGATATTTTTTTTGATATGAAGTAGCTATACGTAATGATTGATCTTTACTTCCATCATTAACTACAATGATATCAATGCTTTCAAGAAATTCTGTCGGAATATCTAGAAGCGACTGTAAACATTTACCAATATAATTTTCCATGTTATACATGGGAATAATAATTGAAAGAACCTTAGTACTCATAAATATTGCGCTTAAATTTTACTTGTTTTAATAAAGAACTTAGCGGATAAGCTAACATAAATAAAGAAATATTAGTATATAATACTATAGTTATAGAGAATGTGCAAAAATATATAAAATACATCCCTACAAATCTATAATTTCTTTTTAAAAGCTGAAGAAATGGCCAATATAGAAGAGCAAAGCCAAAAAACAATGTCATCCATATTCCACCATCAGCTAAAATAATGAACAAAGAGTTGCTGCTCCCTACTCCATTCATTCCATAACCAGAACCCAAAAATATATTTTGATTAAAGACTTTAAGAGCTTTTTTTATATGAACTGCCCTATCTGCATAAGACTCTGTTTGGCTTTTCATTTCAAACACATCATTACCGACATAAAGGACTATGACAAAAATAACAACTATACTCAATAACGTTAAAGCTGTTTTTAAAGGCGATAAAGAACCTTCGTATAACCTACTAAGTATATGAATTAATACTAAACCTAACAAAGCAAAAACACCAGTGGTAGAGGTCGACGTTAATATTGCAGCTACAAAAACAGTTATTTTCCATTTGTTCCTTTCAAACAAGAAGTACTCTGATAAAAGTGCAACAACTAAGCAATAATTGTACATCGGTGCTTCTGGATAAATACCACAATTTCTAAAAGGCTGAGCTTCAAAATAGATGTTATACCATGTAGGAAAATAGGTTCCAGCCCAATCTGAATATATTGTTTCTGTAAATGGAATAACATTTAAAACAGTACCAAATAAATAAAAAAACAAAGATACGCCTGATATTGATAACATAATATTTACCACAGCTCTCAAGATTTCTTTAAATCTACTTAGTCCTCCATAAGCTAAATATATTACCAATAAGGGTAAAATTCCAAAAAATTTAAGTATGAAAGTTCTATCACCAGTTCCGTTAAAATATAGCACTAGAGCCCAAAGAACATAAAGTAATACATAAAAAGGCGTTAATGGTCGTAACTTATATATTTTTTCCCCTTTAATCAATAAAATGAGTAAACAAACAAAAGACACCAGCAAGATGATTTGATTAAAAAATTGACTATTTATTATATAGACAGAATTGCATTCCAACAACATTGCAAATGCAAAACAATATGTCAAAAAATAATTCAAACGCTTCATGTTCATTTATATTTTTTACCATTTAGATATTTTTTTCATGATTATATCCATAAATATTTAATACCTTCTCAATAATAGGAGCCATATCGTAATATTTATATTCCGCAAGGCGACCACCGAATATAACATTCTCTTCATTGTCTGCCAGTCCTTTATACTTGGCATATAGCTCAGAGTTTTGCTTGTCGTTCACAGGATAGTATGGCTCCATACCGTCCTTCCACTCTGTGGAATACTCTTTCGAAATGACGGTCTTTGGACATTCATATACATCCTGACCAAACATCTCAAAGTGCTTATGCTCAATAACACGTGTGTAAGGTACTTCACGCTCTGTATAGTTCACAACTGCATTGCCCTGATAATTTGGTTTATCAATAATCTCAGTCTCAAAGCGTACTGTACGATAGTTTAGTTTACCAAACTGATAATTATAGAATTCATCTATCTTACCTGTGAAAACTATCTTGTCAGCGATACCCTCCCAATAAGAGCGGTTTTCAAAGAAATCTACATTCGTTTTCGTCTCTACTCCTTCTAACAAGCCTTCAATGAGTTTGTTGTATCCACCAACAGGGATACCCTGGTACTTATCATTGAAGTAGTTATTATCGAAGATGAGACGAACTGGCAAGCGCTTGATAATAAAAGCAGGAAGTTCTGTACATTTTCTTCCCCACTGCTTCTCTGTATATCCCTTGATAAGCTTTTCGTAAATATCTTTTCCGATCAATACCTGAGCCTGTTCCTCCAAGTTACGTGGTTCCGTTACGCCATCTGCTTTCATACGAGCAACAGCTTCCGCTTTCTGTTCATCAATCTTAGCCTGAGCTTCTTCAGGTGTAGTTACGCCCCACATCTGATAGAAGGTATTCATATTGAAAGGCAAATTATAAAGCTTGCCTTTGTAGTTAGCTACTGGCGAGTTGGTATAGCGGTTGAACTCCACGATAGAGTTTACAAAGTCCCACACCTTTTTGTTAGAGGTATGGAAGATGTGTGCTCCATACTTATGTACATTAATACCTTCGATATTCTCACAATAGATGTTACCACCCAAGTGAGAACGCTTATCAATTACCAAACACTTCTTGCCCTGTTTGTGAGCAAAATGTGCAAATGTGGCTCCGAACAAGCCGGAACCTACGATTAGATAGTCATAATGTTTAGCCATCATATTTTTCCCATTTATTGGTTATTTGATTATATTTTTTCAAGATTTTTGCAGGATTACCTCCTACGACACTGTAATCAGGTACATCCTTAACAACTATTGTACCTGCTGCTATTACACAATGCCTTCCAATTTTAACACCAGACATCACCTGGCAACCGAAACCGAGCCAGGTCTCAGCACCAATGACAACAGGTCCTTTACTAGTTACTTTCTGTCGGGATATCGGTATATGAATGTTCTCAAATCCATGGTTGCGGTCAGAAATGTGGACGTGAGGCGCAAAAAGGACATCGTCTTCTATGATAATTCTATTATCACATCCAATGCGATTCATTTTGCCGAAATGCACCCTATTACCGATGAGTAATTTGGGTGTAACTCCAGGCATAGTCTGATTTACGCATAATTCCACATCATCATCTATGAAAACTTGCCCCCCCCCATATCGATATATTGAGGGTTAACTATGCGTACATTCTTTCCGAAATATACATGCTTAGATGGTGAGATACCATAGCGTAATGAAAGTATTATATTACGTGGAATTAAAAAAATCCGAATAATCTTTCTTACATTTTTGCCAAATAATTCTATCATATAATCTTATTTAAAATTTCTCTTCCAATAGATTTAACAGGAAGAGAAACATGGTTATTAATACAATATTTTATCATTCTCAGCTCTCCCTTCATCAAACCAAGAGGATTGGTACAAGACCATGCTGCATTATTAAAGATTCCAGCCACCCTATTTTTATAATAAAGAGAAAGTTCGTTATTTTGAATTTCCTTTGTCAGTTTTCGGAAGTGATATGCTAATAATATCCATTCCTCATTTTGTCGTTTCTTATGTGTGAGACCTTGCGATTTCCAAAGATAATGATAAAGTGGAACATCAATAATCTTCAAGGATTTAATGTGATTACAATAGTTCAAAGTAAACACCTCATCTTCACTGATAGCCAGATTCTCGATAAAACGGATTCTATATTGCTCTATAATATCCCTACGGAAAACCTTATTCCAAGTGAAACCAAAATAGTTGATATCAATATCATTCTCCAGCAAATGAAAAATGCCCGTATATATATCTTTCTTATATTCTGAATTTTGAAGGCTTAAAGAACGTGAACATCCATCTTCGTAATGCCAAACAGAACCAAAGAACAAAATATCAAAATCATAAATTTCATCAACAATCTTCTGAAGGTAATCACTCTCAATCCAATCATCAGAATCGATGAAGCAAATAAATTGTCCTGTAGCTATATCTATACCAGTATTTCTTGCACCACTAACTCCTGCGTTCTGTTTATGTATAACCTTGACACGACTATCTTTTTGAGCGAACCTATCACATATCTCACCAGAAGAATCTTTACTTCCATCATCAACTAGTATTAGTTGAAAATTCCGATAACTCTGATTGAGTACACTGTTGATGCAATTCTCTAAATACTGTTCCACGTTATAAACCGGAACTATAATACTAAAAGTTTGATTTTCCATATATACTCTTATTATAATGATAGAGACTCTATCAAGAATGTTCGAGAATCTTCTCTATATTTAGCTAGAATTTCATCAACTCGATCATAGTCAATTGATTCAAACTTATTTATATCTATACATGTATCAGAAGTTAACCTATCTTCTAAACCAAACATAGAAAGTAATGAGTAAATGCGCGCCAACCCTCTTTCTTTATTTCCAATTACCAAAAACTGCTTATGAAACAAAATAGAGAACACACATGCATGAAAAGAATCAGTAACTATAAATTCGGAATCATAGAAAGCTCGAAGCCAACTTTCAACTGGAGGTTGAATTCTCTTTTCTAAATCTTCTGTCCAATTACCACAATCTCCATTCATAAAGAAAGAGGATAAATGTCGTTGCTTCTCTATATTCTTTACAACATTCATCTTTTCATCCATATTATCTAAAATATAACAGAACAAATTACCTTTGCTTTTCGGCGCATCAGATTTCTCAATCAAATCAACATAGTCATCTTTTGATAAAAGCATCGTTGGATCAAGGACATGTTTAGCTTTTATATCATAATAAGTAGAACATAACTTGACGCCTGTGTCTTCTCTAACAGATACTGCATCAAACTTTTGAATCCATTTCTTACATTCTGAAGTTTCATTCGCAGGATATTCCCAATTTTCTGTTCCAAACGAAGCAGCATAAGCGATTCTCTTACAAGAATCATCACCAAGAAACTTTAAATAAACATTGGCAATATCACCCTCAAAAAAAGGATAATATTTATATCTCCAAATTTGGTCACTTCCACAGACGAAAGCATCAAATTTCCCTTTACAATCTATGAACTTATCTACCTTAAATTGTTTTATATACTTCGATATAAACTCAAGAATATCATGAACCAGAAGAGGATATATCTTTCGTTCATATCTTTCTAAAAGAATTTTTTGATTCTTGCGTCTTACAATATATTTGAATAGAAATCTCTTTCCAAAACTTAGTGGCATCTTCCATAAAGGCGGGTATTGCCACCTGAGATTTTTCTTCAACTCTACTTCTAAAACGTCATGCCCCATACGCTTCAATACTGTTTGGAGGGCATAGGCTTGTAGCACACCGCCATAATTTGAGTTTAATGGTAGCGTTAATATTCCTATTTTCATCGCTTTTTTATATCTCATTAAAATGAGTCTCAGCATGCTCCCTGCCACAAGCAGAAAAGTAGCTTAATAAAATTGCTCATGACAGTTTACATGTCTGAGACTCTATAAGTTATTATTTCGTTTATTCAATCTTAAACTCTTCATGCGGGTAAGGGGTAGTTTTCAATTGGGCTAGCTTACGCTTTAATGGTGATATACTCACTCCCTCCTTTTCCACTCCCCCACATCGCTTATCACCGCCCCGAAGTCGTAGCCGGCCACGGAGAGCATCTTTTCGCGGACAATCTTCTCCATACCACCCTCAAAGGGATGGAGGGTGACACCAGAATAACAGTCGCAGAAACATAGCTCCAATATATCCAGTATGCGACACATCTGAAGAATGCGCTCCCAGACAGAAGAGGTATTGAGGAGAAGGATGCGGATAGCGGCGTAAAGCTGCATCACTGACACCGACTCGTGGTGTCGGAAATGATGCTGCGCCCTGCTGCTGAGATGATTCTTCTCTAAATATCTTGCACTATAAACTTGATGACCTAAGCCATCCACTGCCAACAGGCGGTTCCCAATCTTGATGATGAGCTGGACTGGTACATAATCATTCTGGTTACTCATGAATTCAAACGTTATTTATGTTTAAAACTCGTTCCCTAGCAAGGAAACAAATGCGATGATATGTCACCGACTTTTTATAATTTTGCCAGCGTTAGACAAAAACAACGATGAATTCGTGAAAACAACTAACAATATTTTATTTATTAACTTAACATAGGAAATGCAATTATGAACATTAACATTTTCAATGGCTACCAGTCTACAGTGCCTGCTGTCATCAAGTTCCAGCAAATGGTGGACATCATCAGGGGCGACAAGCAGCTCGCCGAACTGACGAAGCGTTACCGCATCACGCACCAGAGGGAGTACAAGAGCCAGTGCTACTGCTTCTCCGTGACCTGCGTCTTCCAGGGTGGCAAGGCGAAGAAGGACATCATCGAGGTGACGGGCATCGGATTTTCAGACTTCGACCATGTGCCAAAGGAGAAACTAGCCGAACTCTGCGCCAAGCTGAGAGAGGACAGACACACTTTGTTCTTCCACATCACCGCTTCGGGCGAGGGACTGCGCGTGCTCTATCGCTATGAGATGAAACCGGGAATGACGCTGGAGGAGCAGATGAAGTTCTATCCCACAGCCTTCCGTCATGGCAACCAGTATTTCTCCGACCTGCTGGGCGAGGAGTACGACGAGCATTGCTGCAACCTGGGCAGACTGATGGGTGCAGCCTACGACCCTGATGCCTTCTTCCGTCCCGATGCCGAACCTTTCAGCTACGACTGGCTGGTGGCACGACAGCAGGAGAAGACCTTGCAGGACAATGCCACGGCCCGATTGCGACGGGAGGTGAAGAAGATTGACCGTCTCTACGAAGACAAGCTTGCCAAGGAACTGGAACATGAGATGAAGACTTATGTGGCGGGCAGCAAGAATGAGTATGTATCGTGCCTCGCCTACAAGCTCAATGCCTTCGGTTTCTCTGCCGATGCCGCCCTGGAGTTCATCCGTCAGGAGTTTCCCGACTACGAGCGCCCGAAGGCTGCCGTAGACAGTTGCTACCGTCAGACTGAGGAGCACGGCAAGCGCAAGCACGAACTGCAACCCCGTCGCCATGAGGCGGGCAAGTCAGCTTCCGTGAACGACATCATCCAGTTTCTGGGCGAGCACGTGGATCTGAGGTACAACCAGATTACCATGAGGGTGGAGTATCGCATGAAGGAAGAAGGCGACGGAAAGGGCGAGGATTCTTCTGCCTCCGGACTTTGGCAGATTATCAACGACCGTGCGGTCAACACCTTGTGGAGCGAGATGTCGAAGACAAACCGTGCCGCGGTACAAGACTTCTTCCGTGTCATCGAGAGCAACTATGTGCAGCCATTCAATCCGTTCACCGACTATCTGGATAGCCTTCCCGAATGGCACGAGGGCGACACCGACTACATACAACAGCTTGCCGACAGCGTGACCGTAAAGGGTGGTGAGGAGCAACAGAAGCTATGGGCCTGCTACCTGCGCAAGTGGCTCGTGGGAATGCTGGCTGGATGGACGCTCGACGACGTGGTAAACAATGTGATCATCGTATTGATAGGCGCACAGGGCTCTGGCAAGAGCACTTGGATAGCCATGTTGTTGCCGTCCGAATTGCGCCAGTATTTCTACACCAAGACAAATGCCAGCCGCCTCTCCAAGGACGATCTGTTGGTGCTCGCCACCTACGGACTGATGCTTTGCGAGGAGCTGGACACGATGAAGCCCTCAGAGCTGAACCAGTTGAAGGCAGCCGTCACCATGCTCACCATCGACGAGCGTGCTGCCTACGCCCATTACCCGGAGCATCGGCCCCATATAGCCTCATTTGCTGCCACTGGCAACAACGTTCAGTTCCTCTCCGATCCTACGGGCAATCGGCGCTGGCTACCCTTCGAGGTGGAGAGCATCCTGTCGCCCCGTGAGCATCCCTTCGACTATCCCAACATTTATGCCCAGGCTTTGCATCTGCTGCGCTCAGGCTTCAGATATTGGTTTACGCAGCAAGAGATTATCGAACTCAACCTTCACAACCACAAGTTTGAGGCACCCCGTCTGGAGCGGGAACTCGTTGCGCTCTACTTTGCCCATCCTACCGAGGAGCAGCATGGCATATTCATGACCGCCAGCCGTGCCCTGCAGATTATCGGGGCGGGCATCAGCCAGAAGCTCAGTGCCGTATATGTGGGCAGGGCTTTCTGCGAGCTGGGATTCCGCAAGGTGAGGGTGAACCACTGCTGGGGCTATCTCGTGATAGAGCGTGACGGCGACATGATCAAGGCTCAGCAAGTACACCTGGCGATGGAGGCAGAGGACGACTATTCGCAGCAGGATACCGACCCCGACCTGCCCTTCTAGGGGTGGGTAGGGTAAGTAAGGGGAGGGTACTTTCTAAGAGTTTCCTTATGTAAAGGTTCGTTTACTATAGGAAAGATATAGTATATATATAGGCTCCCAGAAAAATCGATTTCCTACTCACCCTAGTTACCCCCGGCCGTAAACAAGATAGTTACGATAGCTAAGTATCATGGTTACGATAGCTAAGTATCATATTTATGAGTCATAACCCTAATAGATAACATTCAACATTATTCTTAGTCTCCCACAGATCTCACAGATTTACACAGATAATCTTGTTGCAAGCAACAGGTACTCTCACTAAGGCTCACAGCAAAAACTCCGAAGGAGTCAAAAATCTGTGAAAATCTGTGAGATCTGTGGGAAAATTCAACATTATAAGAAAATGGATTTACGAAGTTACACCAAGCAGGAGTTAGCCCTGCTCTATTTTCCGGATTCCGACCCGGACGTGGCAAGAGCCCATCTGATGAGATGGATAGTAAATTGCACCCAACTCTATGAGCAGCTGCTGAAGAGTGGATACAACAAGAGCTGCAAGGAGTTCAATCCTCTGCAAGTATCCTATATTTTCTTCCATTTGGGAGAACCCTGATATTTATCAGTGATAATCGGTGAGTATCGGTGAGCAACAATGAGCATCGGTGAGTTGGGAAAATGAAATGTTGTATCTTTGCAATGTGATTCAGAAAGAGTCTCCCACAGATCTCACAGATTTGCACAGATTCTCTTCGTTGCAAGCAATGGTACTCACTAAGGCTCACAGCAAAGACTCCGCGAGGAGTCAAAAATCTGTGAAAATCTGTGAGATCTGTGGGAAAACAAAAACTCCGCGAGGAGTCAAAGATTCGTTCGATTCGTGAGATTCGTGTTCAAGAATCAGGCACTGCGCAGCGCCCACTTAACATTAACCATTAACCATTTAAACACTTTAAAACTTATGTTGCTTTACGTACTAAAACTAAATCAGAACGCCAAGATGCCAGAGGCATACGGCAAGTATTACGCCTATCCAGTCATCACTCAGACGGTAGACATCGACGGCCTGGCCGAACACATGGCTAGCCACAACACTCCTTTCTCTAAGGGAGCCATCAAGGGCATGATTACCGATATGGTATCGTGCGTCAAGGAACTCACCTTGCAAGGTTTTGCTGTGAAGATTGACGACCTCGCCATCTTCTCCATCGGCATCCGCAACAAGGAGGGAGCCGCCTCAGAGAAGGAGTTCACCATCGCCAAGAACATCGACGGTTTCCGTCTCCGTGCTCGTGGCACCGGTGAGTTCAGCGCCAAGACCATCAACCTCGAAGCTACGCTGAAGAAGGCCTCTGCTCTGTTAGGTGATGGCACCACCCCGGATACCACCCCGGATACCACCCCGGATAGCGGGAAGGATACCGGAAAGGATACCCCTGGTGGTGACAACACCGACCAGGGCGGTAGCGGAACCACTGGAGAAGGAGGAGGCGACGGCTTAGAGTAGCCCTACCCGCCTCGCATCTGAAACAAGAGAAAGCGCATCGGCAGGATGCAGTCCGGAGTAATCCGAGGGCCCCATCAGGAATGAGTTCATCACTCACCATTCAACATTGTCAAATCATCGCCCTGAACGGATACTTGCTCATCCTGCCCGCTTCCTTCTTGGTCTCCCACAGATCTCACAGATTTACACAGATAATTCTTCGTTGCAAGCAACAGTCTTATACTCATCAGGTCTCACTGCAAAAAACTCCGAAGGAGTCAATAATCTGTGAAAATCTGTGTAATCTGTGGGAAAATTAAACATTAATCACTAATTACACTAATCACTAATTAAAATGAAAAAGGAAACAATCCAGAAAGTCATCAACTTCGTCATCACCGTCCTCACTGCCGTCCTCAGCTCCTTCTGTGTGCAGAGCTGCAAGTGATATTTTAGTTCTCCCACAGATCTCACAGATATACACAGATAATCTTGTTGCAAGCAACGGTTATCACCAAACCTCAATGGAAAAACTCCGAAGGAGTCAAAAATCTGTAAAAATCTGTGTAATCTGTGGGAAACAATCATTAACCCTTTAAAATTCAAAGAATCCAATGAAGAATCAAAGAAAAATCGATTTGATCGTGGTACATTGCAGTGC
>ERZ773185.944-NODE-944-length-23944-cov-4.492821_pt1 | contig 23944 bp, 17 predicted proteins | sample MGYA00580531_ERZ773185 | MGnify/ENA primary metagenome ERZ773185 (study PRJEB29015, sample SAMEA2737799) | human gut metagenome | biome: human gut; feature: human-associated habitat; material: faeces | place: China | collected 2012 ...
CCGTCCCCAATCTGAAGGACCACTTTTGACGCAGCAATTTACGCTTTTCCTACCCCAACCGGATGGGACTCCCATCCCCGTCGTCGTTACCAAAAAGCGCGTCAAAAACTTCAACCTGCGCGTCACATCGAGCGGCGAGGTCCACGCCAGCGCACCGCTCGGCGCCAGCCGCGAGCGTATCGAAGCGTTTGTGAAGCGCAACAGCGCCTGGATTATCAGACGACTTGCCCAGCGCGAGCAACGTCAGGCGACGGCGCGAGAGCCGCTCAGCCCCTCGTCCATCATTGCACTTTGGAGCAAGCCCATCACGGTACAAGATGCGCTCGATCGCAACTTTGCATCACCCGCACCGCGGCCCAAGCAGGCCACCTTCGCAAGTTTTATGGGTGCCGACGAACCAAGTGGGCGCGCGCAGGCAAAGCAGCGCACAGCCCTCGACGGCCTAACGCCCAAAGAACTCCAGACCCGCATCGACCAACTCTATGCATCCGAGGTCACCGCAGCGCTACGCGACATCGCGCATGCGTACGAAATCGCAATGGGCGTCACCGTGGCCCGCGTCTCCGTGCGCAGCATGAAAACGCGCTGGGGCTCATGCACACCCAAAACCGGCGCCATTCGCATCGCACGCGAACTTGCCGCCTATCCCATCGAGTGCCTTGACATGGTTGTCGCCCACGAGCTCGTCCACCTGCTCGAGCCGAGCCACAATCATCGGTTTCACGCGCTGCTCGACACGTACTGCCCCAACAACAGGGCTCTGTCGCAGCGGCTCAAAAAACCGCCCGCCAACGAGCTCTAGAGTCGGTTAGCGCACGCGCTCGATCTCGACACCGCAGCTTGCCAGGGGAAGACCGACGGGCGCCCACGGCTTATCGAGCTTTATGCGCACACCAAGCAGCAAGGGGTAACGACGCAGCAGCATCTGGGCCACACCCTCGGCTGCCGCCTCGATGAGTTTAAACGTATGCTCGCGCAGATAGCCATCGACATCGTGGCACACCGAGCCGTAGTCAATCGAAGCGTCCAGGTTATCGTGCTCCCCCGCTGCACGCAGGTCGGCATAGAGCACCAGGGACACGATGAACTTCTGGCCAAGGGCGTTCTCTTCGGGATACACACCGTGGTTGGCAAAGACCTCGAGACCGTCGATAGTAATGCGGTCGGCATGGCGCAGGTCGTCATAGCTCACGTGGGGCACCGCCGTTGCGGTGGATATTTCGCCCCTTCCACGGCGGGCGAGCTCGGCACCTTCAGTCTTGGTTGCATTCTCGGGCAGTTTCTTGTTACTCATCGCGATCGTCTCCTTCGTTTAGAACCCCGACCGCGTAAACTAACTACACGCGAATCGACAGGTTCTTTTTATCATCGCTCCAGTTGCAAGCATTGCGCGCGGGGCATGCAAAGCAGGCGCGCGACGCTTTGTCGGCTGCATAGAGCAGACGCTCGAGCGGCTGGCTGTTCACGCGCAGCTTTCGATGGCCCAGAATGGCCGTCTTAATGGCTGCGGCATCGGCCGGCTCAAACGCTACGTCATCGGGCATACCGCCGAGAATCGCATCAGCGACGCGTTCGCTTGCAACATCATGGGATATACCCGATTCATACTGTTCATCTTTGCCGATATCGTGAAGAAGTGCCGTGGCGTAGATGACCTCGCGGTCAAATTCGAGCTGTTCCTCGAGATTCTTGATCCACATAATGCGAGCGACATCCAGCAGGTGGTCAATACCGTGGCGGCAGAAGATGCGCCCCGATTCCAACTGTGCAATGTTGCCCAGATGCCGCCGGAACAGTCCGTTGGCACAGATGTAATCAATGCGAGGCATGGCACCAAAGGGAGTCAGGCCCGAAGCCATAAAGCCGCGACGAGGCGTTCCCTCATCGGTCTTCGATGCAAAGTCGTTGACGACTCTCATGGTTAGCGACCCAGCATCCTAAAGAATCGCTCCTCGAGCGACGGATCGGTCTCAAAGACGCCGCGACGAGCAAGCGTTACGGTCTTGGTACCGGGTTTTTGCACGCCGCGCATGGTCATGCACATATGCTCGGCTTCCATGAGCACAATCGCTCCTTGGGGAGCAAGATAATCCATAAGGGCATCGGCAACCTGTGCACACAGCTGCTCCTGCAGCTGCAGACGGCGGGCATAAACCTCGACCGTACGGGCGAGCTTGGAAAGCCCAGCCACCCGACCGTTAGGAATATAGCCAATGGCGGCCTTGCCATAAAACGGCAGCAGATGGTGCTCGCACAGCGAGTAGAACGTGATGTCGCGCTCGATAACCAAATCGTTCGAAGCGACGGCAAAGGTTTTGGACAGGTGCTCCTCGGCACTCTGGTCCATACCGCCGGCGATCTCACCATACATACGGGCAACGCGCGCCGGGGTCTCCAGCAGGCCCTCACGAGTTGGGTCCTCGCCTATACCTTCAAGTAGCAGCTTAATGGCAGTCTCGACTTTTTCCTGATCGACCATCTGGGCCTCACTTTTTTCGATTTCGCGTTCGCGCTATGGTACCACGCCCTTTGGCATCGGCCACAAGCTACATAGTATGGGTCGAATAGACCGGATCGTCTCGCCAAAGCTCCACGGCGTCGCAAAGCGCAACGTTCTCACGCTCGGCACGGGCACGCGTGGCGTTCATATCAATCACGCGCTGATTGCTCGAGCCCCTAAAGCGCAACGAGATATCATACAAATCCTGAACGAACGGGCCGTCCACCAACATGTCGAGGCAGGCGAGAATGCGGTCCGTCACCTCGGTATGATGACGACCGCCCGGCATAAGTTCCTCAAGCACGTCGCCGGTAAAGCACCAAATGGTCTTCCCCGAATCCACAGGATAAGTGGCACGAACACGCTCAAGGAAATCAACGAGTCCCGCCTGGTTCTCGGGTTCCATAGGCTCCCCGCCCAGAATCGTCAGGCCATCAATAAAGGGATGGTCGAGACTCTCGATAATCTTATCCTCGACGGCGCGATCGAACGGCTCGCCCGCAGCAAAGTCCCACGCGACAGAGTTAAAGCAGTTCTTGCACCCACGACGGCACCCGCTCACAAACAGAGAAGTACGAACGCCTTCCCCATCAGCAATGTCGAAATACTTAATGTTCGCGTAGTTCATAAGTAACTCTCCCGGGAGACCGGGACATATCATCCCGTCCTCAAACATTCTCGGCCTGCGGCCTGCGAAACTGCGGGCGGGACGATATGTCCCGGCCTCATGCAAAGGGTAACTCAATGAACGAAGCGAACATCGAGTATAGGGTTCAAGGTCCAATAAAAACTGTGTTACAGCCCAACCGTCATCGCAAGCAAAGCGTTGTTGCAAGTCAACTCATTTCCGCAAAGAACTTCGAGGAGTGAGCAGACCGCATGCTGCATCTCAGCTACATCAACTTGGCTGCCCCGTAGCGAGGCCCCGGACCTTTACTCGATATGAGTTCCGCGCGAACAGGAGGCGCCAGTGGCGCCTCCGTCGTGAGTCAGGACTGTCCGAAATTGAGAGGCAAGGCCCTGCGCCCGGCCCCTCGGTTCCCGCTTACGAGAGCGACGTTCTCAGCAACTCGTTGAAGAGCTTCGGGTTGCCCTTGCCGCGGCTCGCCTTCATGCACTGGCCCACCAAAAAGCCGATGACCTTCTGGTTGCCGTCACGATACTGCTGCGCCTGCTCGGCACAGTTTGCCAGCACCTCGTCCACAATCGGCTGCAGCGCGCCGGCATCACTCACCTGACGCATACCGCGCTCGTCGACGATCTTGTTGGGGTCGTCGCCGGTCTGGGCCATGGCCTCAAAGACCTCGTGAGCCTGGTTGGAGCTGATGGCATCGGTCGCCAGCAGCTTGGCAAGGGCTGCCACCTGAGCCGGCGCGATGCCGGACTCGGCCAGCGACACACCCGCGCCCTTAAGGTAGGCGATCATCTCATTCACCAGCAGGTTTGCAACCGTCTGGGCCTCCTTGCCAGCCATACCGGCAGCGGCGGCCTCAAAGAACTCGGCAAACTCCGGGTCGCCGGCGATCTGCTCGGCATCGGCCGTCTTAATGCCAAAGTCGGCCTCAAAACGGACGCGCTTGGCATCGGGCAGCTCGGGGATCTCGCCACGGCAGCGGTCGATGAACTCATCGTCCAGATCGAACGGCGCCAGATCGGGGTCGGGGAACAAACGATAGTCGTCGGCCGTCTCCTTCACACGCATGACTACGGTGCGCTTGCGGCTGGGCTCCCAGTGACGGGTCTCCTGATAGATGATGCCACCCTCCTCGAGCACCTCGGCCTGGCGGCAAATCTCGTAGGCAAGGCCGTCATGCAGGCTCTTAAACGAGTTGAGGTTCTTGAGCTCGGTCTTGGTGCCCAGCTTGGTCTCGCCGCGGCGGCGCAGCGACACGTTGCCGTCGCAGCGCATGGAGCCCTTCTCCATGGAGCAGTCCGAAATGCCCAGCGTCACAAAGATGCGACGGAGCTTTTCCATAAACAGGCGAGCCTCCTCGGGCGTGCGCAGATCGGGCTCAGTCACGAGCTCGATCAAAGGCGTGCCGCAGCGGTTGTAGTCGACGAGCGACTCGGCCGCGGCGGTAATGCGGCCCTCGGCGCCGCCCACGTGGACCATCTTGGCGGCGTCCTCCTCCATGTGGATGCGCAGAATGCGAATGGGCACCGTGTAGGAACCGTCCTCGCGACGCTCAGGCATCTGCAAGTTGGACGCATCATAGCTGGCCAGGTGACCGGCGCGCTGGTTACCCTCGCGCATGGTCGACGTCATGGACGTGGACAGGCCCTCGGCGTTGGCCGAGGCGCTCGCCAGGCTCTGGGCCTCGGCCTCACCAAACGCGCAGTCGGGGCGCTCGGCGGCACCGCGACCGGTCACATCAAGATCCAGGTGGCCGTACATGGCAAAGGCGACCGGACCCTGCGTGGTCTGGAAGTTCTTGGCCATGTCGGGATAGAAGTAGTGCTTGCGGTAGAACATCGAGTGGCGCTGGATCTCGCAGTTGGTGGCGAGACCGGCCTTGACGATGCTCTCGATGGCGCGCTTGTTGGGCACCGGCAGCGCACCGGGCAGGCCCAGGCACACCGGGCACACGTTGGCGTTGGGCTCGTCATCGTGGCTGAGCTTGCAGTTACAGAACATCTTGGTATCGAGTGCGGTGAGCTCGGTATGGATCTCCAGACCGATCACCGCCTCCCAATCCTGCAGGACCTCGGAAAGCTCCTTCATTACAGCTCGCCTCCCTTCCCGGCAAAATCGGGCGCGACGGAAAGCGCGGGCGCACCCGTGGCGGCATCGGCAAAGCCGCGCTCCAGGGCGCGGGCAAACGTGAGCAGCTGACGGTCCTTAAAGGCAGGTCCCACCAGCTGGGCAGAAACGGGCAGCTGAGTATCCTCGCCCAGGCCCAGCGGCACCGAGATGCCACCGTTGCCGCAAATGTTGAGCGAGATGGTGTACAGATCGGAGAGGTACATCTGCGTGGGGTCGCTGATCTCGCCAAACTTAAAGGCCGTGCGCGGCGAGGCGGGCATGAGGATGGTGTCCACCTTGGCATACGCGGCATCGTAGTCCTGCGTGATGAGCGTGCGGGCCTTTTGCGCGGCGTAATAGTACTTGTCGTACACGCCCGAGCTCAGCAGGTAGGCGCCGAGCATCTGACGGCGCTTGGCCTCGGCGCCAAAGCCGTGGGCGCGCGAAAGCGAGCTCTGGTCGGACAGGTTGGCGCAGCCCTCCTCCTGATAACCGTAGCGAATGCCGTCGAAGCGGGCCAGGTTGGAGAACGCCTCGGCCGGGCCAATGACGTAGTAGGCGGCAATAGCGGCATCCAGGTGCGGCAGGTCGACCTCGACCAGCTCGGCGCCCTGGTTCTGCAGCTCCTGGGCAGCGCGCTGAACAGCAGCCTTGACCTCGGGCGTCAGGCCCTCGGCCTCCATAAACGCGGGGATGATGCCCACGCGCTTGCCCTCGATGCTGTCGTTGAGATGCTCGGTAAAGTCGACGGCGCAATCCTGGCTGGTGCAGTCGTACGGATCGTGGCCCGCGCCGGTAAGCGCGTTCATGGCCAGCGCGACATCCTCGACCGTGCGGCCAAAGGGGCCCACCTGGTCGAGCGACGAGCCAAATGCAACCACGCCGTAACGGCTCACGGCGCCATATGTGGGCTTAAAGCCCACTACGCCGCACAGCGACGCCGGCTGGCGAATGGAGCCGCCGGTGTCCGAGCCCAGCGAGAGCGCGACCTCGCCCGCGGCGACGGCGGCAGCGGAGCCGCCCGAGGAGCCGCCGGGCACGCGCTCGGTATCCCAGGGGTTGTTGGTGCGGTGAAACGCCGAGCTCTCGGTGGAGCTGCCAAAGGCAAACTCGTCCATGTTGACCTTGCCCATGGGCAGGCAGCCGGCATCGAGCATGCGCTGGACGCAGGTGGCGGTGTAGACGCTCTGGTAGTCCTCGAGCATACGGGAAGCGCAGGTGGTGCGCGTGCCCACGAGGTTCATGTTGTCCTTAATGGCCAGCGGCACGCCCGCAAGCGGGGGCAGCGACTTGCCTGCGGCGCGGTCGGCATCCACGCGCGCAGCGGCCTCGAGCGCAAGCTCGGGCGCCACTTGCAGGAATGCCTGGACCCCGCCCTCGCGCGCCTCGATGGCGGCAAGGGAGGCCTGGGCCACCTCGGTAGCGGTAAAGTCGCCGGCGGCAACGCCCGCGGCGATCTGGGCAGCGGTAAGGGAATCGAAGCTTAGCGCCATTACTCGCTCTCCCCCTCTCCCAAAATGGACGGCACGCGGAAGTAGCGGTCGCGCGCGCTTCCGGCGTTTTCGAGCGCAACGTCGAGCGGCAGGTCGCGCTCGGGCTCGCGCAGGTCATCGCCCATCACGTTGGACAGGCCTCCGATAGGATGGAACGTGGGCTCCACGTCGGGCAAGTCATATTGCAGGACGGGCTCGAGCATCTGGACGGCGTCGTTCATGTAGGACGTCATCTGGGTGAGCTCGTCATCGGTCAGTGCGATCTTTGCGTACTCGGCGATGCCGCGCACGTCTTTCTCGCTGAGTGCCATAGGCGCTCCCTTCCGCATAACAGATAAACCGCTCTAGTATACAAGGCAACGCCGCTTAGAGCAGGCGCTTTACCCAAATGCAGCGAAAACGTAACGAGGGCGGTGGGCGCGGTCCGGCGCTTCTACAGCAAAAACCGTCCCGTCCGCTGCAAAAACCGTCCCAACATTCGACGTTTTTCGGCAAAATCGCGTTTTTCATCGAATGTTGGGACGGTTTGGATTCCTCGAATGCCCGGCTGGAGCCAACCACCATAAAGGGGACAGGCACCTTTGTGGTGGTTTTGGGCGAGCCTTATGCCGAGGCCTTGGCCTTGCGGCGTTTGCGGACCGCGTGGATCACGATATCCAGCAGCAACAGCACAATGGCCACGACCACGATAAGCACGGCGAACTCGCGCTTGCCCCAGTGGCGGCCGGCCAGCGACTTTTGCTTGTCGACGTCCTTCTTGTTGTACTTGGTGCGCACGCAATGCACCAGCAGGCGATGGTCGTTCACGCCGTAGGGCGTGCAGGTGACGAGCGTCACTTTGTCGGCGCCGGGCTCGATGGTCAGCGACTCCATCTCCTCGGGCAGCACGACCTCGGAGTCCACCATCTTGTAGGCGAGCGTCTTGTTCATGGTGTGCAGCAGCACCAGGTCGCCGGGCTCCAGCGAGTGGATGTCGTCGAACATGCTCAGGTTGCGCATGCCCGAGTGCGCGGTGAGCACGCAATGCGTCGAGGTGCCGCCCACCGGCAGGCTCGTGCCCTCCAGGTGGCCGACGCCCGCCATAAGGACTTCTTCGCTCGTGCCGTGGTAGATGGGCATGCTCACGTCGATGGAGGGGATCTCGACCCAGCTCATCATGGGGTCGCGGTCAAAGATGAGCTGCTGGGCGTAGGGCTCGATCTGATCGGCGGGAAGCTCGGTGGCCTCACCCGCCAGCTGTTCGTTAAAGGAGCGCGCCTGGAGCAGGATGCGCTCGCGCTCCTCGGCAGACAGCGCGTCCACGGTGCTGGACACCGTGCTGATCTGGTTGAACACACCCGAGGCCTCGAGCCGGTCCAAGATCCACGGCCAGGTCATAAGGCCCACGCCAATAAGGATGATGACGATGGTGATGAGCCGGTCGGCCCAGCGCGGCAGCCGCTTGCGACGACGCTTGGGTTTTGGTTGAGGTTTGGGTTGCGGGCTTGAGCCGCCGTTGGCCGCGGCGTTATTGCTCTTCATATGTTTGGCGCCCTGCACCATCGCCGGTCACTCCTCTACAGCTCAGGTTGTCTAAACAAATAATACCCGATTAGCGAGCTCATGCGCCGGACAACGCAACTAGACTGCACTGTCCGAGCCACGTAACTCCACTCAACCAATCAAGCCATATGTTGTTTTCATCGTCTCGAGCAACTGCGCCATCGTTACGCCCGCAACCCCAATCTGTTTCAGATTGACGTCGCCCACCTCACAATCTTTAACAAACGCAAGCATATCGTCCTTCAGTTCTCCGCGCAGGTCGACACCTTCCGACTCGCCAAGCAGCTGAGCAAGCCTCAGCGCATCGCGTTTATGCTTTTTTACCTTCTTCGAATCAACGTTCTCCCCCGCTTCCCTTCTGGCTTTTAGGTCGAGATACGCCTTCGCTTTGAAAGGGACAATGTATTCCGTACCCAGGACCGAAACGCCGCCTACGGTCCGAATTCCCTGAAGGAACAAGTTGTAGTAAGCATCGTCCAACAAAATTGCCGAAAGACTGCTTATGTTTTCATCAACGTGAATTGGTACCACATCAATCCCATCACGACCCTTTAGAAAGTCGGGGCACTTCGCGAAGAGTTCGATCATATGGGGGTAACCCGGCCTCTTAGGCTCTGTAAACCGATAAAAACATGAGCCTTTACCTTCGCCCCAGCCGCAGCGGTAGCCGCCATCACGCACCAAAGTCCATATGGCTTCTGCCGTCTGAGGCAACCGGTCATCGGCGACAATTACCACATCAAAATCGTGAGTCGCCCTGAATGAAAGCCCCGCCTCCGCGAGCAAAATGTCGCATGCCGTGCCGCCGATAAGGGCATACGATCCTGCAGCTTCTTGCATATGCTGCTGAAATTCTTGGAGACCTTCTACAGCGCTTCTTGCCATGGATATTCCTTTCCAAACATGCGATCGACTTCGAGCTGAATTCGCTCATCGTCGATTGCCGCCAAAGATAGCGCAAGCGAAATGTCGTCGACACGGGAAGAGCCGACAAACACGGGCGCATAGCGCCACACTTGAATCATCGCCGTTTCGTTATCCGGCAACTCCCCGTCTGCGACTTCGAGGTCGCTCAGTTGACGCCATGCACTTCTTGAGACGGCCTTTTGTTCCATGCCCGGTGCAGCGAGCATCGAACGCGCAGCGAGCGCCGTCTCCCCGGCGTCAACAAGACAGTCAATCTGCGGTGTCTTCCTTGCAAAAAAGACCTTCGAGACAGGCGAGGAGAGCTCTGCCATGTGTTCGCTGAGCAAAAGATCAACGGCAACAGGGAACACGACGACACGTCGCTCGCGACGCTCGCGCCTCGCGAGTCCCCTGTCAACAAGCTCGGTTATGGCCTCACTCGCGCGGCTTGCCGAGATCCCAAGCGCACGACAAAGGTCATAGGGACGATATGGCTCCCGGGCTGCTCCCCAGATTGCGGCAGCTTGCGCGTTGGGTGACATCTTGGTCGCGTGATTGCGAAACCGGGCACCGCCCCTCTCCGTGCAAGCTGTGCCCATAAATGGAAGAAAAGCCTGTCTACCTGGGCAGACAAAGGGAATCCCTTGTGCGACCAATGCTTTGCGCTGACGTGCATCGGCGTCAGGAAACGAAACGACAACAGGAGTCTCCGCACGCAAGGCTAGCTGACTATAAACTCTCTTGGCCTCGGAAAGCCCGACGCCAGTAGGCAAACTTGCAAGCAAAAACGAAAAACTGTTTGCGTCAACAGCACGGACCTCAATCGCCCGCAGATGCAGCGGCAAGCGTACAGATCCAGGCCAAGTTTTGGTCTTGGCAGAGAGGCCTAGTGCTTCTTGTAAGTAGATTAGCGCTTCGTTCATTTCCATCGTTTTCGTTTGATTCCAGTTTATATTGGAATTATACATAATTTTCGGAATTGACGAGATTCCTTTCGTGCCTAAGCCCGCATTTGAGTTTTCAAAATGTCCCGAATCGGCTGGGCGATTCGGGATACAATGTCGATAGGAAACGACGCATCCCGCGTAAGTGATCGAAAGCGCGGGCGGCCTAGTTTTCAGTTTTTGTTAAATGCCCGGGATCCGACCCCCGGGCATTCTTATTTGCGCTTGCGGCGCAAATGCCGTCCACCGTCCGCACCGCGCGTGCGCCTACGGACCTTAATCCGAACCTCATACGAGTCAAGAAACGCGATGACGAACGTACCCGCATCGGACGGTGGAGGCTGGCTGCGTTATCCCAAAAAGAACGGGGCAGACTCCAGCGCGGAGTCTGCCCCGAAAAGAGAATGGCAAAGCAAGAACGTGGATGGACGAGAAAAGTGTCCGCAAGTCTCATGGCCATCGCATCCCACCTGCCAAAGGGATGGGTGAGCGAGCGTTACTCCTGCTCGGACTCCTCAGCCTGCTTACGGCTGCGGATGAGGTGCGCCACGCCGATGCACAGCACCGCGCCACCAGCGATCCAAGTGAAGGTCACGCCGTTAAGGCCGGTGAGAGGAAGACCGGAGCCCTGCTTGTTTTTGACGATCAAGGCAGCAGTGCCGTTGTCCGTGTTGGTCGTGTCAACCTCGACCAAATTGGAACCCTTGGTGCTCGTATCGACCGTAATCTTGTTATCTTCCTCTCCCTCTGCATGGTTGAATCCATAGGCTCTGATGGTGAAGGTGAAATCGGGGATGGTGTTGTAGCCGGCGAGCGTATGGGTCTCCTTGACGGTGTAGGTGCCGGCATCGAGGCCCTTGACGTAAATCTCGCCGGAGTCGGTGGTCGTGAACTCATAAGCCTCAGTACCGAGGGAGCCATTCTTCTGGACATACCTGCCCTTGGATGCAGTATCGTCGGGATCAGTGGCACAGATGGTGAACTTTACGCCCGTAAGTTTCTTATTCTCATCCGTCGCGTCCTTCTTGACGAGCTTGAGCGCATAGGTGTAGTCGCGCACGGTGTCGGACACAGACTCACCCCGGGAATCGTGGCCAGGGTTGTTGGAGTAGATGAGCTTGACGGTGTTGGAGTTGCCCGTGTCACCGACAACGACATGCTGGGACTTCGTCGGGTCGAGCTTGGCGCTGTACGTGACAACGACCCTTGTGCCCTCGCCGGCAATGACACCGGCCGCCTTGGCGGCAACCTTAAGATCGTCAAACTTTACGCTCAAGACCGTTCTGCCATTTGAATCGGGATTAGACACGGTCACAGAAGTAGGCGTGATCTGAGTCTCACCAATCACGGCCTTGACAGTGGACTCATTAACAGTCAAACCGGCAGACAGCTCATCGTGGAACTCATAATAGTAGGTGCTGAACGTGTCGACATTGCTTGCAACCGTGCCGGTCAGTTTGTACTGAACGGTCTGACCCATCTGGGAGTCCGCCTTGTCCTTCCAGTCGTTGTCCGCACCATCGTCCAAGACCTGCTTCGTCACGGTCGGGATGCTCGTCTTCTCGGTAACCTCCACTGCGCCGCCGCCCACGACCGCAAAGATCGGCGAGGTACCGGTCTGCTTCTCATTCGTATTGAGCGAGTTGGTATCGGTCATGAACAGGTAGTAGCCGGCTTTCGTAGTGGTGAAAGTGGAACCGGCAGCAAAGGAACTGCCCGTAGCGGTAACACTATTCTCTACAGCCAAAGCAATCTTGTTAAGGATGCTGCCCTGCGGCAAACTCGTGGTATTTGTGGTATTAGTGATCTTGGAAAGGTAGTCGGCAACATCAGAAGCGGTCGAGTCTTTGGTAATTCCAGGGGCGTTATTATTAACAAGCTCGCCCAGGACCGCAGTCCTTGCGGCAGGACTCGCCCACTCAACGTTGGACGTAACCTTACCGGTCCTTCCGTCCATAACGTCAGCAGTAAAAATCGGATACGCCTTGAACGAAGTGGAGCCATTGCCCGCGGCCTTTTTAATCGTGAGCGAATAGCTGGGGGCGGTACCCTCCTCAGCAAACGCGATGGTCACCGGGGCCATCACGCCGCCGAAGCTCAGCGCCGCCGTGAGGCCTGCCGTCACTGCCAGGCGTGCGATGTTCTTGCTCATGCTCATCTTCTTTTCCTCTGCTTTCTGCTTGAAGTCCGTTTGATCTAAATCCGTCTGTCTGTGTCTTAGCATCTGCTTCGCTACGTCTCGCCCCGCTCTCTGTGGGGCTGCCAGCTACTCTTTATGGCCGCCACCTCCCCGCTTGACCAGAAGCGCGACCACGATGAGCGCGGCTCCGGCGACCGCTGCGGCGGCCGCGGCGTACATTGCCATATCGCCAGTCGAGGGCATAAAGCCTCCGGTGGTAATGCTAGGGGGTGTGCCGGTGGGCGTGTTGATGAGCGACGCCTCCAGGCTGCCCGTCGACCCGTCCGCGCTGTCGGCGCGCAGGGGCGACTCGGCCGTGATGGTGAGCTTGGGCTTGGCGGCGGCCACCTGGTCGACGTCCAGGCCCTCGGCCTTGACCGTCGCGGAGCGCGTGCCCTCAAAGGCGGTGTAGCCCTTGGGCGCCTTGAGCTCGCGGACCTCCAGCTTGCCCGAGTCCACGCCCGAGACGGCCACGCGGCCGTCCTCGCCCGTGGTGACGGTGGCCTTGCCTTCTGCATCCCACGTGCCGTCCGCCGTCAGCGTGCGACCACGGTCGTCGGCGATGCTCAGGACCGCCCCGGCAAGCGGTTTGTCACCGTCGCTGCCGCGCTTGGTGAGCGCGAGGTCCCAGGTGTAGGCGCACGCGTCATCGCTCGGCGTACGGGTGAAGCCGGCATCGCCGGACTGATCGGCAAAGGGAGAGCGCGGGTAGCGCAGGTAGGCCTCGTTGGGGTTGCCCTTCGCGATGCCGTGGTTGCACGCGCTGTTGAGTGGCGCGTTGTACACGGCGACCACGCGGGCGCCCGCGGCGAAGGCGTCGGCCCCGCCGAGCGCGGCGATGAGGTCGCCGGTGCGCACGGTGAAGGTCTTACCGTCGGCCGCTACCTTGGTGGCGCACTGGGCCGTGATGTCGGTCCAGCCCTTCGCGGGCTCGGTGCCGGCGCGGCCGTCCTTACTGGTCTGGACCGCGTCAAAGCCGCCGTCCGCGCCCGCCGCCACGTACACGCGCATGCTCGCGGCCACCTTGGAGGGGTCGAGCCCCGCGCTCATGGTGTCGACGAACCGCACCGCATAGGTGTCGTAGGCGGCAAGGCCCGCCGGGACCGTGGCAGAGAGGCGCCAGTACAGGTCGTCGGCGACCGTGGCGTCGGCGGCCTTCTGCCAGGCGGCGGTGCTGTCCTCCAGCACGTGCTTGGCGACCTTGGGCGTCGCCGCCTTGGGCTTGACGGTGACGACGCCGCCGCCGACCAGGGCCATGATCGGCGCGGTGCCGGCCTCGCCCTGGGCGATGGCGTCGTCCTTAGCGACGATGAGCCAGTAGCCGCAGGGCAGCTCGGCCGCCGTGCCCGCGTTAAGGGCCACGGGCTCGGCGCCAGAGCTCTGGAGGGAACGAGCGAGCTGTGCGCTCAGCGCGCTCGTAAGGTGGGAATCGGTGTTGAGCCACTCGGCAGCTTCCTGCGCGGTGGTCTGGGAATTGGGCATGCCGGCGCTGTGCAGCACGGGCAGCGCGGCGTCGCGCACGGCGTCGCTTGCCCAGGCGAGGTCGGTGGCGATCTTGGCGTCGCTGTCGCCGTCGACGACGTTGGCGCTAAAGATCTGGTAGGCGTCGTAGCTGCTCGCCACGGTGCCGCTCACCGTGATGGAACCGGTCGAGGTCGGCGCGGCCTGCGCGGAAGCGGGGAACACAACCGCGCAGGTGCCGATCAGGAGGGCAAGCAGCGCAAACAAGATCGGGAAGGAGCAAACTTTCTTATTCACGACGCTTACCTCCCTTCGCATTCGCCTTGCGACGAATGTGCATCCAGGCCGCAGCAGCGCAAAGCACCGCCACGCCGGCAAGGTACGTCAGAGAGACGCCCGACATACCAGAAAGGGGCAGAGTGGTGGAGTAGGTGTTGGTAAAGGTGGAGACGGGAATGATGGTTGGGTCCGCACCGGCGGAGGTTTGAACCGCGACGCCCTGCCCGTTCTCGCCAAGGGTGTTGCCCATGTCATCCTTCATCTGCGTAACGGTGGTAGAGGTGGTAAGACCGGTGTACTTGCCAGTGGTCTCATTCATGACGGCCTTCACCGTGACGGCAACCTGGTACTCGGCCTTGGAGTAGCGGAGCTTATCGATGGCACCGGTGATAGGCGCGATCTCCTTCACCGTGTAGGTGTAGGTCCTGGCGTAGTCATCCGCCGTACCGGGGGTATCGGACAGGTGCGACTTGTTGAACGTCATGGCGCCAAAGGTCGCCGTGATGTTGTTGAGCTTGGCGGCGTCGGTCTCCCCTGCTGCGGGTGCAATGGAGAGGTCTGCCGGGTTAGGAATGGGCACGTTGGTTGCGTAATCCCCCGTAGCCTCGATGTTGAAGTCGAACGCAACGTATTTCCCGCTGGAATCCTTCGGCCAGTCCGTATTACGGACGGACTTAGTCACCGGGATTTCCACGGACGTGGTGGTGAGAGAATCGGAGATGTACGTAGTGCCCTCAACAATGCTCGGTTTCTTTCCCTCGGTCCACGCAATGGAACCGTCCGCCTTGGACACCGTGAACTCGTAGGTTGTCTGGTTCAGCTCGTAGCCAAACGGCGCCTGGGTCTCCGTGAGCGTGTACGTGCCCGGCAGCAGACCCTCGAGCTTGAACTTGCCATCGGCGGGATCAGAATCTGCCCACTTGTTGCTGACAGCTTCCGCATTCGTATCGTTATCAATCACAGTCAGGGATGCAGCGTCCGGAATTTCGGCACCATCGGCATCCTTTACCTTGGTAAGCGCCCACTCGGAACCAGCCAAAGGAGTGTGTCCCGTGTCGCTCTCCTCAACCTTGGTCCAAGACACCGTACCGGTGATCTTGGTGTTGGAGATGGCGCCCGTGGTGTTGGAATCATCGAATGAAACGAGCTTATTTCCGTTCACCGTGTCCACATGACCCTGAACATAGTTCACCTGCTCGCCGGTGTTGTTCATGGTTGCGTAGTAGATGGTGTCCGACTTCTGATAACCAGCCGGCGCCTTGACCTCGCGAATGTAGTACGTGAAGTAGTCTTTATCGTTGGGATCGCCAATTTTGGCCTTCTGATTCAAATAGTTGAACTGAAGCTCGCCATCATCCGAAGAGTAATCATTGGCACCGCCATCCGTTACCGTAACGATGGGATACGTTTCATTCTTGGCATCATCGACAGTGCCGTATATCGTCCACGAGGAACCAGAAAGCGGCGTCATGCCGTCCGCAGCGTCGACCTTGCTCCACGCAATGGCAGAGCCGTCCGGTGTATACGACCCAGACCACGGGAAGTTGTGACGCTCCTGATCCATATCGATGACGGAAGCCGAGTTACCCTCGAGATTTGTGAAGTTGTACGCGATCTTAGGGTTGTTCATCATGAAATCTTCGCCCACGTACACACGACCGTTGGTGGTCACATGGTCGTCGAAGCTTCCGTTGGGAACGAGAATCGATCCGAGCATAGCAGCGGCGGGGTCATCGTCGGTCCACTTGCCGTCCCCGCCGCCATTGCCCCAGTCGCTTCTACCCTCGCCCGCAATGCCACCACGGATGGTGAGGCTCGTGGTATCGACAAAATTCCACATGATGGACTGGGAGGCCAGCGAGTATTTCGCGCGAAGGTCTTTATCGGCGTTACTCTCATAACCGCGAGATATTTCTGTATCGCCCCACCAGAAGCGCCAGCCATTGTGGAACTCGACAGGACCAGCACCTGTAACGTTCACGACAATGGATGCGCCTTCGGGGACATTGGTGAACTTAAAGTCGACGCCGCGGTAGTAGACGCCATCCTTCAAGTTGGAGAGCTCGGAACCGGCAATGGTGAAGACCTGTTGCATAGAAGTTCCATCGCCGGTAAAGGTGATAAGTCGCTCGGTGTTGCAAATCTTATAGTTCGGGATTCTGGTATCAAGCGCACCGGAAACAGACTTCTCACTACCATCGAAAGTGAGTGTATAGCTTGTTCCCTTGTTATCGTACTTGTTGATTGCGTAGCTGTTGTCGCTAATTGCGGAACCATCCGTAACTGTGCCGGTATTTGCAAACGAGGCGAGCTGTTTCGATAGCTTCGAGAGGTATCCATCTGCACCGTTGTAGCTCGAATAATCGTTACCGTTAACATTAGTCAAATCAACATTTTGATTGAACAGGTCGCTCTTCAGAGCATCCGAGCCCTCGAACCAATTACCTTGCTTTTTCACGACAGACTGGCGCCCGTTGTTAGCATTCGAATCCCAATAGGAATAGGTAATGGGACCGGCGATCTGCGCGGTATAGTCATAGCCAGGGTGGGAGTCAGTCTTTGTCGCCTTGCCGACCCAAGCACCCTTGGTCCAAGCACCAACCGTCGCAGTACCTGAGGTCGTTCCCTGACCGGTATTCATGTTCTCAATCAAGCTGTTTATGCCGGCGACCGCAAGCACCGTGCTTCCCTCCCTGGGACGAAACTGCGATCCAAAACCAACGACGCCGAAACGGAAGCCCTGGCCGCCCCAACTCTCCTTGATAGGATTCATGGCCAGTTTGCCGTGGACCACGGTAAGGCCCTCCGCCTCAGCGGCATATGAGCCGGTGGGGGCGTTATTCGCATCAAGAGTGCTAGTTTTGTTCGGCTTACCACCGATGTACATGTCGCGGCCGACGTAGGTGGCCACGCCGGGATCGGGGGTGGAGATATCGATATTCGTACCGATACCGATAGACGTGGGCTTGTAGATGCCCTTGTTCACAGTAGTAGCCGCGTTCGCAGAGGTGGCGGCGCTATTCTGGTTTTCGGCATCCTCGCTGGTGTTATCTACAGCAGCGGACTCACTTGAGGAACTCCCCGTTACAGCTTCCTCGGTAGAAACTGTCTGGGTGTCGTTGGCAATGGCCTGCGAGATTGGAGGCATGACGAGCGACAGTACCAGGCTCAACACGGAGGCTCCGAACAAAACGCCTGCCAGTACACGGCGCGTCGCTTTTTTACTCTGCTTAGTTTTTTCTGAATTCGCTTTCATCGATGTCTCCTCCCCAAGAGACCGCGATCTTGCTCCTTCACTATCAAGCGTATCTGCGCAATCTGTAATTGCGCTCGCTAAGTGATGCAATTATAACGATTGTTTGAACATCTAAGCAAAAATACCGATAGTTTTGTAGCGAATTCTCAATTCTCTTGACATTTGCTCGGATTTACCTTCGTTTATTCGCTATGAAATAGCTATTTCTACTGGTAATTAAGCCAGTTATCAGTTTTTTAATAGCATTTTATTTATTTGTACAACATTTTGTTCAAGAGTGAACATCCTGTGAACGGTCGAAAATCGACCGTGAGCGGTAGGTCATTAACCGGGAGGAATATCCTACCAAACTGATGAGAATATCTTTAACCCATCGGTGGTTAGAAGCATGATGTTCAAACAACTAAATTTGAATTTTCGCGCAGATTTTCGGTATCAATTCGCCCAAATCGCCTGAGACCACCACAAAGGCACCTGTCCCCTTTGCGATGACTCTCCCCCGGCGCTACAGCAGATGCTCCTCGATAAAGATCGCGATGCCGTCCTCGTCGTTGCTCGCGGTTACAAAGTCCGCGGCGGCACGGGTGGCGTCGCTGCCGTTTGCCATGGCCACGCCCACACCGGCGTCAGCCACCATGCAGGTGTCGTTGTCCGCATCGCCAAACACGCAGATGTCCTGGAGCTCCATGTCGTTGAGCTCCGCCACGCGCACAAGGCCGCGCGTCTTGGACACGCGCGGATCCATGAACTCGTAGAGCCGCTGCGTGGTTTGCAGAGCCGCCGCCTTGACGGTGTCGTCGGCAAACGTCGATGCTCGCTCAATCACCCGCGGCATTACCTCGGGCGCCATGGTAAACATCACCTTGGGCTGCGGCTCGCGCAAGAACTCGGCAAAATCGACCACCTGGTAGGGCACGCCGTCGACGCGCGACAGGTGCTCGACGCACGCGTTGCTCTCGGGCACGTAGAACACGCCGTCTCGGGGGCAGACGGGCGTTGCCGGAAGGTCCGCCATGTGCTTGCAGATGCGCGCGATGGTCTCGCCCGGCAGCGGATGGCTCAGCTCGTTGATGTCGTGCGCGCGGTCGATGACCTCGGCGCCACCGCAGCCCACGAGCACGTCAACCAGGCCTTCGATGCCCCAGAGCTCATACATGGCCTCGGTCGCGTGGGCGTCGCGCCCGGTGCACAGGCCAAAGAGCACGCCGCGCTCGCGCAGGGCGCGGATCGCCGCCACGGTGCGCGGGGACACCGTGTGCCGGCTCGTGAGCAGCGTGCCGTCGATATCGCAGAACACGGCTTTGATGTGGCTGAAGGTGGTGTCCATGGGAGCCTTTCTGGGTTGTGCGGCGGTGTGGGGTGTATTCGTGAACGGCGTACATGGTATACCAAGGCTCAGGCGCGACCTGTCAAAGCAAAACCGCCACAAAGGTGCCTGGCCCCTTTGTGGTGGCTGGACCCGCAGGGTGGCCTGGCCCGGGGCGCAATCCATCACAACATTCGACGTTTTTCGGCAAAATCGCGATTTTCGCTGAATGTTGTGATGGTTTTTACTGCCTTGCGGCACGATCCAAATGCCGGCGTCCAAACAGCAGCAGCGCCGCGGGAACCGCCGTCACGACCATGCCCGCACCAACGAGCGTCTGCTGCACGCCAAACGTCGCCGCCAGCCAGGGAGCAATCGCCAGCGGGGCTACGCCGGCGAACATGTTGCCAAAGCCCATGACCGAGTTCACGCGACCGAGCTGCTCGAGCGGAGCCGTCGTTTGCACGATCGTGTTGTGGAGCGGGTTGACGACACCCCAAGCTATGCCCAGGGCGACCTGGCCGACAAGAGCCACGCCCACGTACGGTGTCCCCACATAGAGCAGGCTTCCCAGGCCCACGGACATAAGCGCCACGAGCAGCGTCTTAAGGTTGACCAGGTGCGGCGGCAAGCGGAGCGCAAGCACAGCACCCAGCACCGCGCCCACGCCCGAGGCCGACGAGAGCCAGCCCATCCACTCAACGCCGACGTGTAGGACATCGCGATAGAAAAACGACTCCAGCGGATCGAAGGCTCCGTAGCCAAAGTTCGAAAGAAAAATGATGAAGAAAAGTAGCGCGAGGACGCTGTTGGTGAAGACTGTCTTGATGCTGGCTGCGAAGGTGACGCGGGAGGACGTGCTGGGGTTGGAGCTTTGTCCCGCACGCTCCCCTTCCTCTGCCGAATCGGCATCCGCATCCCCGGCGACATGGCTGGTCTGCGGTCTAAAGCCCCAACCGGCGACGAGCGCCAGCACGGTAAAGAGCATCATGAGCACGAACACCGCGCGCGACGACGCAGCCGCCGCGACAAAGCCGCCCAGCGTGGGGCCAACGATGATACTCACGTTTGAAAACATGGCGATGGCGGAGTTGATGTCTTTGAGCTCGACAGGATCGTCGGTGAGGTAGGCCGGATAGGATGTGGCAATGGGCTGGGCGAATCCCATCGTAAAGCCCAGAAACACCGCGCCGAGCAGGACGACGCCGGTCGCGCTGCCAAAGGCGATGATTGCCGTGCCGGTTGCGAGAGCGCCGATGATGCTCAGCAAGAAATGACGGCGCGGGCCCCAGGCATCGAGCGCCGCGCCACCCGCAAAGGATCCCAGGATCACAAATACGTTCATAAAAAGGACGGCCAGCGATGTCGCGACGACCGAAGCGCCGTCCGCATAGGTGAGTGTTCCGATAACGCCGATAAAGTAGCTGGTCTGAAAACCGGTGTAGATGAGAAAGCGCATCGCCACCAGGCGCTTGGCCTGCACGGACAGCGATGATTGAGGCTTTGAGAAAAGAGGGACGAGCATGGAGACTCCTTGTTTCATACGAATACGGGCGGTGGGCATTCGCTACCGTCCATCAAATCAATCAATTCGCATGAAACATTAAGGACGCATCAAGCCCCTTCTCTCCGTTTTTCACCCGTCATGAACTACTTGGTAGATTGTAAGGCATGTCCCACACATCCACCAAAGCAAAAACCACCACAAAGGTGACTGGCCCCTTTGTGGTGGAAGTGACGTTTGCCCAGATAAAACCTGCCAAAACAAACCTGTCCCTTTTTGGCAGGTTTTAGGCCAGGTGATCTTGTATGAGGTCGCAGATGGCTCGGGCGTCGTTGATGTTGATGGCTCGAGTCGCGAAGCCGGCGTCGAAGGCCTGACGCGCCAGGGCCTCGTTGCAGGCAAGGGCCAGCGTGTGGCCGTCGACCAGGTCGAGCGAGCTATTGCCGCGCAGACGGTCGACACCCGATCGCGCGACTACGATGTTGTCGAAGCCCTCGGTCTTGTAGCCTTCGATGATCACCACGTCGACATCGTTGTAGCGCGACAGCAACTCGCGCGCGGGCATCTCGTCCTCCTCGCGCGTGTCGGCGTACTCCGCCCAGCGCGTGGCGCAGATGAGGCCCACGTGTTTGGATCCGGCCTGGTGATGGCGCCAGGTGTCCTTAGCGGGCACGTCGATATCAAAGCCGTGATGCCCATGATGTTTGAGCGAGCCCACGCGCAGGCCGCGGCGGGTGAGCTCGGCGATAACCTTCTCGACGAGCGTGGTCTTGCCCGAGTTCTGGTAGCCGATAAACGCGATCGCGGGGACGGCCGGTGCCGGAACTGCGGGCGCGACGGCGGCAGGTGCGCTTGCGGGCGCGGCACCGTCAGTGGCCACGGACTCAACGGCAGCAGCCTGACGCTCAGCACGATCCCACACGCCCGAGCGGCCGCCCTCCTTGTGCAGCAGGCGAACGTCGACGATCTCCATGCCGCGGTCGACGGCCTTGCACATGTCATAGATCGTGAGGCACGCGGCGCTCGCGCCGGTCAGGGCCTCCATCTCAATACCCGTCTTGCCCGTCACGCCGGCCGTGACCAACACGTGAAAGCCAACCTGCCCGTCCGCGCGCGCAGGCGCCCAGCCCTCGGGCACGTCCTCGGCCGGCGTCCCCGCCGGAGCGATGGGCGCAATGTCGCACTTGCTCTTGGTAATGAGCAGCGGATGGCACATGGGAATGATGTCGCTCGTGCGCTTGATGGCCATAATGCCCGCCACGCGCGCGCAGGCAAGCACGTCGCCCTTTTTGGCGCGGTCCTGCAGCACCATGGCCTGCGTCTCGGGATGCATGAGGATGGTGCCCTCGGCGATGGCGATGCGATGGGTCTCGGCCTTGTCGGACACGTCAACCATGCGCACCTCGCCCTTGGCGTCCACGTGCGTCAGCTCGTCGCGACGAGCGTCGCGGGCGGGCTCGGTGGCAGCGCTGGCAGTCGGCTGCGCGTCTGCAACGGCATCGGTGGCCGCAGCCGTGACTTTGTGGGCAGACATCGCGGCCCTGCGAGCGGCCTTGGTGGCATCGGCGTACCTGCTCTTGGCCATATGATCATCCTCCGATTTGGGACATAAATCGTTGCGTGCCCTCAATTATCGCGTGTTCCTGCGGTTTGTGGGCCACGGCATCGCGCCAAATCGAAAGTACCTGCATATCATCACCACGGCGCAGCGCCTCACGCACCGAATACTCGGCATCGCTAAACAGGCACGGACGCACGTTGCCATCGGCCGTCAGGCGCAGACGGTTGCAGTTCGCGCAAAAATGGTTGGACATGGCGCTAATGAAGCCGACCGTTCCCGCCGCGCCCGGAAAGTGCCAATAGCGCGCAGGGCCCGCGCCGGCAGGAGCGTCGTTGATGTCGAGCGGCTCGAGCTCGCCCAGACCCACCGCGGCGGCCCCGGCATTGATGCGCGCCCGCAGCTCGTCACTCGGCACGGTGTCGCTCGCGTCCCACAGCTCGGGATTGAGCGTGGGCGCATGCGGGTCCACAGCGCAATGCGAGCTCGTGCGCTCGTCGCCGATGGGCATGTATTCGATAAAGCGCAGATGGATGGGGCGGTCGATCGTCAGTCGTGCGAGGGCCGCCACATCCTGGTTGAGCCGGCGCACTACAACGCAGTTGACCTTAACGGGCTCAAAGCCCCAAGCCAGCGCCGCGTCGATGCCGGCCATGGTCTGCTCGAGCCGGCCCAGACGCGTGATCTTTCCAAAGAGCGTAGGGTCGAGCGTGTCGAGCGAAATGTTGACGCGGTTAAGTCCGGCATCTTTGAGCTGCGGCGCCAGCTTGGGCAGCAGGGCGCCGTTGGTGGTGAGCGAGATGTCCTCGATCTGCGGAATCGCGTGAATGTCGCGAATAAGCGGGATGATGCGGCGACTGACCAGCGGCTCGCCGCCCGTCAGGCGCACGCGGCGAATGCCCTCCCCCGCCACCAAGCGCACAAAGCGGGCGATTTCCTCGGCACTGAGCAGCTCATCGTGCGCGCGGGGTGCCACGCCATCGGCCGGCATGCAATAGATGCAGCGGAAATTGCACTTGTCAGTAACGGCAATGCGCAGGTAGTTGATGTCGCGGCCAAAGCCGTCATGTTGCACGCGCCCGTCCACGCAGCCCTCCCCTCACGTAGCGTTTTATTCTTCGGAAAACATAATACCCCACGAGAGAATCATGCCGACACCCGTACGACAGGACAGTCGCTTCGAGCAAGACCGGCTTCCCAACCCCATCCTCGGCACCCAAACCGTCCCAACATTCGATGCTTTATCCATTTTTGGCAAAAAACGTCGAATGTTGGGACGGTTTGTCCACTCACAACACCCAGCAGAAGGGCCAAAGTGTCCCTAGAGGTCACTACTCCAGTTGCGAATCACGAACTCCCGCAGGTCATTCTGCCGTTTCTGGAATGCCTCGCTTCGGTCGCACTTGATACCCATAGCGAGTGCGATAGCGTTCATCGCCCGGTGCAATTGCAGCTGATGGGCAAACTGAGTCCCGGTGAGGACGATCACCCTAAAGCCCAGCGCGCTCAGTACGGTCATACGCTCCGCATCCGACGCGCTGCGCTGTTTATCAAGATGGTCCGAGCCGTTGTATTCAATCCCCGTACCGCTCGCAGGCGCATATACGTCGATCTCGAAATACCCGGCCTTTGCGAGGTATTTGAACTCGTTAGGAACATCGACCCGATGGTTGAGCTCGATTTTGGTGTATCCCAGCCCTCCCTGGGAACGCTTCGCGACGACCAAGATTGCGGTGGCCGTCTCCATAGGTGATCGTGCGCCATCGTGCACGCGCTTGAGCACAGCTGCCGCGCGCGCAGCCCCCTGTCGACATCAGTTCTCGCTGCAATAAGTTATCAAGTCGGCAACGGCATGCCTCTGCCCCATCTCGATATATTTGCCTGTCGACAGATGATTCAAATGGTATCGGGCGCAGATTTCATACCCATATTCCAGCTGCTCGGGCCCACTCATCCACGAGCCCGCCTGAACAAAGCACATGGCCTCATCAACCACCAAGAGACCTTCTGCCACCTCGATAAGATGATCCGAAGGTATAGGTGCCCCAAACACGCGGCGCCGAAGGCCCGCCGGCCGAGAGCGCTCAAAATCAAAGCTAACCAACGTGTCAATGCGGTCGAGCTCCTCATGTGGAACACCAAGTGAGACCAGATAATCGGTGACAATCTCAACAGCCGCAGAAATTCTCAGCCCCTTGGTATCTAGCCCCAGTTTGGGCAGCGCTTCGGTTGGCTCCTCCTCGTTGGCAAACGAATCTTCATCGTATAGGCTG
>ERZ773185.945-NODE-945-length-23926-cov-27.300406_pt1 | contig 23926 bp, 22 predicted proteins | sample MGYA00580531_ERZ773185 | MGnify/ENA primary metagenome ERZ773185 (study PRJEB29015, sample SAMEA2737799) | human gut metagenome | biome: human gut; feature: human-associated habitat; material: faeces | place: China | collected 2012 ...
GATTCTTTCGTAAATGCCATTCCGACCACATCACTCATGATATGACCATCTTCTATCGCAATCGCCTTAATCGTAGTCGTCTCTGTCAGCGTAATCGGTGTGTCGTACTTCTTCGATCTATTTGTTGGCACTGTATCATCTGTTGTGTAATAAATGATCGCACCGGGTGTCGCTGTGATCGTCACCTCCGTGCGGTCCGAAAACTTGTCAGCACCGGAAATCGTCGGAACGCCGCTGTCTCTCGGAGTTGTGATTGCACCCTTTGTAGCCAGCGAAGCATCTTTATTGCCTATTGCAGCCTTTCTGGCATATAACGTAAACATCGTATTTGCTCCAATTCCTTCCGACGGAATCTTTTCCCAGTCATAATAACGCTCGCCATCCGTACTGTACTCTAACTTCTCGCCGTAAGCAGGCTCCGGAACTGGCTGCACACTAATATTATATGCTGTATCATCTTTATTTACGGATGCCTGCAAATTGATCCCTTGCAATGGCGTCTGCCGGTCTGTCTCTACCCCGCCCGATTCTGTCTCACCGGCAGCATCCTCCGCATATACCTTCTCCGGTGCCAGCAATCCTCCCGGTACACTCATGGATGACACGAAAGTAGCTGTGGCAATCCCCAAGGTCAGGATTTTTGCTAATGATTTGCTTTGTTTTGATTTCCGTTGTTTTAATTTTCGTTGTCTCATTCGTCGATTCCTCCTTTGACTGATGCTGTTATTAGGCGTTTGCGAAACTATTTTTATTATCCGGGCTACCTAGCTGTGGGCGCAGTGGCATTCTGATCAAGCTGCTTGGGATTTTCTCTGTTAATCCGATCTACAATATAATTGATAGAATCTTTGATGTTAGCTGCATTGATAGGATTGTTCGTCTTAGAAGTAAATACCAGATCCTCAAATCCTTCTCTCGTAGAAAACCGAGTCGCAATGTCTTTATGGTATGTTCTCTGATATATAAGCACATCATGCACTTTCTTAATCATTGGAATCTTGCGAAATCCTGCATATTTATTTTACCCATATAATTTCCTCCAAAAAATATGGAGAAGATTATAAGTCTCTCTTCTCCATAAATGTATCATGTTTATCACTTAATGTCTACGGCTTTTAAGCTAGGGAAACGCATCCTAACTGCTCCTTGACTTTTTCGCCTTCTTTTTCTACAATAAAGACAACAAGGGAAGCCGTAGACGGTTTGCCTATGAACAGTTACATAAATAACCGCATCTTTGGCGAGGGGCGGTTATTTTTTATGTCCAATCTGAATTACCAGACTGATGACAGCGACGAGCAATAAACAAAATTGAGACAATTCTGAATATGTAATCATGGCTAAAAACCCTCCTTCGTGAGGGCAAACCGCCTACCGTTTCTGCTTCCCTATGTTGTGATGACAGTATAACAAATTTCGGCATGATGCGCAAGAACAAGTGTTCCTGCCAGATACCAAGATCCCGGTATGAAAGACAACCATTCGCTATTGCATATGCTAATTTGCTCTCACAAAATACACTTCTTCCTAAAACAGATGGTGATAATTGTCTGTCCAGAATGAGCCTTAATCCTTCCTCCCTCGTCCCTTCAAATCCAGGGCAGAAAAAGTCTATCCCATCAGACATACTCTTTGCTATCTGATTGTAATCCTCTCCAAGCAGTTTTTCCGCAATATCATCTGTAAAAATGCGAATGCTGTTATTATTATAATGATAAGCCCTTGCAAAACAGCTTACCTTTGCTGTCATATTGTCCATTCCAATCCCCCTCGTACTACCCAAATAGTATTTTTGCCACACCATTCTATTTCAGCGTATGAATATCCTCAACCTACGGAGAGTAGAGTTCGAATTTGCTCATTTATTTTTCCATCCCATCCAGAAGCTTTATAAATCTTTTATCATTCATCTGCTCATTCGTAAGATATTCTCCATTATAAAACAATGCATAGGTTGTAACCGGTGTCGGAGCATTCTGTGCTTCTTCTTTCGTTTCCAGTCTGGTTGCCTGAAACGGAACCCCTCTTTCCCTGGCAACTTCAAGAAGCACCGGAACATACTTTGCATTAAACGGACATTGATTGGTATAGTACAATACATAGCCTGTCTGCTCAATGTGTGGATGCTTCGCACACTCCTTAAATTCAGGCTTAGCCGCATCCAAAGAAAAAGGCAGATACCAGAGCTGAATACCATTATCCGCTTCATCGCAGACTGTAAATTCCTTATACTTGAGGAACTTCGGATCTGCCAGAAAAGGCTTTTTCTTAGTGGCTGACAGGATACAGATTCCCTTTTTCTCCTTCTCTTTGCTGTCTTCTATACAGGCATTCAGTAAATCATTCGAATAACCATTGCCCTTGAAAGAACCAGCCACCCACAGACAGTCAATATACATATAGCCATCTGCATTGATTGGATTCCATGCATTTTCTGCCGGAATATACTCGATAAAGCATTTTCCACGCTCTATACTCTTGAGAAATACCAATCCATCATCAAATCGCTCTTTCAGCCAGTTTTTCTTTGATATTGCCTGTATATCCTTGTTGCTTGAAATCGCACAGCAGATATGCTCGTTTTCAATATTTTCTTTCGTCACTCTTATATATTCCATGGATTTTCTCCTACTTATATCTTCTGCACCTCATTCTCCAGCGGATAGTAGTGCATAATATACGGAAACAACAACACCAGAAACAATAACGTCAACGCATACAACAACGGATTGCAGATCATAAGCGCCGCCACAATTGAAATCATTGTCAGAATCGCAAATGTAACTGTCACGATCAGATGTACCAGCCTCTCATGTTGGAAAAAAACAATCTGTGTCAGGTGTTCCTGCAGAATTGCGTTCCATTGTTCCGGAGAGATATTGTCCGCATTGGCTAAGAGTGAATCTATTTTCTGGCGGTAGGTTATTATTCTTTTCTTCATTTTTACATTCTCTTTCTTATAGTACCTTTATTATACCAATATACCTTTGGAATCACAACGACATATTTAACTGAAGGTAATTGTCCATCAAGATATCTTGTTATTGTAAGTTCCCCAGAATAAACAAAGGGCAGTGTCTGAACAACATCGCCCTTTGTTTTTTATAATTATACTTCCGAAAGGAATCTGTCAACTGGTTTATGCAGCAGCGTCCACTTCGTCATCCATATATCCGTCATCGGCATTTTCCGAATCATCATCCGAATCATCATCCAAATCATCGTTCCAGTCATCCTCTGTGCTGTCTGTGATAACAACCTTGCATTTCCACACCATACCATGTACTTTTGCTTTGACTGTAACCGTACCGCTGCTATACGGTATCAGTATGCCATCCTCTACCTCGCATATATCGTCATCAGAAGATGTCCATTCCACGTCATGACTGCATCCCTTCAGATCCAGAGAAACCGTATCTTCCACGTCCATCTCCACTGCTGTCTTATTCAGTTCCGGCGTTTCTACTGTCACCTGACAGGATTTCTTCTGCGTTCCCTTCTTTACCGTAATGGTTGCTTTGCCTTTTCCTTTTGCGACCACTTTTCCGGCGGAGACACCAGCCACCGCTGTATTACTGCTGCCCCAGGAAACGATTCCTGCACCACCCTTTACCGTAAGTTTCCTGCTCTGTCCTTTTACAAGCACAATCTTTGTACTGCTGATCGACAGCGGACTTATCTTCGGTCTGGTGTTCTTTTTCTTCGTTGTCTTCTTCGTGGTTGTCGTGGAAGATTTCCGCGTCTGCGAATATCCGCCCGATGAGCCAAAACACTTCTTGCACGGTGTCAGACCGCGTGCCAATGCATTGGAAAGTGTCGTCTGATAAAAATTTCCCCGCCCGCATTTGTGGGTATGGTATTTACTGCCGGTTGGCGTCACATAGACCATTGTCTGTGCCTGTGCCGTTACCATGCCGGCACTGTCACCGACTGGCAAAATCATCATAAAAAATACAAGTGTAAAACTTAGAATTGTTTTTTTGATTGTTTTCATCAATTGCCTCCTTATCTTTTCCTCCGCTTTAAACATGTCTTATATTTTTATCATACGCCTTCTCATTTTCCAGCACAATACTATTTTATCAAATTGACAATTCGCGTTTTGTCAAAAAACATCTTCACGTCCTGCCGCTATCGCCAGAATAAAGCCACTTGTGAATACTCCTTTTGTGGTTTTCTTCGCAGTTAATACATTAAGGGACGCAAGTGGTTTTTTCAATATGTTGTTATTAATTTATGGTGCTGGGCTTCCACCATTATGCCAGAAGCCTCTATTTTATTTCTATTTTTTCCTGATATCCGGCCAGCCGGTCCAGGCGCATTTTTTCTGCCACCGGAAATAACTCTGTATCCGTGATGCGTTCCAGACTTTTTATCCGTTTCTCGGAAATTGTTTCATTCGACTTGCTTTTTTCATAATCTTCAACTGTCATGTGCCAGTAATGAAATTCTCCTGCATAATACTCAGAAATTTTCTGCGCAATCAAAAGCCCCTCCGGATCCAGATCTCCCGCATAATATACCACCGTTCCCGATGCCGCCAGAAGATCTAACGTAACAAGCCCTGCCAATCGCGGCTGCCCGTTCATACACATACAGGAAACCTGCTTTGTGTGCCCTGCGCAAAGGCCTGCAAATACGGACGGATTTTCCACGATATACATTTCATTATCTTTGCAAAATATGCTGTTCCACTTTGAAAGGACTGCAAGCGGAACCTGCACCATATCATCCTCCTGCCAGAACCCTTCCATCCCCGTATGCAAATCACCATCCTTTTTCTGAGCCTTTACATGCGATAACATCACATAATTTGATATATCATCAATAAGGATTCCCTCTGCCAGAAAACATCTTTGCCGGAAAAATGCTGGAAAAATTTCTGATTTCTGTGGGAATACCTTTCTCTGCCGCAATTCCATCTGGATCACCTGATACAAAAAAGTTCCCCAGGAACCTTTTTGATCAAATGCATGTGGATTTCCAGTGATTTCCGTTGCAAAAACAGCAAGATACTTTGTCTCGTTTTTTCTGAATGGAAAACAATTATAGATTTCTGCACCAAGCATCAATGACTGCTCCCACTCATTTAAATTTTTTATATGACCTGCCTTTATCACATCCAGCAGTTCTGACAAGACTTTTTCCACAGGTGTTCCCTGATATTTTTCCTTCCAGTGTTGTAAAAAACGGTCTTTTTTCTGTTCTTCCAACTGTCGTTCTTCTTTTTTACCTACCAGTTTTTCCCGAAAATATAACTCCAGCAAATGCTCTGGTGTCATATTAGAAAACCTGCTGCTTAACAATGCCTGGGAAAAACGCTCCGCTGATACCGTCACACTCTTTTTCCCATGGTAACTCTTTGCAAAAAATCCCTCAAGTCCTTCGACTTCCTCCGCTGTAATTTTTTGTAGCACAACTTTTCCCGAAAAAGATCCATAAGACCGGTACTTTTCCCAAAATCCACGAAAAACTCTGTCCCACACAGGGTTAGATTTAAAATATGCAATACAACTATGCTCCTGCTGTCTGTTCAATCTCTGCCCTCCGTTGTTCTACAGCCTCTTCACTTTCCATAAGTTCTCTGGAATGCCCATTCCACACATAAGGCATCACTGTCACAAATTTTGCATTTTCCGGTCGTATTAACTGGTAGATGGCAAGCGCGTCCAATGTATCACAATCTCCCCAAAGCACCTGTGAATTGATAATAAAATCAAAGGAAAACTCTGTCATGAGACGGAACATGTCACGGATGTTACGGTTATCAACTCCAGCAAATGCCTCATCCAGCGAAACCAGACGCGGTGCATCTGCACGTCCTCCCTGATATTTTGCAACAACTGCGGAAAACAGCGGTACATACATAGACATCGCTTTTTCTCCGCCACTGAAGGTTCCAAATACACTGTTGGTAAGCTCCTTAACACGCTCTCCCTTTTTCTGGGAAAACAGTTGAAATTCAAACCACTTACGATAATCCAACGTCTCTTTCATAACCTGGTAAAACGAAATCATACCGCCACTGTCCGAGGCTCTCCTTCTTGCTTCTTCGACTTTTGAGCGAAAATGTGTGGACAGGCGTGCTGCCTCTTCTTCACTCATTAACCGGTAATCCTTCTTTAACAGTTCTACCAGTTCTTTTGTATCCAGCTGGTTTTCACTCTCTGCCGTCTTGCTGCGCCAGCGAAGGCTCAGCTTTAAGCCACTCGATGTATTCATGCTGCCCATCAGTGCATTCATCTTTTCTACCCATGCATTGGAAGCATTAATTTTGCCGCGGATTTTACGGCTGACCGTATTGGCCAGAATATCCTCAAACAACTCACGGTCCCCCGCTTTAATCAGATCCTGTAACTGTGCGATATCTTCTTCCAAATGTGCCAAAAGCCGTGAAAATGGAAGCTTTATCCCCTGATAACGCGCTGTGAAATCCTGACGGACAGCCTCGGCTTCTCCCAATGGCCGGTTTTCATCTAGTTCTTTAAATAATTCCCCCTGCATCACCTGATACTCATTTAAAAAGCCCCGGTTTTCAAAATAAATCTGATTCAGACTCGTAATTACATTTTGCTTTCCAAGCGATTTCGTATCAGCCTCCAGATATTCGCAAATACTGTTTACGTCCGTCTGCATTTCTTCTGGAAACCTGACATAAGCAAGGGCAAATTCTGCCTCGTAACATTTCCCCCTCCAGATACGCTTTTGTTCCAGAATCTGTTTCTGGCTTTCGCCTGCTTCTTCCTGCTTACGCAATGTATCCAGATGCTCCTTTATTCCGGCGCGTTTCTGCAGGCATTGGTTCAGATGCTCTGGATATTCCTTCAGCCATGTAATACAGGCATCCAGCCGTTCCCTAATCTGTTCGTAATCCGTCAGTTTCAATTGCTCCACGATGGATGCATGTTCTTGCTCCAGCTTTACAAGGTGACGCTGCGCACCTGACAGATCATAACGGATTTCATCCAGATCTGCATCCATGCTTTCCAGACGCCTGGTCAGATCTTTCATATGCCTTACACTCTGTAAAAACATTTCATGCGCAGACTTTAACGCGATCAGATTCTTTTCATACTCTGCTGCCGCATCCTTTGCTTCCTGAAATATGGCATACGTACATTGCAGATACAACTGCTGCGCAATTTCTATCGCTTTCTTTTTCTTTTCCTGTATCTGCTCCGAAAGTTTCTTCCAACGCTCCTCGATCTCCTTACACTCTGCCGTTTTCGTTTCATATTTGTGCTGCTCCTGCACAAGCATCTTGAAAGCTGTACGTATACCCGTATCCTGCGGCAAAGCCTGATATTCCTGCTCCAGCTTCTGCATCCGGATTACAATCCCAGCCTTTTTTGCTTCCAACTGGTTCATGCTGCTTTGCAATCCCTGAATTTTTTCTTTGCAGACTCTGATCTGTTCCTGACGATTGCGTTCCCGTGCCCGCGCACCCAGGAATCCTGCTACATGCTCTCCTGTAATCGTTCCAGACAAAACGCCCATCTGATAAATACCTTCTGAAGAAACCGAAATCATGCTCTCCTCATTATATGCAATACCAGACAAAATACCAGTAAGACGCTGATTTGAGAAAATATCATTCATGGAATCATTCAATTCCAAAACGTCCAGCAGACTCTTTCCACTGTAAGACTTCTGGACGAACAGATAACGGTCTTCGCAGCCTTCTTCCATCGTCAGCACCTGTTCCCGGTAAGACGCATCCACGACCAGTGCATCCAGAATCCCCATCGAAAGCAAAGCCTCTTCCAAATGATTGCATTCCTGTTCTGTCAGGGAATCCCCAAATTCGATTGCTTTATAAAATTCCTGATACGGAATCTTCAATGCATCCAGACGCTGCCGGTTCTTTCTAACCGCTTCGGAACGTTCCGGCTGTGGATCTTTTGCGTTTTCCCATTCTGTGAGTTCTGCTTCTGTCTGTTCCTTTTCCAGACGTTTCTGCTCATACTCTTTTTCTTCTTCCTGCATTTGCAGTTCCAGCGGGTTTTTATAAGAAAACCAGATATCTGTTACCGTTTTCCGCACCTCCGCAAAATCAGAAGTTTCTTTAAAATCCTGTGCATATCTGCTACAGTCTTTCAGCTGTTCCGAATCAAGAATAAGCTCTGTATTCGATCTGTTCCATGCATATAAAGCCTCTTTCCATGCATTCTGCTCCTGAACCAAAAGCATGTCTTTTGCTGACATATCTCTTTGTATCGCATCCAATTCTTTCTTTATTCTGTCTCTTTGCTTTAAGAGTTCTTCTGCCTGTGGTTCCAGTAAATTTGTTTCCTGCAGAATTTGAAATGCATGATAAATTTTATTTTTCACATCTGAGAATTGCTTTTCATGCGTATCAAATGCAATTGTTTCTTCCAGATGTTCCTCACACTCCGTCTGAAAAAAACTATGCTCCTCAAAAGCCATGCTCTCTGCCTCTGTCTGCATTTCTTCCAAAAGCTCTCCCAGCTCTTTTTCTTTTTCAAATTTACGATTTTCTTCTTCTCTTTGCTTTTCTTCTTCCTCCCTGTACTGTTCCTGCTTTGCCTCCAGGGTTGCATTTTTACTGTCTATAATGCTCTGCTGACGCTTCATTTCCTGTGCAAGCTCGGCTTCCCGGTCTTTTAAGCCGACTGCATCACTCTTACTTAAAGATTCTCTTTCTTTTTCCATTGCATCGTGCTTTGCCTGCATTTCTTCAAGCTGACCAGATAGTGATGTGATTTCTTCTTCACTCCCTGCAATGTCTGTCTGACGCTTTTTTTGCTCTTGGTCAACTTCTTCTATATCATCGCAGATTTCCTGATATTTTTTCGCTTTTTCATATAATGCCAAACGGTTGTATTTGTCATACACGTTCTGGATTTTCTGCGCGGCCTGCTGCGCCTCCCTGCGGCTTTTTAAATTCATTGTCATCTGATCCATATTTTCGATAGCATCCGACATCGGACGCAGATCATCATCCGAAAGCGGCTGCAGGGAATCACTTAAAATATCATTAATCACAGAAGGTTTAAAATCTTTTGACAATTTCGGTGTACGCAGCTGAATCAGCAGATCAATCATCTCTTTGTATTCCTCTACCGTATCAAATCCAAAGATCTGACGGTTTACGTATTCCATATAATCTGCCTGACGGTCAAACACCTGTCCCCCTGCTGCAATGCGGTTTTCCAATTCTTTTTTGGAAAGTGTCACCTTCTCATTGGTTTCTTTGTACAAAAAGAAATCGGCACCCACTCGTCTTCCATCCGTCAGTGAAAAATACCATTTATCCAATGGCTTTCCACGCCGTGCCCGGATTCCCATACCAATCGTCAGATAGTTTTCCGTCTCTTTTCGCTTAAACTCCAGATACAGATAGCCGGTTCGTTCTTCCCGTCCATCATCCTCTTCCAGTAGATAACTGCTCATCTTCCGGTCTCTCGAACCAAACGGATCCAGACGTTCCGGACTCATATTTCCGTCCAACAAAAGCGGAACCACACTCTGCATCGTTACGGATTTACCGGATCCATTGGATCCTCTCAGCAGCATCCGCCCCTTTACAAATGGAAATTCCTGCTCGTCATAATACCAGAAATTAATTAGTCCGATCTTACTGGCCTGCCATCTACTACTCATTTTCTCTTCCTCCCGCAAAATCTTTCGGATACGTTCCCTGCAGCTTCCCGGCTGCCGGATATATTTCCACCTGATGTGATGCTTTGTCCCATTTGATAAACATCCACAATTCCATGGCAGCCATCACCGTGCTGAGAAATTCGCTGTCCGGCATTTCCCTGTAATTCTTGGAAAATCCCTGTCCATACTTCTGTCGGACACTCCGTATCATCTGTTCAAACGATACCGTATCCACAATACCAATCTCATTCTTTTGTATGTTCCATTCTTTTTGTTCGATACGTTTTCTGATTTCAGCCAGACACAAAAGAATAATATCGGAAAGCACATTATTTCCAGGAAACGTATTTCCCATCCGGCAGTCATCCTGAAGCATCACATAGGCACTGCCTCTATGAATATGTACATGGCAGTCAAAATTCTGCTCAAGATCTTCTGTAAGGCGGTGTCCATAATATTTCAAATACTCAAAATCTTCTTCTGATCCATCCCGGCGATACATTCCCGGTGCAAATAGCAAACGCTTATACACCCGATGTCTTCTGGCAATTCCCCGGTCCTCATCCATTGCAAACCAGTCACTCTCTAAAAAATCTTTTGGACTTCCATAATCGGTAATGTCCTTTGAAAAATTACGCATAAAATAACGGGATGCTCCAGTATTTTCATACAGCACTTCTCCGGCTGCATCTTCCATAAAAGCATCATCCGCTCCATCCGTAATGCTGACAATTCCCTGTGTCACTGCATAACGTAATACCTTAATCAGCCGCCTACGGCTTGTATATACGGTCCAGTCTATGGACTCTCCCGGCATATTTGCAGAAATGTACTCGGTAAGCTGCGATAAAATAAATTGCTCCTGCGTGTCTTTTTCTTCCAGAAACATAAGCAAAATACAGAGAAACGCATACTCTTCTTTGGAAGAAAAATCTAAAATTCCCATAAAATTCTCTGGAATTACTGGAATCTTTTCCATCTTCACCATCAATGCATTTTCTGTCACCTGACATCCCAGCTTATCCGATGCATATTTGCGAATATCACCAATTGCATCTCTCAACTGATAATACAATTCTTTGTTTTCCGATTTCAGTACCCATCGTTGATTCAGTAATACCTCCAGTTCCTTCATCATCCTTCCTCCTGAAATACAATCGCAAGTTTTGGCATGGTAAAACTGCCATCCTCGCAATGCACGACACAGCGTTCTTCTTTCCTGCTCATATCAAGCGTATAGTACCTTCCCTCTTCCGTTCTTCCAGCACCTGCTGGATTTTCCATTGCATCTGAAATCCACTTCAACAGGATTTCCCGCACATGCGGCTCAAGAACCGGCAGCGTAGAAAAGTCTATTTTCCCATCCGACTCCAATTCCCGGAGTTTGCGCATATCTTCTTTTTGCTTTTTAATCATCTGCTGTCTTGTTCTTTGCTTTTCTTCTGCTGCTTCCCGGATGGCACTGCGGCTGGACTTCTCCCTATAAGTTCTCACACGCGGTTTCAATGTTACTTCAAATGGACGTTCTTCATAAACACTCTGATTCATACTGTCCGTCTCGCGGACCAGATCTCCCTTTAGATGATATGGTTTCTCCAATCCAAAAACCATAGCAGACATCCGGTGTGCCTGCTGTACATCCTCACACTTTAAAAACAGTTCTGCTACTTTACGGTATTCTTCTCTTCGATTGGCTCCAAACGCATTTTTCTCACTGAGCTGTGCCGCATACCTTGTGATTCTCCGGATAATTTCATTGGTTGCATCAAAAAGTTTACCAGCCTCATTTTCTTCTCCATTAGAAGAAACAAACCATTCATAAATACTCTGAAACCGTCCCTTTGTTTTTTCTTCCAGCAGCTCCCGTGAAACTTCCACATCCATGCGCGGAATCAACATTTCATACTGCACGATTTTTTCAAACACCTGCTGCTTATTTCCGTCTTCTAATGTGCGCAAATCTTCCTCAATTACACCAACATTGCGCTGTAATCCTTTGATAAAATTGTGCAGATACTCGACCAGTCGATCCTTAAACACCAGAAACTCTTTTGTGTGCATCATTTCTTCTGCTTTCACACTGTTCAAATCACGGATATAATCCTGATAATTCTGGTTCAGACGCACAAAATCATTGTTCAGATCATTCCACCAGGTATAAACTTTGTTTAAATCTTCATCCGCCATCTGTGAAAAACGCGAAATGTTAATTCGAATCCGCTCCAAAAGTGTCGGCTCCAAAGATGCGCCTTCAATAAAAAGATTCTCTAAACGCAGCACCAGACGTTCAATCTCCACACTGTACTCCGACATCTGATACCGGAATTTTTTATTCTTAAATTCTTCAATCGATGATACTTTACGCGTATCCTGTATCGTATTAAGATTTTTCCATTCCACAAGCATTGCCAGATCCTGTTGGCACTGTTCCAGCTTATACTCCGCAAAAAACGGATCCTGTACCATCTGGGCATATACTTCCTCCTGGTACAGCCAATAACGGAGTTTTTCATAATTTTCAAAAAAAATGCGCATAATGCAGCGATACCGGCTGACATTATCCGCATTCAGATATTTTGCTTCTGTAAGTGCCTTGGTTAGCTTATCTGTTACCTGCACAACATTCTCCTTAGTGTCTTATCTACAATCCATTTTAATTTCTGCTACATGATCAAAGTATACCATAATTTTTCCTCTTATGCTACCCAGATAACTCTTTTCTTCTATCTGTATTATTTTAATCTGAATAAACTCCACGCCGGCATCTCTGCCGGCGTTATTACCCTCTTCCGCTTTTTTTTCATCAACTCATAATATGTACCGGATAAATTCCAAATGCACAAATCGAAATATTTGTAGCTATTTTCCCAGATATAAATTTCATTCTGGAAATCAAAAGAAAAATCGAAAGGTCTGCCAAAATCAACGGTGCTGCGTTACACCATACATTGTAATCTACTCCGTGCTTGCGACGAACATTGAAATTTCTCTCCACTATCTCAAACATGCGGCCGGGATTCTGTACTTTCATCCAAAACAACCAGAAAGTTCTTCATGCGCAGGGATTCCGGCAGGTACATCTGTTTTTGGCTTTTTGAGTTTAAAATATCGGATATTTGGCAACAGCTGGGTTATCGAACAAAACTTCGAACAACCGGCTTAATGGCATTGCCAATGGACGTTGGAATATTGAGTGCTTACAAAATAGAGGTGCACTAGGCACCTCTATCCTAAACTTCTTGCAAAATCCGCAAGGCTGGTTTATAATCAGATTAGAAACCGAAGGATTTTGGTGTGTCCAACGGTTGCACAATCGGAAACAAATAATCAGTTTAAAAATCAAACGGATTAAAGGCTATCCCCTATTGGCGTAGAGGATAGCCTTTCCGTTTATTTGCGGTTATGTTTATTGTCTATGTATGTCAAGGCTGCAAATACTATAATGGTCTCATAAATTAAGACACTTTTTCGGACAGATTTTAATGAATCTGATATAGCTTTGAATTTATATCAGGTACAAAGACAAAGGAAGCAAAAGAAAGTTCCAAAGAATCTGATACAAAATCAGAGCTAAAGAAAAAGTAAATAAAAGAAACAACATCAGAAAGCTATAAAAAATAAGGGGAGTGTAAGTTACATTCTCCTTATTTTTTTACAAAGGAGTAAAGATTATGTGTGAACATTTTGACAAAGATTATGATGATGACTATGAAGAAGACGAAAATTTAGATGATGACTGTGAGATGGAAAAAAGAAAGTTATATGATGAAGAAGATGATGACATCATATTTTTCTTTTCACCAGAATACGGCTATGCAGAAGACGAGGAGGATTGTGATGAGGATAATAACTTATAGCACGAAAATAAACAGAGAGAATAACCTTACAGAACTTGTAAAAGAAAAAGCGTATAATTATAAAACAGAAAATAAGCACTTAGACTGTGCAGAAAAAATCGCAAGTATGATTTGTGATTTGTTTGAACTTCACACGGCCGCAGAGGAATATGTCTATCTTTTATCATTAGATACAAAATGCAGGATTCTTGGCATATTTGAAGTGGGGCATGGAACAGTTAATGCCTGTCTTTTACATACAAGGAAGATTATGATTAGAAATCTTCTTTGTGGAGCAGGAACATTTATTGTAGTTCATAACCACCCATCAGGAGAAGTATCTGTTTCAAAAGAAGACATAAGCACTACAAAGCGATTATTTGAAGCTGGAAGGCTTATAGGAATAGAACTTCTTGACCACATCATTATTGGAAGAAAAGAAAATGGTGACAGTTACGGATATGCCTATTACAGCATGAAGGAGCAGGGGCTTTTAACAACTGTATAAAAGTGATAAACAGGGAACTTACTGTTAAAGTAAAAAATAAGAGACTTGATTTCTCAAGCCTCTTATTGTATAATCATCTCAGAAAGGTTATCGGATGCGTTATCCGATTGCCCTCAGTAATTTAAATGTATTTAAGAAATAGCATCCAACTTTCTCAGGGCGGGATGCTATTTCTTTTTGTTATGATTATCTATGTAAGATAGTGCCGCAAAAATTACCAGCAACAAAGTTAAAACTTCCATTGTGTTCATGGGCATCACCCTCTTTCGTAAAACTAGAGGGCATCAAAAGAACGCATCCGCTTCTTTCTATGAAGTTATACAAAAAATATTCTAGCATAAATCTGTAGAGGTGTCTATTTGAAACTGACAAAATCCCTGTTACATTTTATTAGAAAAAGAAATACTTTGCATATATGAAGGAAAGAGAATATTTTTCTTTGGATTATATTTGTAATTAAGAGTAGGTGGTTAGCTTACTCGATTCACATATTTCGTGGAAAATTTCCACCATATACGAGCAATTTGGTAAATAGTCAAGAAGTATTTTGGTAAGCGCATAGTTTTAGGGCGTACCCTATAAATGAAATCTGACACCCCGCGCTAGGATGCCAGACATGCGAGTATTTCACTACATTTTATTTACAAGTTTCCTGAGCCAATTTACTCCACGGGGCAAATTGTTCCAATTCCCCGTCTGACATTTCAGCACCAGGACGATGCTCCAGAAGGAAGCTCAGATATTTAAGTGGATCAAGTTCATTGGCTTTTGCCGTTTCTATCATAGAATAGATTTTCATACTGGCATCTGCCCCGGCTGGTGTATCACAGAAAAGCCAGTTCTTACGGCCAACTACCAATGGTCGAATGCTGTTCTCACTGAGATTATTACTCAGGCTGCATGCACCATCTTTCAGATAGTTCATCATAAACGGACGGCAGCCATTGGAATAGTTGATTGCCTTGATCAGCCTGTCTCCGGATTCCGGATGCAGCTGGTCAAGCCATGACAAAAAAGCCTCTATGACAGGTTTTTGATCCTTCAGGCGGCGATGATAAATCTGTTTGGGCGATAATCCTTTTTCTCGATAAGATCGTTCATACTCAAACAGCTTATTACAGTATAGGAATCCCTGATCTTCCGTTTCCTTGCACTGTGGACACTCATAGGTAGTCGCATAATAATCAATACGCTCCAGCTTTGGCTCTGTATAACGCAGTTCTGTCCGGATGAGTTCGTGTCCGATAGGAACCATCATTGTTCCACAAACATCACACGTTTTCTGTTCTTCCGTAAGAGTATCCACATAAACATTCTCTGTCGGAAGATCAGCAAAGACCTCATCATAAGCAGCTTTCGATTTACGGGCCTTCTTGTGTGCTTTTACCTCAATGTATTCCACCTCAAGGGGCACCGGTTCCGGTTCATCCTCCGTCTGCAGGAGGAACAGATCCAACTGTCCCGGGAGCTGTTCATGCCGGATCTCACTGGTGGAGCCAAAAAGTCTGGTCTTCAGGTAGTCCAACTGTGCCTGAAGGTTAGCGATCAGTTGATCCTTTTCGCTGTCTTTGGCATCACGTTCCTGCAGCATTTTCTGCAGGGAACGGATAAGCTCGTTCTGAGTGCTGATTGTATTATTCAGTTGTGAAATCGTATCCTTAAGCTCTAAGAGCTGGATATCCCTTACTCCTGAAGGCATTGTTTTTTCGCTCCTTTTCTATGGTTCAATTATACCATAAAACAAGCGAAAAATCCTGAAAAATCAAGCATTTCCGGTACTTTTTATCGCCTTTGGCTGCTCGGTTTCAAGACCTGACATAAGCCAGTCAAACTGCCTCCATGTAATGGGTTTTACCTCATTACGGTTGCGCGGCCAACGGTATTTTCCTACGTTGGCATCAAGCCGCTTATATAAAAGTACAAATCCTTCACGTTCATGAAGAAGCACTTTTATTCGATCACTACGTCTGCCACAGAAGAGATAGATTGCATTTGGCCTGGAAGGGTTCATATTCAGCTGGTCTTTTACGACAGCGCATAATCCATCAATGGACTTGCGCATATCTGTATAACCACAGATCACATAAATCCCGTCTGCGACAGTGATGTCTCCTAACATGTCCCTGTCACAGCTTTAAGGATCTGTGACAGCAGCTTCGGGTCAACATCATTTGAAATTTTTATTGAAACAGTCCCAAGCATGACCTCGATGGCGGGGCAGGGTTCTTCCAGCGGAAGCATTGTGCTTTCGACAGTTGGAATGCCCGGGTTTTGATGATCAGGTATCACCTCAAGTTTTACAACATCCGGTTTAAGGGCCGGCTTATAATCGCCGCGTCCTGTGGCAGGGGGGATATCATAACAAGCTTTTTTTCTCAGTCTTTTAACCCAGTTGTAAAAGGTGCCGGGATTGATGTTATGTTCTGTACACCATTGGTAGTCACTAAGACCGCTGCTGCGGCATTCCATGATAAGTTGATATTGTCCGTCTGCTGTGCGTCTTTGCGTTTTCATACAGGAAACCTCCATAGTTATAGTAAAACGCTCGCATTTATAGTATCTAGCGCCGATACTGTAGTAAAATGCTGGCATCTATCATCTATAATTATGGCAAATTTTGTGATGATTTTAAATCCACCCTGAAACTAGGCGCTTACGCTGTAAAGACTTCAGATTCTGTAAAACCAAACAATGTCGCGTACTTCTCGGAAGTAGTTGTGATCACTTCCAAATTATTCAGATCTGAAAAAATGGATTCCTTGCTAACTCTCGTAATACCTGTCATAATTGCCCGCTCAAGATATGGATTTGTCTTGAACATTGCATTGAACAGGCTTCGAGTAAAGGCCGTCAGTTCCCTCCAATATCCATATGCATAGGATTCCTGTAATGGCGTATCGTACTCATCAAGCAAAACGATGACCTTTTTCCCATAATATTTGCTGAGGAAAAGGCACAAATTTTGTAATGCCATAACCGCATCGGCATCATTCATCTCCGGTGTAACTGCCTGGAACCGCTTTTTTTCACGCTTATTTAATGTGTCACCATTTAACAGATACATATTTTCATCATATAATGAAGCAATCAACGAACAGATCTGTCTTCTTGCGTTCTCATAAGTATTTGTTTTGACTGCTGCAAAACTTAGGAAGAGAACAGGATAGGTTCCTTGTAATTTCCGTAAATCAGCATTCTTTTCGATACTCAATCCTTCGAATAAATCCAAACGTTTCGCATATTTCACTGAAAAGAAACATTCAACATTCCACCATACTCATATTTAAAGTCTTGCCGAAACGGCGAGGTCGTGTGATCAAAGTTACATCATCCTGTGAATTCCACCATTCTTTGATAAAGTCCGTTTTATCAATATAAAAACAATTGTGCTCACGGAGCGAAGCAAAATCCTGCTTTCCTATGCTGATTGTTTTCATGAATATCCCCCTTTAGGAAAATTGAAATCCTATCTACATGTTGCACTTATTGTTATAGTATAACAAACTTTTATCATAGATAAAACAAAAGAATTTATTACATTTCTTAATGCAAATTTTTCAAATCATAACCATGGCAACTGTTCATTTCTATTCCATATGATTCCATTAACTTTCGAAAGTGCATTGGGATTTTTTCTGTATTGATTATCATGAATACGTACATTTTTACATTCTAACTTTTCTCCGCACGTATCGATTATTGCACCTTCCGTATAGCAATTAAAGATTTCCACATTTTCCATGTTTATCATGCTATCTGTATAAATCAACGTATTTTCTTGTTTTGCTTCTTGCAAACATACATTTTCTAATTGTATATTATAACTTTCTTCAAAACCAATGCCTCCGAACAAAGTAACATTTTTAATACTTATATTATTACATTCTGTACATTGTACTATTTCTTCCCAATTTTCCTTTGTTTTTTCTTTTTTTATCACCAGATTTCTAATTTCAAAATCGTAACAATGATCAAAACACAAAACTGTACATTTTCCAAATGGTGAAAAAAACATACTATTTTCACCATCTATCACAAAATTAGAAAGATTACACAACCTTACTCTCCATCCATCATCGCCACCGTCAACTCGTACATTCTCATTCTCCTCCATTTCATTAAAAATATTATATTTTGCATGTTTCATGTGAAGTTCTATATTATCTCCTAATTTCCAAACAAACTCCCCTATACTCTCGCATTGAATATCAGTCCTATCAGCTTTACTTTCTTCATTTATTTGCCTATCAAACTCTCCAAACATGAAATCTTCGCTATATTGTTTTTTATCATATATAAAGGAACATAAGCATTGATAAATATATGTTACTGAACTGGCATAATTTTCATCTCGATTATACTCTAATAATAAATCATTCAATAATAAGCTTGGAATATCGTTTAAAAATTCAATTTCTTTTTCTTTACCATATTTCATTATTTTTTTATAAGCTTCTAATATGCTTTCTTCATCTGATAAATCTTTATCAGACGAAATCTGCATAATTCCAACAGTTGCACGTCCTACAATCTTTAGTTTTATCCGTTCAAGTCTTCTAAATATGCCACCCCTATTAAAATTTTCAAAAATCATAATAGCATAAATAATAATCCATGCATGTCTATCTTCTCTAGAAATATCCGTAATCGATCGATATCTTTTATATAAGATTTCAAATTGATTTATAATATATTTTTCCAGCTGTCGTCTCGTTAATATATCATCCTGCTTTACCTTGTTATCTAATATATGTTTTACAAATGTATAGATAATAAGTATCACTGCGAACCAAAGTTCCTCTTTTAAATCATCTACACTCATCAATAAATTTTTATTTTTCCCAAAGAAAAAACAATTCAGCAGTAAACATATTGCTAATGCAACAACAGCCATCCCACATTCATATTTATAAGTGTAAAGCTCTCTTCTTCGCAAAATACCACAAATCAGAATAAATCTATATAGAAAATAAAAAAACACATACAAACATATCCATATTGGTATATAAGAGATTCCATATTTTCGAAATATCATATACAGAAAAACCGAAACAATATTAGGAATAAAAATATTCATCAAAATATTATTTGTCATCGGTTGATGGCGATCATCTGAGAAAATAAATAAAGCATAATTCTGCCCTGTATCACCAATTTGATGTAACATACTCCCAGCCCAACTAATAGCATGTTGGGTAAGAATGGCAAGTATTATAACACTAATTAAACAAATTATTTGCGTCAACTTATCCCCTCCTAAGATTTCTTATTTTTATATATTTTCATTAACAATAATAGTACTCCCTTTTTTATTTTTGAACGAATAAGCGAATCATCCTCAATTTTTATTCCTTCATATTCAGCATTCCTGTCAATTTCTTCTACCAATAATACTATTAAAAGTACTCCCCATATAACCATACTAAACTGCCCACAGTTAATTTTCGGGATTAAATCTTTCTTTGCCCCCAATATTGTTTTAATTGTGGTCAATGTTTCCTGTATCAATGGCAAACCAAAAAACACCGTAAATACCAACGTAACTCTGTTTAAAGAGAGTGTTTGCTGCTCTTCCAATCTACTTTTTTCGTATAATTCTATGCTTTGCATTCGATGCAGCATTTCATTAAAATCTACAATGCAACTATCCAACATATTTTTTACTCTTTCATAAAATATTTTTCCATGTTTAGGCGCAACGGCTAATAAACTATCTAAATAATTTGCATTAGCATAGTATTGCACCATCATGGAATTAATAGTATGTCGATCCTGTTCTGACAGCCAATAAATAGTCATTTCATTATCTTTCTGAGCCAAGGCAAGTAATATGTACAAATCAAATGTTGCAGCAATAGAATTATTTAAATACTGATTTTTCGATTCTATGTAATTTCGATTATTCAATTTCATTAAAGCATCAACATCTGCGTACATAATTAATCTTCCCCTATCTCCGCACACAACATGGATACCACTTGCATTGAAATGTGCTTTTTCAAAAAAAGTATTTAATTCATCTTGATTTGGTATCATAGCAAAATTTTCAGGATAAGCAAATCTATACATTTGCTCGACAACATCTCTGTCATATAATGTCAATTTCGAAAGACTATATTTATCGCACTCTGTTATGACAAATGTCTCCATCCCTATGAATCTATCTCCATCAACTAAACTTTTTGAAAAGAAATTTCTAACATATGTCTGTAAAGCAATAACAATATCATCAATGCCGTCTGTATCTCCATCCAAAATTTTGTAACACTGTTCTCCATCGGTCATATACAATGCTTCCCATATTTTTATATTAAGGAACCACCGCCGTAAAGGATAATTTGATAACAACTTCATATCAATAGCCTTTAATGGCATCTGTAATTTTATTACACCATTTCCGTTCGTCAATAACTGAATACTTACCGGACAATATACATAGTTCCATTCTGTAAAATATACTTTAATTGGCATCAAAACATAATAACCACATTTCCCACTTCCAAATACATTCGTCATTTGTCTATATCCGTTCATAACAAGACTTATCTGGTTAATGCTTGCTTCAATTGCGTTCTCTAACTGATCATTCATTTCATCATCAAAATCAAAGTAGTATTCAACAAGTTCATTTTTTATATACATTTGATGAAGTTCTTCTAGATTACATTTTCCAAATTTTTGGTGCTGTTTTAATGCCTCACACTTTCTTTCTTGCATAATATTATCTATTGTTGTATTTTTGAAAATAGAATCATCACAAATATATGCAGTTATCCCTGATTCTGCTTTTTTTGCGTCCATTTCTTTTAAATGAGTCCTGTAATTCTTAATTCGAAATGCAAGATAATAATTCCAATAGCCATTTTGAATTATCATAATCAATAGCCTCCATATTATGTGTAACACCGTAAATCGACTTATCTACAGTAACTTTAAAATCCGCCTGAAACAATATTATATATTCTTGCCTAGAAAAGAATTGGAACTATCATCAGATCATACTCCCCATACGTAATTCATTGACAGCATCCTCATCTATTGAAATTTTTTCAGCGGTCTCCTTAATAAAAGCTTTCTGCCTATTCATCAAATCATCCTCTTTAACTTTCTGATCTTCCATAAGAAAATATATAAATTTCATTGCTGCACTATATGAATCCGAATCCATTTTTAAAAGAATTTTTGTCAATTCATCTGCTGTCAACATATAATTATCTCCTTCTGCACTGGAATTTAACTTTTTCAACTTAGCCTCTTCTACCAATAGAGACTTCTTCTCATCAATATCAACTATCATATTCTTTTGTTATAAAATATTGTAACCATGTGTATTCAAGTAATGTACCAACTACAAATACTTTAATCAAAAAATTTTCGCCTAATAAAATCATCCCGAAACTAATAGTCGCTCCTATTGCTGCATAGAGTTGTAGCATCTGTTTAACCTTTTTAATAGTTTTTTCTTTATTCAAATGTCTCATATGATAAGCGAAATATAGAAAAGTGTAAACAAACATACCTGCCATCCACAGAAACAGAAATATATTTATACTAAAATATGATAATGCTACTCCAAATACTGCCCCCACAAGTATAACAATTATCATAAGATAAATGGTTATTTCGAGAACGAAAAAAACCAAACCATATAAATAAGACCAATGATTCATTTTACCAAACAACTCTCGAGGTTTGTTACAATTCATTCTTTTTATTCTACTGATACGCTTATCCTCGGCATCAAAAACAAAAAGCAAAAGCATATTCACCAATAGCAAAAGAAGGCATAAAGTAGCAACGTATGTCACTCGTGCACAGACGCCAATCAATTGCAATATTACAATTGCCACCAATGCTCCAATTATAATCTTAGCACTCCTTTGCCAACCATATTTATCCTTCGTACTTAACCAATTATGTACAGAGTTATATTTCTCTATTATTCTGTTCGCCCAATCAATCATATACCAATCCCCTCCTTTGGTCAAAAACACTTTTCAACTCTTCTTTGCAAAATTATCATCTAATATTTTTCTTAAAAAATGTGCCAATATAAAATATCTCATTTCAAATACATATAGTCCTTACATTAACTAGGATAATCGATACTTTCCCAATGCAGTCTCAGTCGTAAACTCTTTTCATGTGTATCAGATCAGGCAGATTCTTCGCCCTGCCTGATAGCATTTTTGTTCAATCTTAGCTACCCTCTACAAAATGACCCTAAACCTTAAACATTTTCAATGTTTGCCTCTTACCTCAAGAATAGTATTACATTTCTTTTTTCATATGGTTAATATATGCTTCTACACCAACAGTGGTTTTTAAATCATACATCTGATTCATTTTTGCAAAATAATTTGAAATAATTTCTTCATCCATCTGATTTCTACTTGCATCATCCTCTGCCAGACCTTTTCTGGCAACAATCCATGGCTCCTCAAGATGTGTTAAATCTTTTAAAAACCATGCATTATATATTCCAAATGTATTCATTACAAAATCAGTAACTGTTTTTTCCTCTTCTGAAAGCAGTTCACTTATATAATTCTCCGACAAATTGAGTTTTATTTCTTGTTTACCAAACTCTCTATATTTTTCATAAACAGATGGAAAAACCGGTCCAAATTTCCACGCTTCACATGGTTCCAATATAAAAGATTCACCTTCAAATATTTTACTTATCGCCTTTACATAATAAAGAATTTTTTGTAATAAAAGATTCGTAATCTCTCTTCCGGAACTTATAATATATAAAGCAATCTTCTCAGCAGAATTATTATATTTCTTTTCTGTCTCGCATTTTTCAATTGCCCTTTTTACCTTATTTACAGCTACCACAGAAACTTCTTTACTATTTGACTCAACATATTGTTTCATCTTCTGCTCATCTCGTAATACCTGAAATAAAATATTTGAATATTTAACTGAAGGTAATTGTCCATCAAGATATCTTGTTATTGTAAGTTCCCCAAACCCCAACAGTTTTGATAAAGGTCTTTTTTCAATATTATACTTCTCAAGAATTTTTTTAATATCAGGAATGGTTATTAATTCTTTTTTCTTTCGAAATTCTTCTTCAATTGCATCCTCATTCCTATCATCTAACCCAGGAATAAAAATTTCTGATTTACACTCATCACATATGCCATAATACTCTTCATACTTAATTTCAATATCTTTAATTATAGTTTTTGCAGGGCGTTTGAAAATATGGTATGAAACTCTTTTACGGCAATTGCTGCATAAAAGTTCTTTCTTTCCCACACTCATTGTTTTTCTCCTTTATTCTCTTTTCAAATTTTTATATTTTCCATAATTTCTATTTTTGAATACATCAATCTATGAAATTGCTTTCATTATGGCAACCTCACAGATTATATATAATCATCATATTTAATTTTGCCTGATTATACATTTTGAATGTAAAATTCTACTCTTCATCTTCATGAAATGATAAACATCGGTTTCATGCCATCTGGCCATGTAATCTTTACATATATACAAACATTTTCATAGCTGGAATTTTCAACAAATCTAGGCATCAAGTCTTCTTGGATTTTAAATACATGAACTACATCATTTGGATGATCTTTATTTGTACTTAGTTCACTTTTACTATAGTGTGCTTCTGTAATCTCCAAGAGAATTTCCTTCATCTTAGCATCGTTTACTTTGTATTTTCTGCGAAGTGCAATATTTTTAGCACGATCTCCGGCAAATGTGTAATCAATACCAAGTTCCCCATCTAACACCACTTCATGAAGTCTCTGAGCAATTATCTTGCTCATGAGGCTCACGTACCTCATCTCCTTTCCCCTTTTTTTAATTATATAAATGATACATTTTTTTGTCAAGTGTATCATTTACGTAATTGAATTTATTTCAATAAATCTCTAATACACAGAAAACTAAACAAGCCGGCGCACCAGCGCCGGCTTCCCTTACCATCTCACTA
>ERZ773185.954-NODE-954-length-23740-cov-16.780705_pt1 | contig 23740 bp, 23 predicted proteins | sample MGYA00580531_ERZ773185 | MGnify/ENA primary metagenome ERZ773185 (study PRJEB29015, sample SAMEA2737799) | human gut metagenome | biome: human gut; feature: human-associated habitat; material: faeces | place: China | collected 2012 ...
TCCAGAAAGTTTAAAGCATATACAAATGCCTCCACCTATATTATTTTATAAAGGTGATATTTCTATTTTAGATCATAGAAATAATATAGCAGTAATAGGATCTAGAGCACCTACAAATTATGGATTATATTGTGTAAGAAAGTATGCAAAAGAGTTATCAGATATTGGAATGGATATTGTAAGTGGACTTGCATTAGGAATAGACTCAGAAGCTCATTTGGCATGCATGAATGGAAGGTTTGGGAAAACAGTTGCTGTACTTGGAAGTCCTATTGATAATATATTGCCATCTAGAAATAGAAAAATAGCGGATAAGATTTTAGAAAATGGAGGAATAATAGTATCTGAGTTCTTTTTAGGTAGTAAAGTACATCCATTAAATTTTTCTTTTAGAAATAGAATTATAAGCGGACTTTCGGACAAGGTTATAGTAGTTGAGGCAAGAGAGAAAAGTGGTTCCCTGATTACCGTAGAATGGGCATTGGAACAGGGGAAAGACGTAATGGCAGTACCGGGTAGAGTAGGCGAGAAATTAAGTGATGGATGCAACTGTCTCATAAGGGCAGGAGCAGGCATAATTACAGGTGCTAACGACGTGCTAAATGACATACAATATAGTGGTTCAAAAAACGAAAATGAGAAAAAACAAAAAGAAAAAAGTCTTGAAAAAGATTTAGCCTTGTTGTATAGTGGGTTACGTTTACAGCCGAAAAATATTTATGAACTGATGAATGAAACAGGTTTTAAGTATGAAGAACTTACAGGTATGCTGCTAAAACTTCAGTTAATGGGACTGGTAGAGCAGCCATCAGAAAATTATTATTCAAAGGCTTAACGACAACAGCGAAAATATTTTAAGGAGATGTTTATGGCAAAATATCTTGTGATTGTGGAATCACCGGCTAAAGTTAAGACTATTAAAAAGTTTTTGGGCTCTAACTATGAAGTAGTTGCTTCAAATGGACACGTTAGAGATCTTCCTAAAAGTACAATGGGAATAGACATGGAAAATGACTACGAACCAAAGTACATTACAATTAGGGGAAAGGGAGACAAGTTGGCAGAACTTCGTCGCTATGCAAAAAAAGCAGACAAAGTATATTTGGCAACTGACCCGGACCGTGAGGGAGAAGCAATTTCATGGCACTTATCAATAGCCTTGAAATTAGATCCAAAGAAGACTTACAGAATTACTTTTAATGAAATTACAAAGCAGGCAGTAAAGGAGTCATTAAAACATCCAAGAGATATAGAAATGGGATTAGTTGATGCCCAGCAGGCAAGAAGAGTATTAGACAGAATGGTGGGATATAGTATTAGTCCGCTATTATGGATGAAGATTAAAAGAGGTTTAAGTGCAGGACGAGTTCAGTCTGTAGCATTAAAAATGCTCTGTGACAGAGAAGATGAAATAAACGCATTTATTCCAAAAGAATATTGGGATATGGATGCAATATTAAAGCACAAAAATAAAGAATTTACAGTAAGCTTTTATGGCGACAACAAAGGTAAATTAGAAATTACCGGAAAAGAACAGTTAGACGGAATTGTTAAGGAATTAAAAGACAGTGAGTTTACTGTTAAGGACATTAAAAAGGGAAGCAGAACAAGAAAAGCACCTATACCTTTTACAACAAGTACATTGCAGCAGGAAGCTTCAAAGGCGCTTAACTTCTCAACACAGAAGACAATGAGAATAGCTCAGCAGTTGTATGAGGGTGTTGACATTAAGGGCAGAGGAACAATAGGTCTTATAACATATTTGAGAACTGATTCCACAAGAGTATCAGAAACAGCAGAAGTTCAGGTAAAGGAATTTATCGAAAGCAAATATGGCGATTCATATATGGCTAAAGAGATTAATTCAAAGAAGTCAAACAAGAAGATTCAGGATGCTCACGAAGCAATTAGACCTACAGATGTAAACTTAATGCCTGAAGAAGTAAAAGACCAGCTTCCAAGAGATTTATTTAGATTGTATCAGCTTATCTGGAGAAGATTTGTTGCAAGCCGTATGGAAAATTCAGTTTACGAAACAACTAACGTAAAAGTTAATGCAGGAAAGTATATTTTTAATGCATCAACATCAAAACTTGATTTTGACGGTTTTATGAAAGTCTATACAGACAGTGATAATGAGAAAGTTGTTACAAACAACACCATTGCAAAGCTTGAAAAAGATTCAAAACTTGAATTTGAAAAGTTTGAAGAAAATCAGCACTTTACACAGCCACCTGCACATTTTACGGAAGCAGCACTTGTAAAGGCAATGGAAGAACAGGGTATTGGACGACCAAGCACTTATGCTCCGACTATTACAACAATTATTGCAAGACGTTATGTAACAAGAGAAAAGAAAAATCTTTATGTTACAGAGTTAGGTGAAGCAGTAAACAATGTAATGAAAACAGAGTTTAGTGTTATTGTAGACACACAGTTTACAGCTAACATGGAATCACTTCTTGATGCAGTTGAAGAGGGTACAATAGAATGGAAGACAGTTATCAGAAACTTCTATCCTGACTTAAAAGAACAGGTAGAAAATGCTGAAAAGAACTTAGAAAAGATTGACATTGCAGATGAAGAATCTGATGAAATCTGTGAAGAATGTGGAAGACGTATGGTAATTAAATACGGCCCACATGGTAAGTTCCTTGCCTGTCCGGGATTCCCTGAATGTAGAAATACAAAACCATACTTAGAAAAGATAGGCGTTCCTTGTCCAAAGTGTGGAAAGGATGTATTACTTAAGAAAACCAAGAAGGGCAGAAGATATTATGGTTGTATAGATAACCCTGAATGTGATTTTATGTCATGGCAGAAACCTTCTGCAGAAAAGTGCCCACAGTGTGGAGGCTATATGGTTGAAAAAGGTAACAAGCTTGCATGTGCAGATCCACAGTGTGGTTATGTTACAGAACTTAAGAAAGAAAAGCAGGCTAACTAAAAAACAATATGACAACATAGCAAAAGAATGTTGTGGAAAAATTGTGTGAAAGTCTGAATGAGAATTTTATAAAAAACATAATTTATACGAAAGAAAGCAGTTGCATACTGCTTTTTTTTGTGTTATGATACTTGAGTTGCATTAAGCACATCTGTGGAGAGTCAGACCGGTGCCCACGCTCGGGGTTGTCTGATTTGGTGAAGCAGATGGAAGGCATGATATATGCCGGGTTAACAACCGGAACAGTATCAATAATTAATTTTTAAAAAACCAGGAGGTATAAGAATGAGCGTTATTTCAATGAAACAGTTATTAGAAGCAGGTGTTCATTTTGGACATCAGACAAGAAGATGGAACCCTAAAATGGCAGAATACATCTACACAGAAAGAAATGGTATCTACATCATCGACTTACAGAAGTCAGTAGGTAAAGTAGATGAAGCTTACAAGGCAGTTTCAGATATCGCAGCAGAAGGCGGTACAATTCTTTTCGTTGGTACAAAGAAACAGGCTCAGGAAGCTGTTCAGACAGAAGCTGAAAGATGTGGAATGTACTACGTTAACGAAAGATGGCTTGGAGGTATGCTTACAAACTTCAAGACTATCCAGTCAAGAATTAAGAGATTAAAAGACATCGAAAAGATGGCAGAAGATGGAACATTTGATGTTCTTCCTAAGAAAGAAGTTGTTAACATCAAGAAGGAATGGGACAAGCTTGAAAAGAACCTTGGCGGTATCAAGGACATGAAGAGAATCCCAGATGCTATCTTTGTAGTAGATCCTAAGAAGGAAAAAATCTGTGTTCAGGAAGCACATTCACTTGGAATTACATTAATCGGTATTGCAGATACAAACTGTGACCCAGAAGAATTAGACTATGTTATCCCAGGTAACGATGATGCTATCAGAGCAGTAAAACTTATCGTTTCTAAGATGGCTGATGCTGTTATCGAAGCAAACCAGGGTGAAGAAATGGTAGCTGAAGATGCAGCTGAAGAAGCAACAGAAGAATAAGATATAGTTTTTAGGAGGATATAATTATGACAATCACAGCAGCAATGGTAAAAGAATTAAGAGAATTAACAGGCGCTGGTGTTATGGCTTGTAAGAAAGCTTTAGTAGAAACAGATGGAGATCAGGAAGCAGCTATCGAAATCTTAAGAAAAAAAGGCGAAGCTACAGCAGTTAAGAAATCAGGAAGAATTGCAGCAGAAGGTGTTGTATTTACAGCAGTAAAAGACGGCAAGGCAGCAATCGTTGAAGTTAACTCAGAAACAGACTTCGTTGCTAAGAACGAAAAATTCCAGACATTCGTATCAAACGTTGCAAATCAGATTCTTGATTCTGATGCAGCAGACATGGACGCATTCATGGCTGAACCATGGGCACTTGATACAACAAAGACAGTTAAAGACGAATTAGTTTCACAGATCGCAGTAATCGGTGAAAACATGAATATCAGAAGATTCAAGAAGATTGAATCAGACGGAGTTCTTGCTTCATACATCCACGCTGGTGGAAAGATTGGTGTATTAGTTGACGCTGATGCTCCAGCAAACGATACAGTTGTAGCAGCAATTAAGACAGTAGCTATGCAGATTGCAGCTATGAGCCCTCAGTACGTTAGCAGAGAAGACATCTCAGATGAAGAACTTGCTAAGATGAGAGAAATCACAATTGACAGTGCTTTAAATGATGTATCATCACTTCCAAAGCCAATCCAGAAGGATATCTTCGCTGAAGCATTTGCTTCAGATGCATTAAATGCTGAAGACAAGGCTGTATTAGAAGAAAAGCAGAATGACAAGTATTTATTCAACTTCCTTTCAAAAGAAGCAATCGCTGCATTAGCTGCAATTGCAATGAGCAAGAAGGAAGCAATTATGGCTAACAAGATTTTCAACGGCTTAGTTGAAGGTCGTATTTCAAAGCAGTTAAAAGAAGTATGTCTTCTTGATCAGACATACGTTATGGCTGCAGACGGAAAGCAGACAGTAAAAGCATACTTAGCTGAAGTTTCAAAAGAAGTTGGTGCTACAGTTGCACTTAAGAGCTTCGTAAGATTTGAAACAGGCGAAGGTATTGAAAAGAAAGAAGAAGACTTCGCTGCAGAAGTAGCAAAACAGATGAAATAATTATCGCGAAGCTTTGAGCAAAGCGACGTAACATAAAAAGAGATAGGATTCTCATATGCTTGCATAATTGAGGACCTATCTCTTTTTATGTTATGCGCCATTCTGCGAATGACGCGTGCTAATTGATTTGCGAAGCAAATCAATTAGAGGAGCTTGGTGTGGAGTTGAAGAATATTACGAACCATGTTTACATGGGCGAGAGGGTGTTCTTCTTTTTATTTATGGGGCGCAGCCCTCTACTGAGAAGAAGCGACCGCAGGGAGCGGATTCGAAGTAGAGCACGGCTTAAATGGAAGTACATGAGGAGAGATTTAACAAAGACTGTGGAGTCGTTTCGTTATATCAATCTCTCATACGAAGAATGCTATCACGATGAAGTGATGGATAAGAAACATATGAGAAAGTAAAATCCAAATTTAGGAGGTAAATTTCTTGGATAGAGTAATATTGAACGACCTTAATTTTGAAAACAGAAATGAGGCTCTAAATTTTTTGAAAAGTTTATGGAAATATGAAAAGTCGGAATGCCCAATATGTGGCAGTAAACTGGAGTTACTGCATAAAAAGGCTAAAAAGAATAATTGTGACTGGCAGTGTAAGAATTGTAATAAGATATATAAAACAATTTATTTATTGGATGAAATTAATGATCAGATGCCGGATTGATAACTTTAAATTTGAATAAATTATTTTATGGAGAAAAAATATGGATAAAGCTATTATATATATTCATGGAAAAGGTGGTAGTTCAAAAGACACTTCACATTATATTACTATTTTCAAAGATTGTGACGTAATAGGCTTTGATTATATGTCAAATAATCCTTGGGAAGCTGTTTTTATACTTTACAAACAAAATAGAAAGTTATATAATGACATTACAGCAGAAATCGAACACACATTCGATTAAAGCTGGCTTCTATCCGGAATGAAGTAAGAGACATGAAAACTTATACATAAGGGAGATGAACCAGATGTCTACAGAAGCTTTGAGCAGAAGACAGTCACAGATATATGACAGCATTGTAGCTCATGTTAATGAATACGGTTTTGCACCCACCGTCAGAGAGTTGTGCAAATTAACAGGTTTAGCTTCCACATCATCTATAGTTATGCATTTAAAGGCTTTAGAGACAAAGGGATACATAAAAAGATATTCAACGCAGCCTAGAGCAATCACAATATTACAGTAGATGTGTGTGATGGAAATTACCGAAGTATAAGATCAGCTGAATAACCAGTCAGGTGCGTGAAGCTAAACAGGCGCAGTTGACAGTTACATAAGGCTTACAAGGAATAGTTTCCCATCCTTTGTGAGTACAAAATTTATTAATTAAATATTTGTATAACAAGGAGAAACACAATTGAATAGAATAGATAGAAAAAAGAATGAATTTAATGTTGACGATGAAGTCTACATCATAGAAAACAATCGCAACGTTAGAAAGGTTACAATCATAAAGACAAGCAGAGATTTCTGCACAGTAAGATTTAATGATACAGCTGGAGCAATAACATTAAGAGTCAGCAGATTGTACGGTACCCGCAATCAGGCAGAACAGTCACTGCCGAATAAACCAACATTCTCAAACAGACAGGAAGGACCTCGTCCTCCACATAACGTATGGATGTAGTGGGGGTGAGTTGATGATAGAATTTGAATATGACAAAACCGAGGTTGGTAAGCGAATGGAATTGTTGAGAAGTAAGGCTAAAAGTACCAGAGAAAAGGTGGCAGAGGACCTTGACATATCAAAGGATTCCTTATATGCCTACGAAAAAGGAAAGAGTATCATGAGTGCAGAAGTACTGGCAAAGGTTTGCATTTTATACAATACTTCAATGGAATACTTACTGGTTGTGAACCTGAGGACAATGTTATAATTCCTGAGATAATGATATCACTTGGGAAATATAATACAGAACAGCAGAAACACATGTATGCAGCACTTAGTCATATGATGAAAGTGTTTGCGTAGGAAGATATTACGATAATGGTCACACTTATGATGCAAGTCATAGGTGTGATTTTTATAAAATGATGAAGAGGAGATTAAATGGGAAATTTAATAGGAGCAAAAGTAGAAATCGAAAATTGGGCAGTAAATAGTGAGCTTATTTCTAAATCGAAGGAAGGAGCTAAAAAACATGAATGGCTATATCAGTGCACATCAATATCAGCCTTGAAAAATATATTAAGTACCAGAGAAATATGGCTTTCAAATTTGAAATGTGTGAATGATGAAGAAGAATATAAAAGAATAGATGTTCCAGAATATGAAAAAGCATTTTATGTAGCTTGTTTTACGTATGACAGTGAGGTAACACACGAACATTGGGAAGAGTATGGCAATATGGAAAATGGTGTTATGTTTGGGTTTAAGAAAGACTGGATAGAAAAAAAGGTTGAATTGATGACAGACTTAGGAGATAAAATATATGATGATGAGTTCAAAGTATATAGCAATTTTGACAATGCATTAAAAGCAACACAGGATGCTATATTAGGAAAAACAAAAACAATATGTAATCCATATTATATTGTTGATTTTGGCTTTTATCAAATTGTATATGATGATAAGTTAAAAAGAAAAATGTCTGGGGAATGTTCACTAAATTTTGGAAATGAAGTTTTAAAGGGTGGAAGATCTATTATGGCTAATGTAGCAGGAATAATAAAAAATACAAGTGGTTTGTGCAAAGGCAAAAATGGAGAAAAATATTATAAAGATTGGACTACAGAAAAAGAAGTTAGATTAAAAGTAGGAATACGATCAAATTTTGATATTTTACCATCAGACGTTCTAATTCCTAAAATGGCAGTTAAATTAAATGACAAAGCATTCCAAGAGTTAAAAATTAAATTTAGTCCAGATATGACAGCAGAAAAGAAAAACGAAAATATAATAGAATTAAAAGAAATTCTGCCTAACAGTAATATAACTATTATATAGTAGAAAGCATATTTAAGTTATTGTGAAATAGAATATTTATGAGAAGACCAGGTTTTCAAAATCTGGTCTTTTCTTATGTCTTAAATTTCGTATTATTTTCATACCTTTTTTCATATTATCCTCGATTTAATTACCTCAACAAAAATCTTAAAATAAGTGCATAGTCATTGAGGTACCAACCCAAGGCTTAACTTACAAATACATAGAAAAAGTTTCTACCATGTATATGGTTTTTAATTTGCACTGCGCCGTGATTAATGCAGGCTTTGTGGTTAGAGTAGCATTATAGCGAGGCAGATTTATACTGGCGACGGTCAGATAAAAAGGAACAACTATCGTGTAGGAGATTTAATAAGGCGTTTCTCTGTTGTGAAAACAGTCGATAGGCATTCAGACGTGATGACTATGTAGATGTAAGTTACCATTTATAACAAATATTATTTTAAAGAAGGTAACAGAATGAAATATGACAAAATAGAAACAGGAGTTAATTTAAGACAGTTAAGAATAGAAAATAAATTGTCACCGGGAGAAGTAAGTGACATAGTTGATAAAAGCGAATCACACATAATGCAGCTTGAAAGAGGAAGCAGAAACCTTACAGTGGAAATGCTTTGTAAGTTTGCAGATGTGTATAATACTGATCCAAATACAATACTTGGAATTAGCTCACAGAGAATGGTGGTAATGATTGACAAGTTAAAATCATTGCCGGTGGAAACAAGTGAACAGTTAATAAGAACATTTATTTCTGTAATAGACAGTTTAGATGTATTTGCAGGAGGTGAAAATAATGACAGACATGCGAAACGAAGAGCAGTCTGCAGTAATGAATCTTGATGAGGTTTGCTCATATTTGCGTATTGGAAAAACAAATGCAAGAGCTTTTTTAAAGAAGCATGAACACGATTTTGTAATACATATTGGAAATCGGAGTTATGTTGTTAAGAAACTGTTGGATGAATGGCTTATTAAATAGGCAAAAAGATAAAAGATAATAAAAATTTGATTGAGTCGATATGTGAAGTTTGCTATAATTTTTTTATGGATGAAACATATCGGCTCATAGTTTTTAAAAGGAGTTTAGATATGAGTAAAGTAATCGAGAAAACGACAGAGGAACTTCCAAAGTATGTAAGAAGATTATCCGGAGGAACTTATGAAGCTAGAAAAATGATAAATGGCAGGACAATAAGAGTGTCCGGAAAGAACTTTACGGAAGTTATGCTGGAGTTTGAATTTAAAATAAAGTGTATGGACAATCCTTATCTTGAAGGATCAAGAATTACATTGGACGAATGGTTTGATACATGGTTTACAACATATAAGGAGCCAAACATTTGTCAGAATTCCATTCACCCAATGAGAAACAAATATAATTCCACATTTGGAAAAAAGATTGGAAACATGTATCTGGCAGACATCAGAAACATTCACATTCAGAAAACTTTGAAAGAGTTAAGTGATGAAGGAAAAGTAGTATCCACATTAAGGGAAGCACTTAGGCGTGTAAGGGAATGTTTGGAGTCAGCTAAGAATAACAGATACATTCAGGAAAATCCTTGCTTTGACATCATAGTACCGTGGAAAAGAACCACAAGCAAAAGAAGATTTTTAACTGTAAAAGAGCAAAATGATTTCTTGGAATCAGTAAGAACAAATCAGTCTTACTTTTATCCAATGATTAAGGTATGATACAATTTGACGATATTACAGACTATATTATGACACTGATTCCACAAGAGGAAGAAATCGATGGTGGAAGAAGATTGGAGCATATCATGTTTCCGAGCAAATCAATCAGAGAAATGCTTGGAAATATAATCATTCATCAGGATTTAAATGCTCATGGAAGTGGTCCTGTTATGGAGATTTTTGACACGAAAGTGGAAGCATCGAATCCGGGAAGCCTTTTAGTGGAAGTTAATCGTATTATTGATACAGTATCTCACTCTCGCAATGAGACTATGGCATCATTCCTTAGAATTGTTCGGATTTGTGAGGAACGAGGAAGTGGATTTGATTGTATGGAAGAAGGAATGCGCGATTTGACTATTCCGGCACCAAAGGTTGAAACAGGAGATGATTTTACCAGAACGAAACTATATTGGTATGATAATCTGAATGATTGGAAGAAAGAGGATAAAATCAGAACATGTTATTTGTATACATGTTATTGTTACGTGAATGAAATTGAGGTTGCAAATGCGGTATTAAGAGAGCGATTCGGTGTGGAAGAGAAGAATAAAGCAATTATATCTCGAATTATAAAAGATGCTATTGATGCGGAATTTATCAAACTGTTAGATGAAAATGCAGCACCTAAATTAAGAAGATATATTCCATATTGGGCGTGAATTTTAGTTGATGGGTAGTTGATGAGTTTAACAACAATTTTATTAGTCTGTTTGTGGAACTCCTTTAATTTCGGGGCTTAGACGTGTTTTTATGAGAGAAAATTTAGTTGATGTTTAGTTGATGAAATGCTGTTTGCAAAATGCATTGAGAGATAAAAATCGAGAGACTGGATGGAAATCCAGAGAATGTTGGAACAGGTATGTTGAGAAAGGATATTAACCAATGAAGGGCGAGAGGTTCGTCATGATCTCCGTAAGTAGATAGGGGGAGATAGTGATTCTCTTTTTGAATAGGGTGTCATGAACACAATTATGTGGCTCATTTGTATGCTTCCGGAGGGGAATACACTTCTATGTATATGGGCGATGAAAGGTTGGAAAGACCGATTGTTTGGTTATGTAGGTGTGATGTCACATTTGTGATTAGCAAAATTTCTAAATATAAAAGTAATATTTGACAAGAAATACCGACTGAGTTAGAATGAAAATGTATTCGAGAAAATTATATCAGCGCGTAGTTGGTGGTCATATTATAACTTATTAGCTTTTTAGGGCTAGTTTTTAGGATATTACGTTCTATGTATTTTTTCGATGCATAGAACTTTTTTTGTTTTTGAAAGGGAGAGGAGATGTAGATGAAAGAATTTGTAGAAAACTTCAGTAAAATGATGGATTATGGTTTTCTGGGTGTATACAGAAGACAAAAAATGTCTGAGGAAAATGTTCAGACAAGATTTGTAGCAGCATTGGCAAAAGCATGTGCAATAGGTGCGTTTCTAAATTTGAAATACGAATTGTACAAGGACGGTGAACCAATTTTACCGCAAACAGAGTATCAAATTTTTAGGATGTTTGAACTTCCGCTTAAAGAAATTATTGATGATTTGCCGGAAAAGTATAGACGTGCAGTAAAAGAAAGAACTAATTATTTTCACGTAGAAGCACTTCTTGAGCGTATAGGAAACGGAAAAGTCATTATAACCGAAGAGGGATATATTATGCTGGCAGAAAGTAAGTTGCATGCTTCAAAAGATGAGATTGATCAAATAAGTGAATATAACGGACAACTTATTTATGAAGAACTCTGTAAAGGTGACTACGTAAAAAACAGACATTTTTTGGAATGCGGAGAGAATGTATATATTCCGGGAAATTTGTTTTCGCAAAGTGAAGAGCAGACCAAACTGAGAAGAGCATATCCGGAATTGTTTAACATGTGTTATGTAAAGAATACAAGAACAAGTTTATATCGTTGTAAACGTTGTGGAATGGTATTACGCGAAAATAAAATCGGAGTTTTTTCCTGCGTTTCTCAAAAGTGTAATGCACAAATTAATAAAAAGAAAGAAATTGAAATGCATGGTCCGGGATGGGTAATGAATGATATTGTGGCACGAAATATATATTATCCAGGGCAATTGGAACAAAGAATAAAGAAGATTCTAGAAACAGGTAAGGAAATAGGAACTGTGGAACAGTATGAACTTTGGCCTGGTAAATATGAAGGAATATATGATACTTGGGATTTCAAAGTACAAATGAACAATGGACGCATTTTATTGATTGATGCTAAGGATGTTGAGAATCCGCACTGGATTATAAACGATAAAAGAGAATTTCTAGAAGGAGCGGAATTTATTTATGTGGTACCTGATGATAAAAGCAAAATATATATGAACCAGATAAATGACCATGCAAGTTGTGTGGGAAAAGTACAATGTCTTAGAATTAAAGAATTAAAAAAGCTGATTGAGGTGAAATAATGAGAGATATAAAGGATATTAAGGAAATTGTGGAACAGAGTATGGAGCTCACTCTCAATTCAATAAAGTTTATAGAGTTGGAAATTTTATTTCGACTTGCAGAAAAGATTGGTACATTAAATAATGCAGACAAGCTATATACTTTGCTTTCTCGCGGGGATGTTATATATGAGAAGTGTTTTAATAATGAAAATTATTTGATCGCTAATGCCAAAATTATTCTAAAAACCATGAGCCATGCGAAGGTTTATCATGATGCAATTAAGGAATATGAAATTTCGAGCAATCGAGCATATGCTATGTATATTATTGATGGGAAAACTTTGAAGAGAAATCCAAACAAGCCACTAGTATATGAGAATAGAATCGCGGATTATGATGCACTTTTAAGTGGATTGGAAAAAAGAAGAAAAAGTTGTAAAGAGAAAGCAAATTCTAAAGATACATATTTGGTTAGAACTAGCACAGGGAATGATGTGCGCATAAGATATGAGCAGCTGAAGATAAAGAATGAGACATTTGAAGAGAAGAGTAGGAAAACTGGCACAATAGTAGCCACAATGGAAGAAATAATGAAGGCTGCAGATAAATTGGATGTGATAGAAGGAACAAATTATAGAAGAAAGACCTTGGAAGAAAATATTTATGAGGTTTCAACTGGTAAAAAAATCAAAGCAAAAGAGTACAAAATCGACGGTGTGGTAAACATGGCTGGTCAAGTTGCTGCAGGAAAATCTACATTTGCGGATGCCTTAAGTGTTTCTCTTATGGATAACGGATATAGGGTGGTTATGGTACTTTCAACTGTAGATGCAGTGATAAAAAAGGCAGAGTTACTAAGAAAATTAGATTATGAGGTGTGTACATTAATTGGAAATTATGGAAGAGGAAGACATATCGATAATCAAATGAGAGGTATGGATTATTTACCAAAGTATGTTTCGGAAACTTTGCAGCAACCGTGTTTACTAAACGCTGTTATTGATGAAAGTACTGAAGTTATTAAGTATGGGCAAGAACCTTGCGTAACTTTAAAAAACGCGATGAATAGTGCTTCAAAAAAGACATTTGTGTGTCAATATTTTGATGTATGTTCAAGAACCATGAATGATAGAAAAATGAAGAGTGCAGATATTGTTATTACTACATTGGAGGGATTATGCTACTGCGCGTTTGGTGCTGAAAAGGAAAACTTTTTACAATATGCTATTGCAAATTTTGATCTTGTTATTATGGATGAGGTTGATAGCGTAGTATGCTCTTTAGATAATGTGTTTGCACCGATGTTGGCAGTAAATGATTATTTGACCAAAAACAGCGATTATCGTTTTGAGTATAAGAACAGTGGTCTTAAAAATAAAAGAGAGAGTAATAAAGACGAGCAGGAATTTATATTAAAACTGGATAAGTTTGAGTATCTGATGATATCCATTAGCTCTGAAATAAGTGCCTACAGGACTGGTTGGAGCGAAAGTGATTTAAAGAGTTTCTCTGCGATGTCATTGCTTAATAAGTTGGATCCGAATTCAAAAACGACAGGTGTTATTCCGTTAAATATTTGGAATGCATTTTATGGATTATTAAAGCCGCAGTCAATTAAAAAGGGCAATGTTAGAGAAGTTGAATTGTTAAATGTGGCAGAGACCGGAGAATTATCAGTTCCATATATGATACAAAAGATTTCCGAAATTATTGGGAATGAAGCAGAAGATGACCCTGAAAAAATTGGAGCCAAAATTAAAAAAATAAAAGCTCAGTTTGAAGAATTGAATGCAGGTAGCTTAAAGAAATTATTATTTATATTGAAAGTAATCGCTTTTGAACAGTTGTATAGAGAACTTTCGGGACTGGTAGAAGGTATGTCGGATGTTCCGATTGAACTTAGAGAAATATTAAATAGAAATCTCCGTACACAACAGAAATTTATGCCCAACGCTCCAGTGGGTAATACTCTTGCAATTGAAGTCAGAGATGACGAAATGTATATAAAAAAGCAGTTTGCTTTGGGTCGAGCGTTGGCACTAAGAATGCCATATCTTTTACTGGATAATAAGGGAAATGCTTTAGGGGCAAATGTATTATTAATGTCTGGAACTGGATATATGCCTGGCTCTGAAAGATACCACATAGGAGATAGGGTAGATTATGTGATTGAAGCAGAACAGGCAAAAAGAGATTATATCGCTAATACTAAAATAGTGAATTTAATGAGTTCTACATGTGTTTCTGGAACAAAACCAGAATTGAAAAATCAATATTTAAAAGCTCTGATAGAGGAGAATGAGAAGAAGATTATTAAGTGTGTAAAACAGGATGAAAAACTTCTTCTGATTGTGAATAGTTATGAGCAGAGCAAAGTGGCATATAAGGCTGTAGAAAAAATATTGAGAAAACATGAAGCGGATTGTGAAGTGTGGTATTTAAAGTCCGATAGTGGAGAATTGGAGGGAAATAGTTTTGATAATGCATTACAAAGGCGTGATATCACGAGCTTTAAGGATGGAATTTTAATAGCACCAGCTTGTGTTATAGAAAGAGGATATAATATTGTGGATATATCTGGTAATGCATGGTTTGATACAGTGATGTTTCTGGTTAGACCGATGGTGGATCCAAGCGATTACAATGTTCATGTTCAGAAAGTAAATGGCTATATTATGAATCATTATACGGGATTAAGTTACAGAAACAGAATTGATGTAATGGATCAAATGAGAAAAGAGGCATTTGACCGATATGCTAAGTTAAATGGCACAAAGGGAGGTTTGTCGGATTTGCCTGAAGAAATGAGAATAGATGCCATCGCATCACTATTTGTTGTGATTGAACAGGTATTTGGACGTCTTTGCAGGCTGGGAAGCAACTTGAAAGAAAAATATCCGACAATTTATTGGGCTGATGGTGCATTTAATGCTTCTGAGGATGGAAAATTTGATACACTAAAAGAATTAGAAAAATATTTGGAAAATTTGATGGAGCATAGCTATAATCCCTTGGTTGCAAAGACCTTATACGAACCATTTTACCTGGCTTTGAAAGGAGAGAGAATTTAATGAGTAAAAATACAGAGAATTATATTATTCCATTGGCATTAGTGTTGGATAAACACATTGAAAAAGAAATACATTTTTTGCGGCTTCCAAGTAATTTGAAGGAGAAACTTACACGATTGGAAGAACTATCAAGGGATGGACAAGGGGGAAGAGGAAAATTTATTCGCGAGAAACATAATTTGCCACTAAATTCCCTAAAGAAATTATTTACTTCGTATTTATCTGGTGTTACAGATATGAAGGCGGTTGGCTACAACACAGATGACAGGAGATGGCTAATTAGTGTTGAGACGATTAATTTGGAAATGGTTATAAAAATCCTTAAAGTGTGGATAGATGCATTTTATATTGCAGAAACAGAATTGGATAAGAAACGAAAGAATGATGATAAGGTAAAACAATATGCTGAACGAGTGATAAATGAGCTGAATGTAGAAAGTTTGACAGGATGTGAGTACGTTGAGACAATAGTTTTATTTGATAATGGAGAAGTAGTGGATAAAGATGCGTATTCGTTATTGCCACTTATTGCAGTCAACGAGATTGTTGGAACAGATGTTATGGTAGACGGCGAAAAAGCAAAATGGATGTATTCAAAAAAGAATGAAATTGTTACTGACCCATTAGCATATAAGGATGCCAAAGAGGAAGATTATGTTTCTATGGCTGCTTCGTTCAGTGTGCAGACTATACCTCCATTCAATAAGCCATATTTTAATGTGAAGATATCATCCAGAAGATGGGTGAGTAAAAATGAATCAGAAAAGGTACCCTTTTATGCAGATAAAAAGACTGTCTATATTCGTATTAATAATATTAAATTACAGGCAATTTATGCAAAATATGACTTTAAAACCAAAGAGTTTGAATGGGCATATGCGGATAAAAATTCTTTTTGTGTAATGTACGGAATAGAGAATGTTGTGCGTTTTAATGATATTATTTGCAATCCGCCGCAATATATGAATGGTGTCGAGCAGAACGATTATTATGTGGTGTTTGAATATGGTATGAAAGATGGAAAAAAACAAATGCATAATCAGGATGCCGGTATTAGTCCAATGGATAGACGCGAGATTTTTGAAAATATCGAAAAGAAACTGACCATGTATTCCAGTGGTAGTAAGATAGCAACACATGAAGTTGGCAATGATACAATTACTCAGATGTTTTTCGAAAATGATTTTAGTTTAAAGGATGATTTGAAGTTAAAGTTTAAAGAGATTGTTGAAGGTATATGCGGAAACAAAAAAATAGTAATAGAAGTTTGTTTTAGTTCTGGTCAGGAAATATTAAGAAACGCATTAATTGAAAAGCTGAATGAACATTTTGCGGATACTAAAGTAGAGGTTAGACCTGTTTTTATTGATACTTTGACGGAATGTTTACCTTGTAGCGATGAAAAGAAAGCTGGTAATCAGGAGGGATATAATACAAGAATACATGAGATTAAAGAAATGATGGGTATGGCGAAAGAACTTACCATGTCCATTGTGATTATTCATGGACCTGAATATTACAAATTAAGCGGAAAGGTTGATTCTAAAGTTGATCCTAAAAATGCGCTGCGTGTTGGATTTGCGAATACAGGAAGGCTTACACAATTTGTTATTGCCGAAAAATATCTGGAAAAAGAGAAAGAACGTTTAAAAAATATAGAAACAGGAAAGGCAATTAAGAAAAATGGAGAAATTAATAAAGCAAACGCAGTAAATACAAGTGTGAAAAATACATTGTTAGATGTATATAGACAGATGGGAATACATAATTGTTTGGTAGAATCATTGAAAAAAACCACTCTTCATAATAAGGTCGCGGTAGGTATTTATGTTGTTAATTATAAAAATTTATTAAATGATGTTGCAGTAGCTCCTTTTCCAATGATTGTTTCGAGTGACATGATGAAACATAGAATTATGGTAGAAACTGAGTTGAATATATTGTCAAAGTTTTCTAACAAAAAAGAAGCTGTTGAGAGAATTTCATGTGAGTATATGGAATTTCCAATTAAGTTTCGCGAATTGCTTGTGAAGATAGGAAGTTCAAAAAGGATAATTCCTTCTGAACGTTTTTTGTCTGATTGGTTTGATGATCTTAATGACAATTTGCAGTATGAGATTATGATGGTTGCAGATGGAACATCAAGAAAAGTTGTAGAAGGAATCACCAATAAAGAAATTAGAGAAGCATTTGATGAACAAAGTGGCTATGTGACAAAAATTGGAATAGATGGAAAACTTGGATTTGAGATCAATTTAGCTGATTATGATAACATCGATTTGTTTAGAATAAGAGTTAATGATGAGGTTCCGGATTACATTCCTAATGTTAATGATACTGAAGAAAAATTTGAAGAATCGAGTGGTATTTATAAGTATGATACGGTGTACTATTCAAAAGATGCAAGGACACAAGCAGAATATAAAAATACAAAACAAAATGCAACAAAATTGGAAGATAACAGAGCTTTTACACACCGGAATATTATTGAGATTTATCCGATGTACATAAGTGATAGAGCAAAAGAGTTAGATTGTGTTAGAGATATTCACAATCTTCGAAGTGCCTCAATTCAATATGAAGCAGGTAAAACGATTCTTCCGATGCCATTGCATTTGGCAAAATTGTTAGAGGAGTATTTTATTTAGTATGGACATAAATAAATCACCAATTCAAATTGATAACTTCGCATCTGAACGTTCGATAAGGACTTTCTGTATCGGAAAGAAAAACTGGATGTGAGAGTCTTTCTGGCAAACAGATCCATTACACAGTTAAGGTATACAAAGCCGTCATTGGTCCAGATGTATGTAATGTCAGTACACCAGACAGCGTTTGGACGCTCAGGATTAAACTGTTCATTAAGAATGTTATGAAGTTCACTGCTAAAGTCAGAGTTTTTTGTTGTGGCAATCCATGGTTTTGACCATTGTGCCCTGATGCCCATTTCACGTATGTATTTACCGACGGTGCGTTGTGATATGGTTTCGCCGGATTTCTGCAAGAGCTTGGTGATTTTTGGAGCACCGTAATTCTGCTTTGAATCATTGTAGATTTTGAGAATCTCCTTCTTGATGGAATTCTTTCGTTTGGCAGTGGCTGACAGTTTGCGTTTTAAAAAGGCTCTATATCCTGAACGTGAAACACCTAAAACCTTAAGCATTCCGGAGACAGAGACACGGTGTTTTGTAACTTTTGATGACTCTACCTTTGCAGCAACCTCTGTAAGGATGGCTTTGGTTAGTCTTTTTCCCAGAATGCCTATGGCTTTTTTTTAACACATCGAGTGCGTCCTGAGTATCCCGGAGTTCACGTTTAAGACGTGCAATTTCCCTTTGCTCGTCGGATTCGTGATTGCCTGAACCGATCACGGGAATGTCGCCGTCATTGTTACGGTATTGTGACTCCCATCTGGCAAGGGTGCTAATGCCGATGCCCAGGTTCTTGGCACATTGAAGTTGTGTGAGATCAGGATGCTCCTTGCGATAATTAATGGCATCCAGTTTAAATTGCTTGGTATGTTGTTTTCTTGGCATAATGAGTACCTCCTTTTGGTATTATATAATATTTTCAGAGGAATATTTCATTTTGTTTTGAACTATTTATATGCTAGCACTACACTAGGTTTAAATGGTGATATTATTTAAGGTTAGGGGCATAGAATTTAACTAATTGTAAAATTAAAATTATCATTACTCAAAAAATAAAATACAATATATTATTAAAGAAATATTAATTTTTTAAAGTCATACCCACTAAGAGTATGACTTTTTCTTTATTCATCATATGGTTTAAATTGAATGATGGACATATAATTGATGATTTTCTTAAGCATTTCTATAATTTTGTTTTTTCCATATGGAACAGGAGCAAAATGGGAGGAATATGGCTTGTTTTTCCAAAAACTTGATTGAGCTTGAAATTCTTGGACGTCAGTTCCATCTTCAGCCAAGGTAATATAAAATTTTGATTGTTTGGAATCCAATCCGCCTAAAGGGATGATAGCAAACACAGGACCATCATTGTTATCTGAATCAGAGATGAACAATGCATTATTTTTTACAGAAGCATAGATAGAACAAATTTCAATATCATTATTATTGTGTTCCATTGTAAAAATGGAATATACATATTCTGCATCAAATGTAGGATCAAAATCAGCAATAACTTTCTTCTCTTCCATATAGTCTTGAATTTCTTTAGATTGAGAGAGGCTTATAATATAATTGCAAATTTTTTCAATTCTGTTTTCATTGGCAATTCTCCATATGGATTCTTCAATAGATGCTAAATTGCCTTCGATACAGAAGATTTCCAAACAAATTTCTTCTATTTTGGTTGGAAGGTAGTTGATTTTTCGCAAAATATTGTAATGCACAAAATTTAGAATATCGGCAATCCTACCTGCAAGGATGTAATATTCCTCTTCGGAGTTAATACCAAGGTGGGTAAGTTGATTTCTCATACTATTCAATTCAATGAAATTTTCCTTGTGTCCTTGTGCAACCGAATAGAAAGTGCAATAGAGATCAATGCACTTGGAGTAGTCAATGGTATGTAATTCAATATTTTCTATCACATAATTGTATAAAGGTTCATTGATTTCACCAATTTTTTCTTTGGTATAATAATCCACAATGACTTGCGGTAGAGCATCTGTTGAAATGTGTTCATAAATCAATAAGGGATTGATGACGCTAATTCTTTCTTTGAAAAATAATTCTAAAGCGGAATTAAGACAAATGATTGCTTGTTTTAAATAAGTAGTACTTATGTCAGGATGTTCAAAGTGGCAATCCATTTGTAAAAATGTCCTTAAATGTCGTAAGGACCATTCAAAAGAATCAATAGCATTGTCCAAAAGTAAAATTTTCATAGGGATACCTCCATCAATTTATTATAACATTGTTTTAGAGTTGCATTTTATTTTTTTATTTTAGAATGCTACGTAATTCATAAATTAACATTAAAACATTAACTTAATATCTATAATTAAAAGCAAAAATGAATTACGTATATATTGAATATAATATAAATAAAGGATAATAATTAAATTGAAACGAAAAAAAGTATTGCGTTAATTTAAGAAAGGTGGTATTCTATGTGTATGATAACAAAGAAAGGTTGTGTTGATATGAAGATACAGGCTGTTTTAATTGATGGATTTAAAAATTTATCAAATGTTAAAATATCATTTAATAATATTACTGCACTTGTTGCATTAAATAATTTTGGAAAGTCAAATGTGCTTTCAGGTATTGATTTTGGATTGGATTTCATTAAGGCATCCATAGAAGATAAGAAGAAAATGATGGCAAATTCCAATCACATTCCCATTAATCGCAATATGATTGGAAGAAATTACAAATATGAGATGGAAGTATCAACTGATATTAATAATGCAGAGTATATTATTCAGTATGGTTATGAGTTCGAGTGGAAGGATAATGAAGATAAAGAACCTAAAATAGTATCTGAGTTTTTAAAAGCCAAACTTAATGAAAAAGGTCAAAAGTTTACTCAGTTAATCAATAGAACAGTTGATACAGCATTATATAAAAGTTCTGAGACAGGAAGATGCTCTTCAAAGATTAAAGTGGAAGGTGCTGAATTGGTTGCTAATAAGTTAAGAGCTTTCGATGAACTTTATTATGCTCAAATTATTACTAAGCTTAATGGAATGAAAATATATATGGAGAATAATCTTGATGCAAAGAGCTTTTATCAACCGGATCCTATTATTCGCAAAGGCTTTGAGAATGAAATGATTAATGCGAATAATTTGCCACGTGTTATTTATTATTTGAGAAAGCAGAATCCGGACAAATTTGAATTGTTAAAAGATGTTTACTCTCAGTTGTTTCCTGATATCGAGGATGTTATTGTAAAGAAATTTAAGTTAAATGCCACAGAAGGAAATCAACTTCCGGAAGATGTACCATTTATTTTTACTGACTCTGTTTATGTATTGTTTGTAAAAGAGAATAATTTAGCAAATCCGGTAGATTTTTCGATGATGTCTGATGGAGCAAAGCGAGTTTTTATGATTTTGACAAAGATAATTGTATCTAGTGTCAGCAATATTTCCTTGATAGCTATTGAGGAACCGGAGAATTCTGTACATCCGGGGCTGTTTCAAGCATACATCCAGATTATCAGTCAGTTGTTGGATGATTGTAAAGTTATCATAACAAGCCATTCACCATATATTATAAGTTATCTTAATCCTTCATGGATTCATGTAGGCCTGAATAGAAAAGCAGGAGTAGCTGAGTTCTTTACATTTAAGAAGTCAGGACGGAAGCAGTTAGAAAATGATGCGTCTGGTTTTAATATGAGTATGGGAGATTATTTGTTTTCAATGCTTGCGGATGCAGAGAGTAATATAAGCGATTATTTGGAGTGTGATGTAGATGAGTAAATGCCTTGTACTTTTTGTGGAGGGCGATACAGAAATTGAATTTTACAAACAGGTAATTGCTAATGCAAGAAAGTTACATCCCTTAGGAAGATTTGACACAAATATTGAATACAGAAATGTAGGAGGTGTAGGGGGATTTAAAAGTATTGCTCTCAGAAAGTTTACAAAAGATATAAAACCTAAATATGATGACGATTGTGAATTTACAGTTGTTTTATGTAGCGATACGGATGTATTTGAATTTTCGCCTAAACCACCAGTAAAGTGGAATGAGGTCAAAAAAGATCTTAAAGCTAATGGGGCTGCAAAAATTATTCATATACAAGCGCGAAGGTCCATTGAAGATTGGTTTTTGTACGATATTGAAGGAATTCTCGGATTTCTAAGGTTGAGTAAAAAAACTAAAGTATCTGGTAATAGTGGATATAATAAGCTTCAACGTTTGTATAAACAGGCTAATAAGGTTTATTTTAAAGGAATTAAGAGTAATGGTATGATAGAGCGTTTGAATATAGAGAAGATAGCAGATGCGGTAAAAGACCAGTTAAATCCTTTATATGAAGCACTAGGTATAGATAAAACTAAATAATTGGTATGTAAGAGTATGACTCTTTACATAGAAAAAGTCAGAGAATATACCCTGACTGATTCCCTTGCCAAAGAAGGTCTTTGGACTTATTTTTCTAGCAAATTAATAATAACAAAGAATACCTTTTTCTGCAAGGAGATTTTGCAAAGGAGGTGTGTGTTATGGCAGTACATCATGGCGGTAAAGTTGGTGGTGCAGCTAAGAAGTTAGCCAGTAAATCAACCAGCAAGAGTACCAAGAGTAAAGCTGGGAAGACACTGGCTGATCACAAGGCGAAATGCCACTGAACTTAACAGTCAATAATCATAGACCTGAGCACGTCTAAAAAAGGCTCTTTTATTGAATGTAAATTTGTGAATTAAAGTTATATCAAAGGAGAAATAGTTATGGCACAGTACTGCATTAACAAGAAAAGAATTAGAAAAATTAATATACCAAAGGAATATGATATAAAGCAAATACAATTAGGAATTCCAGTTGTAGGAGATGAAGCAAGGAGAGTGGGACTAAATAATGTAGGTGATATAGTATTACCTTCGTGGAGCCTTGGAACTACTTGTAAGAAGAATGCATGTGGATATTCGTATGCAGATAAAACAAAGCCAAAGGAACGTCGTTATGTTTCAACTGGTTGGGGGTATCCGTATGGAAATACAAGTGCATCTATGCATGCATTTGATATATATAAGAAATGCTATCCCAAAATAGAAGTTGAAGCATATGGAATAGAATTATGTTTATATGAAAATGCGGATAATCAGCAGTTTGTTATTGTTGATATGACAGATGAAATCCGCGAAAAGTATATGAAAGAAGCAATTAATTTAATGCTTGAAATATACGGCAAATGTTATGTTTATGATGGTGTAATTCGAATTGAAAAAACGATAAAAAGAAAAAGATGTAATTGGGAAATGCTTCCACCAGGAGAAACGCCGAGTAAACATATTGAAAAGCAAGTAGAATCAATGAACCAAAATATAAAAGCGTATGATATCGCTAGATTGAATTTTATAGAAAAATACAATGCAACAATGGTAGTCGAAGGAATTAACGGGTTTAATGGATATTATGCATATTTATATGAAAAATGCTGTGTTCTTGAATCTGCCTTTTATGGAAATGCAACATATATAATCCCTAAAGATAATTGGGAAAAGTTGAGCCAAAAAACAAAAAAAGAGTTAATTGATGAAAAACAGTTGATTGCTAAAATTAATCATACTGAAAAATGGGAAAAGGATATAGAAAGTATGTTAAAAAAAATGGGGGTCAAAAAGGAAAAAAGTATAGTTGAAAATTAGTGTAATGGACATTTTAGAGGGTCTGGCAAAGCCAGATCCTTTACTATTATCAAACGGGATAATAGTGGTCCTATGTCAAGATTTAGTACAAGTTAAAATGAGAAATTTCTCCCCATTTTAACCTGCCAGAAGCTCAGCCTCAGTGTGCGTTCTTTCATACACTCGTTCGAATTCGTTTGGCGACATATAGTTGCAATGGCTATGAATTCGTTTCGTA
>ERZ773185.958-NODE-958-length-23607-cov-5.601393_pt1 | contig 23607 bp, 19 predicted proteins | sample MGYA00580531_ERZ773185 | MGnify/ENA primary metagenome ERZ773185 (study PRJEB29015, sample SAMEA2737799) | human gut metagenome | biome: human gut; feature: human-associated habitat; material: faeces | place: China | collected 2012 ...
CCTCGCGGAGCGTTTTTATCGTATGGAAACGAAGTTTCCTATACGATAAAAAAGAATGTGCCTTGGCACATTCTGCCAGCGCAGCGGCTTCTTTCTTTTTAAAAATTGTATTCTCTTCTGCCGGCGTAGGTCTGCCATTTTTCAGGCGTTTTTGTCTCCATCCAGTCCAGCGGCACTGCTGCCGGGTGCGGCTGTGATGCCTTCCGATATGCTTCTTTTAACTCTTCCTTCTGACTCTCGTTCAGAAATCCCGGTTTTACCGATACAAAAAACGGCGTCCCGCTTTCTGCAAGCACTTCCATCCACTGTCGGTTCTTGTTCCAGTCAATATGCTCTGTGATTCCGACGCAGTCTGCATCCGCCCCGTAAAAAGTCCCCTGCTGCAGCATCCGGAAGGCCAGCGTGTTGATGCCCATTTTCCGGGTTCTTTCCCATTCTACACCGCTTGTATCGTCTCCGGTACGATTTCCCTGCATCAGCCCTGCGCCCAGATGTCCGATACAGTTGCAGCCAAGAATCAGGACGTCCTGACGATCCTCGCGTTTTGCTGCTTCATGAATGACCTCATAAAAACGAACGATCAGCTCTGCCGTGGTTTTCGTATGGTCATGGAAGCGCCAGCTGCCATTCGTCAGCCTGGTCCCCATCTCAAATCCCCAGCAGCCAAAGATATCATAGGTCGAAAAATCGTGTTTGATCAGCTCATATCCCCAGTCTCCAAGCTGTCTGATATCCTGTGCGATATGTTCCAGAACCTCCGGCACAGAAATATCGAACACCTCTGCATTGCGCTCCAGTCTCCACTCTGCCGGAATATCCGCAGAATGATCGTACAGCGGTCTGAACCAGATGCCGGGGCGCACATTTTTTGCCCTCATCTGCGCAGCGAGCTCTCCCATATCCCCGTAATCCGCATTGCCAACCCGCCAGGGACCTCCGTTATAAGAATCGCTGTGATCAATCTGCCAGCCGTCATCCATCACCATAAACGGACGGTTTTCGATACCCTCCGTCATCTCCGCAAGATATGCACTGTCTCCGAGAATTTCCCTTGCAGAGCTTTTTCCATAGGCATAGTACCAGTTGTTCCCGCCGTAAATTACAGTATCTCTACAGTCGGGATCGTCGCACATCTCGCTGCAAAACGCCCTGCAGGCTTCAAATACTTCTACCGGCGTATCGGCTTCTTCCAGCACATAGGACGCCATAACGACCCTTGCAGCTTCCAGCTTCCGTCCGCCAAGCTTCACGCCATACGTCCCGCAGCGCACGTCCAGATGCAGCTTTACATCCGCACCGTCCTTTTCCCACCAGCACATGGCAGATGGACGCACCTTTACACCAAATGCCAGGCATTTTCCCGCTTCATGCCGGAAAAAGTACCACGGCATTCCGATATGATCTGCTTCCTTTTTCCATTCCAGATCACCGTAACCGCGTTCCCAGGTGTCCCCGAGCACCTCGCCCGCCCCGCCAAACATAGCTTTCCAGGTAAGCACAAGCTCCCGAACCGGTGTGTTCTGTGCCTGCACGAATACCGCAAGGCTGCCGTCGGCTTCCGCAAACTCCACTGTAACGTCACCTGCTCTGAAAGCAGCTGCATCGGGCGCGGTCTCCTGCTCCGTCTGCGCACTGCCTGTCATCAGCCTGATCTCATCCGGCTGTCTCAGCAGGTTTCTTTTCCCTTCTGTTTTCATTATCCTTTCCCCTCTTGTTAGCCTTTCCCAGATTATTCTATTCTTTTCAGAATCTCCTGTTCCAGAATCACCTGATCGCCCTCCTCGATCTGCTGTTCATACAGATAGTGATCCTTTTGCCGGAGCAGACGGAGCTGTCCGTTTTCATCCTCCAATTCAACAAGCACGGTCGGCCAAACGCCCTCCGGACGCTCTTCACAGCCGTAATCATCCTCCCGGATGCTCCGAACCCGGTATCTATGCCGACACTCAGCTTCAAGTTCCGTCATCTGCTCCATTTCTCCCTTCATTCTAACATGTCTTTTTTATTCATGACAATAGAATGCTCGCAGAGCGTGCATTCTATTGTTTATATCCATGCTATTTTGACTCAGAAGCATGGATTTTTATTTCACTGCGTCTCACAGCTTCCGCACGATCTCGTCGGAATATTTCATCATGCACATGTCCGCTTCGTATGCGCCGATCTGCGGCTCATTTTCCTCGCCGAGCAGATTTTTCGCGATCAGCTCCGGGAACCTCACGTTGCAGTGCCATGCGTGGGGATAGCCGCCGCCAAACCGCGGATTGATTTCGGAAATATAATATTTGCCGTCAATCCGGAAAATATCCATGTCGATCGGACCTGCCAGCGAAAGCGCGGAAACCGTCTTTTCAATCACTTCAAACAGCGCAGGATCTTTGACGGAAATTGATTTTTCAGTTTCGCCCGCCCGCATCCGCACTTTTTTCTTCGTAAATATAGCTACAGGTTTTTTGGAAATCAAATCGACGTAAATATCCGCGCCGAATTCCTCACCGTCCGCATACTGCTGGATCAACAGCGGCTCTTTGCTATAACGGCACAGCACACCAAGAAGCTCGCGGTTGTCCACCCGGCTGATGCCGACGCTTCCACAGCCCCGAACAGGCTTTACAAATACCGGGAACGCAATCTTTCCTTCCGCGTAATCCGAGTCAAACTCTTCCAGAGATGCGCTCGTATACAGCACCGGCAGTCCGTTTTTCTGCAGCAGGGAGAAAAATCCGTACTTATCCCGGCAGACTGCAACGCTTTCTGCGTCCGATACAATCGCCGTGATCCCTTTTTCCTCAAACTTCTTCCGGTTCTGCGCCAGCAGATCCAGCTCATCCTCAAACAGTGGAAGCAGTGCATTGACCTGTTCCCGCATGCAGATTTCCAGAATCCTGTCTTCGTATCCGGGATCCTTCATCGGCGGTACCAGATAAAATGCGTCTGCCTCGTACAGCGCAGGTGCCCACGGGCTGCAGTCCGTCACGATCACCCTTCCGCCGCCCGGCAGACTATGAAAGGCTTCTTTAAAAAAACGTACCAGCTTATTGCGCGTTCCGCAGCTCAAAATTAAGATCGTTGTCATTTTTGTTCTTCTCCATACAACATGCTGTTCTGCATATATTCCTTCGGCGTCCAGCGATTTCTGATCTTATAAAGCTTCCCGTCCCGGCGGATATAAACGTCCGGGAAATACTGGATAAACAACGGATTCAGGCTCATCGTATAGCCGCCAACATTTTCGTAAACAATCCGGTCGCCCTCCATCAGCTCGATTCCGTCGCGGTATTCAAAAATCCGGTCCACTTCCATGCAGGAATAGCCCGATACGCACTGGTGCGCCATCGTTTTTCGCTGCTCTGCACCCGGGTTTGCCTCATTCAATTCCAGATGGAACAGGTGGCTGCTCTTAATCATCGTCGGGTCGATATTGAAACGGCTTCCGTCCGTGATCAAATACCGCTCGTTTCCGATATCACGCACATCCACAACGCCTGTCACAAACGTACTTGCCTTTGACAAAAGAGAAATGCCCGGTTCAACGATTAGCATTGTTTGTTCTGGCGTAAATTCTTCTTGTAAAACCTTCGCCACAGCCGGAAAATAATCCGGATACTGCGGACGCCCTTCCAGACCGCCGCAATAACCGCCGCCCAGATCCACATAAGACAGATTCAGGGAAAATTCCCGCTTTAATTTACATGCCATCGAAGCGATTGCTTCGAATACCGCGACACTTCTGGACTTACTGCTGGAATGCAGATGTAAGCCCGTGACCTCAACATTCGGAATACGCCGCACGCGCTCTAAAACGGCTGCAAATGTCCCGTTTTCATAGCTGAATCCAAATCTGCCTCCGGCTTCGCCCATCGTTGTCTGCCCCGGACACATTTTTTCCAGATCAAAATTAACCCGGATTCCGACCCGAAATGTCTGTGTCGGATGCGCTGCTGCCAGCTCTTCCATCCAGTCCAGCTCCCGTCTGCCGTCCATATTCAGGATGCCGCCTGCAAGCAGCACCCGTTCAAACGACGGACGTTTTTTGACCGGTCCATTGTATACAATTTCAGAATCTGAAAAACCAAGTGCACCGGCCAGCGAATATTCATCGTCGGATACAACCTCCGCCATCACGCCGCCCGCCTTTAAAAAGGTCACCAGCCACGGCAGGGAATTCGTTTTGAAGGAATATCCGATCCGGTAATTGCCCCAGGATGTTTCCAGGGAGCTTTTCAGCATCTGAAAATCTTTCGTCAGCTGATTTTCATCGATTACAAAATAGGGAGTCTGATATGCCATAATTCTCTCCTTATGAAGGAACCGTTCTGCCAAAACGACAAAACGGTTCGGTTTTCTGCTTTTATCGCAGCTCTTCTTTTGTTGTATGCGTCTCTTATACGCCCTTTACCAGCTCCAGACGGTTGACCGCCGAGAACATTGCGCGTACAGATGCTCTTGTAATGTTGGAGCTTACGCCGACACCATAAGTAACGCGTCCGCTCTCTGCATCCATCATATGGATATATGCTGCTGCCTGCGCGTTGGAACCGTTCTGCAGCGCATGCTCCTCGTAATCAAGCACTCTGATATTCATGCCGAAGGTAAGCTGCAGTCCTCTCTTGACCGCATCGATCGGGCCGTTGCCGACTGCATCGAATGTACCGGGCTTGCCTGCCAGCGTGTAGTCCACGATAACCTTTGTATCGAATTCGCCGGATTCCACATCTCCGCTCAGATCCTCGATTCTCAGCTTCTTGAAGTGCAGAGGTTCCTTCTGATCCAGATATTCGCGTTTGAAGTTGTCCATGATCTGCTGCGGGGAAACCTCGCCCTGCTTCTCGGAAATCTTCTGGATAACATTTGCAAACTCTTTGTGCATCGCCTTGGGCAGCTTGAAGCCAAAATAAGTATCCATAACGAAAGCGACACCGCCCTTGCCGGACTGGGAATTGATACGCACGATTGGCTCGTACTCCCTTCCGATATCGGCAGGATCGATCGGCAGATAAGGAACCTGCCAGATTTCGCTCTTTCTCTCCTTCATTGCCTGCACGCCCTTGTTGATCGCATCCTGATGGGAACCGGAGAATGCGGTAAATACCAGCTTGCCGGCATAAGGATGTCTCGGATGGATCGGGATCTTGCAGCATCTTTCGTAAATATCGATAATCTCGTTGATATGTCCGATTTCCAGCTCAGGGTTGATGCCCTGAGAGAACATGTTGTAGGCGATATTTAAAACATCCACGTTACCGGTACGCTCGCCGTTTCCAAACAGAGTTCCCTCGACACGCTCTGCGCCTGCAAGCAGCGCCAGCTCCGCGCTCGCAACACCGGTTCCTCTGTCGTTGTGAGGATGGATACTTAAAATAATGCTCTCTCTGTTTTCAAAATGGCGGTTCATCCACTCGATCTGATCCGCATAAACGTTCGGCGTATTCATCTCAACAGTAGACGGTAAATTGATAATAATCGGATTTTCTTTCGTTGCGCCCCAGGTTTTCTGAACTGCGGTACAGATTTCAAGCGCAAAGTCCAACTCTGTTCCGGTAAAGCTTTCCGGGGAATATTCCAGAACGATCTTGCCCGGGAAGTCTGCGGCATATTTTTTTACCAGCTCGGTTCCCTTTACCGCAATGTCCACGATATGCGGACGGTCCATGTGGAACACGACGTCTCTCTGCAATGTGGACGTAGAGTTATAAATATGTACGATCGCCTGCTTACAGCCCTGAATCGATTCAAAGGTACGCGCGATCAGCTCTTCCCGGCACTGTGTCAGCACCTGAACATATACGTCATCCGGAATCATATCATGCTCAATCAGGTGGCGCAGAAAATCGAATTCAATCTGGCTCGCTGCCGGAAAACCAACTTCGATTTCCTTAAAGCCCAGCTTTACCAGATACTGGAACATTTCGATCTTTTCTTCTACTACCATCGGATCTACCAGTGCCTGGTTACCGTCGCGCAGGTCCACGCTGCACCATATGGGTGCTTTCTCAATCTCTTTGCCTGGCCACTCGCGCTCCGGATAGTCAATTACCGGATTACGGCGGTATTTCTGATAATTCATCATTGCTTTTTCTCTCCCTTCGTGTCCTGTCATTCTGACTGTATTTATGAGCAATGTAGCTGTCACTTTGCTATAAGATACCGGGTGGTGAGACTACGAAACGCCCTTTTGACCCTGGTATCAAACAATAGAATGCACGCTCTGCGAGCATTCTATTGTCATGAAAAAGAGGAACCCAGCCTGAAAATCTGCTCCAGGTCTGACCTCCTCTTCTGATCTCTTCATGAAACAGTCCTGTTCCACTCAAGGAAACAATCCTGCTCAACAAAGTTCTTCTGCTGCACTTGCAGTTTACTCCCCCAGTCCGCCTTCAATTGCCTCGGTCAGGGCTGTCAGCGCTTCTTCTTCGTCCGGTCCGTCGCATATCAGTTCAATTTCATCGCCACATTTTACACATGCGCCCAGAACACTTAGAACGCTCTTCGCGTTTGCTGTGCTGTCCCGAAATGTAAACGTAATCAGCGATTTATATTTGATGGCTTCCTTGCATAGATTTCCAGCCGGTCTTAGGTGAAGTCCTGTCGGGTTTTTGATTACTACCTTCTGGCGTACCATATCTGTTCTCCCCTTTCCGCCCGATGCGGATCTTTACATGATTATCATACCATTATCGCACCCATCTGGCAAGCACCAACCCATTCCAAAAGCCCCATCTGCAGCCGGAACACAAGTTACATCCGGATTACAGCATCAGCTGCTGAATCAGATCTGCAATTCTATGTGCTTCCTTATCAATGCGTGCTTTGTCCTTCCCCTCGATCATGACACGCACCTTCGGCTCTGTGCCTGAAGGACGGATCAATACGCGGCCTTCTCCTGCGAACTCTTTTTCCAGCTCTTCGATCGCAGCCGCGATTTCCGGATATTCCATAAAGTGCTCTTTGCGGTGATTCGGAACGGTAACATTAACCAGTGCCTGCGGCAGAACTGTCATAATCTTGGAAAGCTCAGACAGCGGTTTTCCGGTCACTACCATAACCTCTAACAGATGCAACGCAGACAGCAGACCATCACCGGTCGTATTTTCATCCAGGAAAATAATATGACCGGACTGTTCACCGCCAAGACTCGCGCCGATTTCCCGCATACGCTCCAGCACATAACGGTCACCGACCTTGGTTTTTTCGATATGGATCTTTTCTTTCTCGCCAAACAGAAACAGACCAAGGTTACTCATGACAGTCGCCACGATCGTGTTCTGTTTCAGCTTGCCCATGTTGCGCATATGTGCACCTACAATCGCCATGATCTGATCACCATCCACGACGTTGCCCAGTTCATCCACTGCCAGCAGACGGTCTGCATCGCCGTCAAACGCCAGACCGATGTTTGCCTTTTCGTAAACAACGCGGGCCTGCAGCTCTTCCATATGGGTTGAGCCACAGTTTGCATTGATATTCGTGCCATCCGGCATATTGTGAATCGGAACAACCTGTGCGCCAAGCTGACGCAGAGCTTCTATGGAAGTATAATGAGATGCACCCTCTGCACAGTCCACAACCACCTTCAGGTTCGTCAGATCCACCGGAACTGCCCGAACTGCATGATTGATATATTCCTCTCTTGCGTCCTTGCGGTACTTGATCCGTCCAACGCTGGATCCTGTCGGAAATTCCACACGATTCATGTTGTTCTTGATCAGGGCTTCGATCTCATCCTCCAGAGCATCCGGCAGCTTGTAGCCATTGCCGTCAAAGAATTTAATGCCATTAAACTCCATCGGGTTGTGGGATGCAGAAATCACAACACCGGCTTCTACCTTATATTTCTTGGTCAGATAAGCGATCGCCGGAGTCGGAATCACGCCCACATAAACCGCATTTGCGCCTACGCTGCAGATTCCTGCCATCAGTGCGTTTGCCAGCATATCGCCAGACATTCTTGTGTCACAGCCAACCATAATTGTAGGTTTGTGCTTGTTTTCACGGGTCAGGACATATGCGCCTGCCTGCCCCAGCTGCATCGCTAAAAGCGGCGTCAGCTCTTCATTTGCAACACCTCTTACACCATCTGTTCCGAACATTCTCGACATGATCTCTTCCTCCTGTTATAAAGCTGCAAAGCCTTCCGGATTTCGGGATTTCGTTTGCAGCCCTGATTCAACCCACAAGCTCTGCATTCCCTGCTCCGGGCGCCGTTTACATTTTCTCCTGCCCGGCTTTTACTGAGCTCCCTGTTCATCTGTATTCGAAGCAGCAAGCTGAGTCAGATGCACCTGCATCGTAACCACATTGACCTGATCCACAGAAGCGGGAAGCAAAAATTTCACCGTCACTTCCTGTTCTCCTGCCGTCACAGTGCCGTTTTCATCTATCAATGCAGACAAATCCGCGTGAGGCGTGATTGTCCCTGCATCCACATTATTCAAATTATCCTGCAAACCTCTGACTGTCAGCTGCAGATTCTGTCCGCTGACTGCTTCTGCCAGCCAACCGTCCGGAATGTTCAAAAGCTGGACGCTGTCCGCATCAAAGCTGATCGTCTTGCGTCGGATCTGCTCGATATCCGCGGATACCGTTACTGTTCCGTCAAAATCAGCATCTGCAAGCGATATGTCCGAAGGAAGATATTCTCTGATATCAATCGTATTAGTCACCGGTGCCGTCGCATCCGTCAGATCAAGTTCCTCTGCCGGGATCGTGATCTCCGAGATCTTATCCAGCACAGCCGCCCGCCCTGCAATTTTCACCGTTGCAGGAGACACCGTTACTGTTCCAGTCTGTTCATAACCATCCGCCGGTTCTCCTATAGCAGAAGCACTGATTGTGACCTCCTTTGTCTCCAGAATCGGAACGGTCACCTTTACGCTGTCCACATTTTTGCGGATTTCACTGCTGGTGATTTCGTTGCCGTCTGCATCCAGCAGGCGGATTGTCGCATCGATTTCCACATTCGCTGTCACATTATCCAGAGAAATATCCACCACTGCGCGGCTTACCGCATTCACCGCTGATTCCGGGCCGCTGATGCTGAGTGTATTGGTTTCCATATCGATCCTGCCGGTCGCATATCCATCCGGAAGTGTCCCGTTTTTGGCAACCTCTATGCTTAACTGTCTTGTCTTTTTATTTTCTACCTGTAACTGTACATACTGTCTGTCTGAAGTGATCTTTTCCACATCCAGGCCGCTGCTTAACGACAGCTCGATCGGTACGCGCCCGTCATCTGTAATTTCAGACAGGTCTGCCTTTGCCGTCACGCTCTGCGCATCGATTGCGCTGATTGCAGACTTCGGCGCGCGCACGGAAACACGGATCGTATCGGAATTGTCCACTATACGGTAGGTTTTTCCCTGTCCAGTCAGCGCCCCCGTATTGGTCAGCTGTACCTGTACATTATTGATATATTTATTTATCACCGGATCATTGATGTCAACCGCCAGCATCCACAGCACAACGGAAATCAACACCGCCATAATCTTCAGACCCAGATTGTGCATGAGCTTACTTTTCATTGTGGAACCACCCCTTCCAGCGTTTGTGCGCTTTCTCATCGGTCGGTTTTTTCTGAATAGATCTCAGCTTTTCTTCCAGTTCCTCCGCCGTCAGTCCTCTGCTTAACGTTCCTTCATAAGCGACGCTGATCTTGCCATTTTCCTCTGACACGATCACTGTCATGGAATCCGTTACCTCGGAAATACCGACTCCTGCACGGTGTCTCGTTCCGAGATCCTTGCTCAAACGCATATTGTCCGACAACGGCAAATAGCAGGTCGCATAGGTCACGCGGTTTCCCTGTACGATCACTGCGCCGTCATGTAACGGTGTATTTTTTTCGAAAATATTGATCAGCAGCTGGCTGGTCACAATACCATCCACTGCAATGCCGGTACGTTCATATTCTGCCAGGGAGTCCAGCTGTCTGACAACGATCAGCGCGCCCGTCTTTGCCCGGGACATTTCCACACAGCCCTTTACGATCTCACGGATCGTCCGGTCGGAAAAGAGTCCCTCCTCCGGCTTGGAGGATTCAAAGGGAATGACGGAACGAATCAAATTTTTCTGTCCGAGCTGTTCCAGCGCCTTGCGCAGCTCCGGCTGCAGCACGACGATCAGCGCAATTGTTGCAAACTGAAACGCCGTCCTCGCAATCCAGAGGATCGTATCCATCTGCAGGATTTCGGCAATCACAAGAAATACCAGAATGACGAACACGCCCTTTAACAGCTGCCATGCCCTGGTATTCCGAATAAAGATCAGTAGATAATAGACCATCAGAGAAATGAGGATAATCTCCACAATATCCATTGGTCCTATAAATTGTATCTGTGTCAGATATCTGTCCGCAAACTCTTTGATCTGTTCCATTGTTCCATCTCACTATTTTCTGGTTTTGCCCTTCCCATGGCTGTGGCGGACATTCTGGTTTGCGCGCTGCGTCGTGATCCGTTTTACCCGCTTCTCCGGCACTGCCACTGCCATTTTGGGAACCGCTTTTACATAGTAATAATACTCATCATCTTCAAACTGCACTTTTTCGGTGCGCGCATAATCCAGATTGAACTGGAAAAACTGCATCACCAGTGCGATCAGCGCACATACAATACTGCCAAGAATCACGCCCGCCAGTGAAAAATTCGCGTCATACATCAGATCCCCGATCAGCAAAATTACGATATCTGCCAGCGTTCCGACCAAAACAGCGATCGCTCTGGAATAGTTAATGCTCATGCGGCGGATCGCATAAACCAAAATCGCTGTGATGGCAAACGCCGTCACTACAATCAGCATTTCTTTATTTTCGATCACGCCGGTTCCCATATCGCTGAAGCGCTGCAGCATGGTATCGCTTTCCCCGCCGCCAAATGCCTGCGCATTACCGGTAATATATGCCAGCACATAATATACCACTACGCCACCTGCAACCGCAGCCGCAGCTCCCGGTGTCCCGAACAGTCCCGCTGCCAGCGGAGCCGCATAAGGGATCTTCCACACAAACAGAAGCGGTGTCAAAAGCAGCAGCAAATGCGCTTTCGGTGCAAACCGCAGATAAATCACCAACACGATAATATAGGCAAGCAACAGAACCACAACGCATTCCGCAGACAGCGCATAGGTATGCAGCAGCAGAAACATTGCGCTCAAAAATACCATCACGCCCAGCGGGAGGAACGAGCACAGAAGCGCCGCCACCAGCACGATCGCAACGTGGTCGATTTTTTCCATATAGCCCATTCTGCCGTTGATCGTCAGAAACAAAATAAGTCCCAACACAAATTTCAACAGGGGAACGATAAATTCTTCATATTTTGTGTAAAAATTTTTTATGTATTCTCTGATTACAAGCAGCTGTGTCATCTTTTATTTCCTCTCTGCGGTTTCCTCTTCTCCATCCTGATCCAGGCAGTCCAGATACTCCAAAAATAACTGCAGCCTCTTCTTCGCTTTTGCATAACGGATCGTGTATATCACATAGGTAACTGCCACATATAAAACTGCCGCCATCAGATATAACGTCAAAATCTTCTTCGCCGTTCCCACCAGATCCATGGAATAAATATTTCCCATTACCTCTGAAAAATGAAATACAAGATATGCCCCCAGCCCGGCAAGGAACGCTGCCGTTATCACTATCAGTGAAATAATGGTCTGTTTTCCGATATAGTCGCTGCGAAAATATCCCACCACTGCGCGATCCTTCCGTCCACCGTGCTCTTCATACGATGCCATCTTGGTCATTCTGAGAACCTTTTCCTGATTGATCATCTGACCTCCTGTCCGTTTCCGATAGACAACGCCGCAAAATAAATTCTGGAAACGCCCTGCTGCCTGCAGACCGCCGCCATCGCATCTATCGTACTTCCTGTCGTATAGATATCATCAATAATTACAATTGCATTTAATTTTACATCATTTTGCCCTGCTTTAAAAGCCTTTTTCAAATTATTTTGGCGTTCCTGCCCATTTAAAAGCTTCTGCGGAACTGTATTTTTTGTCCGAATCAGCCAGTTGTTCTCCACCCGGAGCCCTAACTGTTTTCCAATTTCCAATGCCAGAAGCTCCGCCTGATTGTAGCCTCTTTTGCGCTTCCGCGCCGGATGCAGCGGAACAGGGACCAATGCGTCTACCTTCCAGGAAAGGATCTGCCGCCCCAAATGCCATGCCATCTCTTTTCCGAAAAAGGCGGCGTATTCCTGCCTGCCCGCATATTTGAACCGGTAAACCGCCTTTTTAACGCTCGCATACCGGTACAGGCTGATCCCTCTGTCATACAGATGTTTTTTATGCAGACAGTCCCTGCAGTATTCCTGATTTTCATCAGAAAGCTCCTTTCCGCACTTCATGCAAAGCGGCTGTCTGACATAAACAAGTTTCGGTGCACAGCTTCTGCACACCAGCGCTCCCGCCGGTTTCACCGGTCTGTCGCATACAGGACATCTTTGTGGAAATAATAGCGTTTTGAAATCGATCAAACTTCCCCTTTCAGCTCTCTGATTCGAACGTCCAGACTGGTGTACCTGCGGTTTTCGCTTTCGTTTGCAATCATCTCCTGCACCACCTTGCGGCTTCCCAGAATCGTCACGCAGCCCCTTGCACGGGTGACACCTGTATACAGAAGGTTTCTGTTAAACAGGAGTCTCGGTCCTCCCAAAAGCGGCATAATCACAGCAGGATATTCGCTTCCCTGCGACTTGTGAATTGTAATCGCGTAAGCCAGCTCCACCTCTTCCATCTGCGGATAGGTATAGGTCACGCGGCGTTGCTCGTCGTATTCCACCAGCACCGTCTGTGCATATTCGTCAATTTCCCGGATTATCCCCATATCACCGTTAAAAATTCCAACTCCCTTGTCGATCGGGATGCCGTAACGGCTGACGACCTCCCATTCCAGCTGGTAGTTGTTTTTAATCTGCATCACCTTGTCCCCCTCGCGGAACAGGGTATCGCCCAGCTGAACCTCCTTTTTGCCCTCCGACGGAGGATTTAAACAGCTCTGCAGTACGCCGTTTAACGTCTCCACACCAAGGCTGCCTTTCCGCATCGGCGTCAGCACCTGGATATCGAACGGCGAAGCCTTTACATATTTCGGCAGCATCTCTCCTATCAGCTGCACCATATGCTTGTAGATAACAGGGACACTGTTCCTCTCCAGAAAAAAGAAATCCCTGCTTTTATTTGTCAGCGCAATCTGTTCTCCTTTGTTAATCCGATGCGCATTGACAACAATATCGCTCTCCTGCGCCTGCCGGAAAATTTTCTGCAGGCAGACGACAGGAAACACCTCGCTGGCAATCAGATCTGCCAGCACCTGTCCGGGACCCACGCTCGGCAGCTGATTCACGTCCCCGACTAAAATCAACCTCGTCCCCGGGCTGACCGCCTTCAACAGCGACTGAAACAGGTGGATATCAACCATCGACATCTCATCGACGATAATCACGTCCGCCTCCAGCGGATTGTCCTCATTCCGTTCAAAGCTCGCCTTTTTGCCGCTTTCCGGCATCGCCCCGGACAGCTCAAGCATCCGGTGGATCGTCCGCGCTTCGTAGCCAGTTGCCTCCGTCATCCTCTTCGCCGCTCTTCCGGTCGGCGCCGCGAGGTAAAGATCCAGCCCTTCTCCTTCAAAATACCGGATAATTGTGTTGATCGTCGTCGTCTTACCAGTGCCCGGTCCGCCGGTCAAAATCAGAATGCTGTTGCGGACGCTCTCCAGAACTGCCTTCCGCTGCAGCTCGTCCAGCATCAGTCCCTCCTGCTGTTGAATCTGATCCACCCGTTTTAAAATTGCCTCCTCCTGCGCCGGGAGCAGCTCGCCCTCCGGCAGCATCGTCTGATTCAATTCCACCAGCATCCGCGCGCAGGCAAGCTCTGCGTAATAATACGAAAACGCATAACAGATCGTATCCTCGCCGTTTTTCTTGATGACCATTTTTTTATCCATCGAAAGGTTCGGCAGCTGATCTGCAATTGCCTCCTGCGGAAGGTCGAGAAGCGCTGCCGCGCGCCGGATCAAAACGCTGCCCGGCAGATACATGTGCCCTTCTCCGGACGCCTGCAATAATGTATACAAAATTCCGCTCCGAATCCGAAAATCCGAATCCGTGTGGATGCCGATTCTTGCGGCGAGTTCATCCGCCTTGCGGAAGCCGATTCCGTCAATATCATCCGCAAGCTGGTACGGGTTTTCTTCCAAAACCCGATAGAGCCTGCTGCCGTAGGTTTCATAAATCCGCACCGCCAGCGTGTTGGAAATCCCGTATTTCTGCAGATAGACCATTGCTTCCCGCATTTCGTGCTTTTCTTCCATCTGGGATGCAATATCCATCGCCTTGCGCTCGCTGATCCCCTTGATCTCCGCCAGGCGCTCCGGCTCTTCTTCGATAATCCGAAACGTATCCGCCCCGAATCGTTTCACAATCCGCGCCGCCAGCGAAGCGCCGACTCCTTTGATCGCCCCGGAGCCGAGATATCTCTCCATCCCCGCCGCATCCTCTGGCGACGAGAATTTGAACGAAGAAACTTTAAACTGACTCCCATACACCGCGTGCTCGGTAAAATCTCCCTCCAGCTCCAGAATTTCTCCCTCTTCCAGAGACTGAAATGTGCCAACGCAGGTGATCTCGTCGCCTGTATTCAATTCAAAAACGGTATAGCCGTTCCCGTTGTTACGATAAATAATGTGTGTTACAAATCCTTTCAGCTGTGCCACTGTTTTCTCCGCTGCTGTTATAATATAGGCTGCACCGCGCCGCCAACCACACCAACAGGCATTTTGAACACAAAAGGTCGCCCATGAAATAGGCGACCTTGTTATGATTCTGACAATGTTCCTGTTTTCGATGCGCTTTGCATCTACGTTCTGGTTCCAATGGAATTACTCTCTGTATCCGCCCAGAAATTCTACATATTTGCCGGTTCCGATGGCTACTGCGGTCATCGGATCTTCTGCCGTCATCGTATTGATGCCGGTGTGCTCCGCAATCAGCTCTTCCAGACCGCGCAGCAGGCTTCCGCCGCCGGTCAGGACGATACCTCTGTCCGCGATATCCGCAGCCAGTTCCGGGGGAGTCTTCTCCAATACGCCGTGAATTGCTTCTACAATTTGCATTGTAGACTCTTTGAGTGCCTCTTCTGTTTCTTCCGAAGAAACCTTGATGGTCTTGGGCAGACCTGTTACCAGGTTACGTCCTCTGACTTCCATGTAGTCCGGCTCCGGTCTCTTATAAGCGGAACCGATTTTGATCTTGATATCCTCTGCGGTACGTTCACCGATCAGAAGGTTATGCTTCTTTCTCATGTAGCGGACAATCGCTTCGTCAAAATCATCGCCTGCGATCTTGATGGATGCGCTCACCACGGTTCCTCCCAGCGAAATTACCGCAATATCGGACGTACCGCCGCCGATATCCACGATCATGTTGCCGCAAGGTCTGGAAATATCGATACCAGCTCCGATTGCAGCCGCAATCGGCTCTTCAATAATAGAGACCTCTCTTGCGCCTGCCTGATAGGTTGCATCCTCAACAGCTTTCTTCTCTACCTCAGTTACGCCGCTGGGTACGCAGACTGCGATTCTGGGGCGGCGGAAGGTTTTTCTGCCGAGTGCTTTCTGGATGAAGTATTTCATCATCTTCTCTGTTACGGTATAGTCAGAAATAACGCCCTGACGAAGCGGACGGACTGCTACGATATTGCCGGGCGTACGTCCCAGCATCAGGCGCGCGTCCTCTCCAATTGCCTTGATCTTGTTGGTATCACGGTCAAATGCTACAACGGAAGGCTCCTTTAATACGACGCCCTTCCCTCTGATATAAACCAAAATGCTGGCTGTTCCCAAATCAATCCCGATATCTGTATACTGCATGCTATAATCTCCTTCCGTTCTGCTGCGAACGTACTGTACGTTCCAATCATTCCCTGTTCTGCTCTATGTTAATCAGGGCAAACTTCACCCTTTTTGGAATAGTCCGCGTCCATTATAGCGTAAAACCCCGGTATTGAAAAGGGGATTCAGAAAAATTTAACTTTTCAGCATCTTCTTTACATAATATCCTGTATACGATGCAGAATTCTTCGCAACCTCCTCCGGCGTTCCCTTTGCGATGACCGTTCCGCCGCGCATGCCGCCCTCTGGTCCGATATCGATCAGATAGTCCGCCGTCTTGATGACATCCAGATTGTGCTCGATTACCACAACGGTATTTCCACCCTCTGCAAGCCGATGCAGAATCTCGATCAGCTTCTGCACGTCTGCAAAATGCAGTCCGGTCGTGGGTTCGTCCAGAATATAGATCGTCCTTCCGGTGCTCCGTCTGGACAGCTCCGCTGCCAGCTTGATCCGCTGCGCTTCGCCGCCGGACAGCTCCGTAGAAGGCTGTCCCAGCTTGACATAAGAAAGCCCTACATCATATAGTGTCTGAATCTTTCTCTGGATGGACGGCACATTTTCAAAAAAGGTCAGCGCCTCCTCCACTGTCATATCCAACACATCGTAAATGCTCTTGCCCTTGTATTTGACGTCCAGTGTCTCTCGGTTATAGCGCTTGCCTCCGCAAACCTCACACGGCACATAGACATCCGGCAAAAAGTGCATTTCAATCTTGATAATGCCGTCGCCGCCACAGGCTTCACAGCGTCCGCCCTTAACGTTGAAGCTGAATCTTCCCTTTTTATAACCTTTCGCTTTTGCATCCGAAGTCGATGCGAACAAATCGCGGATCATATCAAATACGCCTGTATAGGTCGCCGGATTGGAACGGGGTGTCCGCCCAATCGGGGACTGGTCGATCGCAATGACCTTATCCAGCTGCTCGATGCCGTCGATGCCCGCATGTTTTCCCGGAATACATCTCGCACGATTTAAATCTCTTGCCAGGTGTTTATAGAGAATTTCGTTGACCAGCGACGATTTGCCGGAGCCGGAAACGCCCGTCACGCAGGTAAACACGCCCAACGGAAATTTCACATCGATCTTCTTTAAATTATTTTCTTCCGCGCTGCGCACAGTCAGCCAGCCTGTGGGCTTTCGTCTCGTCTCAGGAACCGGGATCTTCTTCGCACCGCTCAAATACTGACCGGTAATAGACTCCGGCGTATTCATGATCTCTTCCACGGTTCCGCTCGCAACAATCTGACCGCCATGGGAGCCTGCTCCAGGTCCGACGTCCACAATATAATCTGCTGCACGCATCGTATCCTCATCATGCTCCACGACGATCAGCGTGTTGCCAAGATCCCGGAGATTCTTCAACGTTGCGAGCAGCTTGTCGTTGTCCCGCTGATGTAGACCGATACTTGGCTCGTCCAGAATATAGCAGACTCCGACCAGTCCGGAGCCAATCTGTGTTGCAAGACGAATTCTCTGCGCCTCGCCGCCGGAAAGTGTTCCCGTCGCTCTGGAAAGGGAGAGATAATCCAGTCCGACGTCAATCAGGAAGCCAACTCTTGCCCGGATTTCCTTTAAAATCTGGCTGCCTATCAGCTCCTGCTGTGCCGTCAGCTTCATATTCTGTAGAAACTGCGACAGCTCTCCGATAAACATTGACGTAATTTCGTATATATTTTTCCCGCACACGGTTACTGCCAGCGCTTCTTTTTTCAGACGCTGTCCCTTACACAGTCGACACGGTGTAATCCGCATAAATGTCTCGTATTCCTGCTTGGTGGCGTCCGATCCTGTCTCCCGGTATCTGCGCTCCACATTCCGAATCAAGCCCTCGAACGCGATCGGATACTGTCCCTTGCCGCGCTGTCCTTCATAGTAGACCAGAACCTCTTTTCCACCAGTTCCATGCAGCAGAATATCCTGAATTTTCTGTGGATATTCCCCAAACGGTGTATCCAGATCGAAGTGATATTCTTTTGCCAGTGCCTGCAGGATCGCATTTGCAAAAGATCCCGGCTGCTGACAGCTCTGCCACCCCAGCACGGTAATCGCGCCCTGGTTGATGCTCAGCGTGCGGTCCGGAATCATCAGGTCGGAATCAAACTCCATCTTATATCCAAGTCCGTAACACTCCGGGCATGCCCCGAACGGGTTGTTGAATGAAAAGCTTCTGGGCTCGATTTCATCAATGCTGACGCCGCAGTCCGGGCACGAAAAGCTCTGGGAAAATGTCAGCATTTCCTCATCGCTTCCCACACGGTCTACAAACAGAAGTCCCTCCGACAGATTCAGGACATTTTCGATCGAATCCGTCAGTCTGCGTTCGATTCCCGGCTTCACAATCAGACGGTCAACAACGATTTCGATATTATGCTTGATATTTTTATCTAACTGAATATTCTCCGCCAGCTCATACAGATTGCCATCAATACGAACTCTCACATAGCCGCTTCTCGCCGCGCGTTCCAGCACCTTCTCATGTCGTCCCTTTCGTCCGCGCACAACGGGTGCAAGCAGCTGCAGCCGCGTTCCTTCCGGCAGTGCCATGATCTGATCCACCATCTGATCGACGCTCTGTTTCTTGATCTCCTTGCCGCAGTTCGGGCAATGCGGAATACCGATTCTCGCATACAGCAGACGGAAATAGTCATAAATCTCTGTTACTGTTCCGACAGTAGAACGAGGGTTACGGTTCGTCGATTTCTGATCGATCGAAATCGCCGGAGAAAGTCCTTCGATCTTTTCCACATTCGGCTTCTCCATCTGTCCCAAAAACTGACGCGCATAGGACGATAGCGATTCCATATACCGCCGCTGTCCTTCCGCATAGATCGTATCAAACGCCAGCGACGATTTACCGGAGCCGGACAGTCCGGTAAAGACAACCAGCGCATCCCTCGGAATATCCACATCCACATTTTTCAGATTGTGCTCGTTCGCACCCCGGATTCTGATACAGTTCTTCTTTGAAAGTATTTTCTTTGCTTCTTCCATTTCTTCCTCACTCTATAGAAATAACATTCAAACGCATTCTTATTCAGGCGCTCAGTCCATATCCGCCAGCAGCTTTTTCAGATCTACCATCTGGTCGCGCAGCTCTGCCGCCGCTTCGAAATTCAGCTCTGCTGCCGCCTTCTTCATCTTTTTCTGCACGTCCGCAATCAGCTTTTCCAGTTCTGGACGGCTCATGGATTCCGGATCTTTTTCGAAAGCAGTCTCTGCAGGCTTGATCTCCTTCGTGATGCTGATCAGATCGCGGACGGCTTTCTTAATTGTCTGCGGTGTAATTCCGTGTGCTTCGTTATAAGCCTGCTGCAGTGCACGGCGGCGCTCCGTCTCGTCGATCGCCCTCCTCATGGAATCGGTGATCGTATCCGCATACATGATAACGTGTCCCTCCGCGTTACGCGCAGCACGTCCGACCGTCTGAATCAGTGACGTCTCCGAACGCAGAAATCCTTCCTTATCCGCATCGAGAATTGCTACCAGCGTAATCTCCGGAATATCCAAACCCTCTCTCAGCAGGTTAATGCCCACCAGCACATCGAATACATCCAGACGCATATCCCGGATAATCTCGGAACGCTCCAGCGTATCCACATCGGAGTGCAGATAACGAACACGAATTCCCACTTCCCTCATATAATCCGTTAAATCTTCCGCCATGCGCTTCGTCAACGTCGTAATCAGAACTTTATTGTGATGTGCGGTCTCTTTCCGAACCTCCGCAATCAAATCGTCGATCTGTCCCTCTACCGGACGAACGTCGATTTTCGGATCAAGCAGTCCGGTCGGACGGATAATCTGCTCCGTCCGAAGCAGCTCATGCTCTTCTTCATAAGGTCCCGGCGTCGCAGAAACGAACATCGTCTGATCGATCCGCTGTTCAAATTCTTCAAAATTCAGCGGTCGGTTATCCAGCGCAGACGGCAAACGGAAGCCATAATCTACAAGTGTCTGCTTCCGGGAACGGTCACCCGCATACATACCTCGAATCTGCGGGATTGTCATATGCGACTCATCGATAATAATCAAATAGTCATCTTTAAAAAAGTCCAGCAGCGTAAACGGAGGCGCGCCTTCCGGCATTCCATTTAAATGTCTGGAATAGTTCTCAATCCCCGAACAAAATCCGGTTTCCCGCAGCATTTCGATATCGAAATTCGTCCGTTCTGAAATGCGCTGCGCCTCCAGGAGTTTATCTTCTCCTTTGAAAAAGCGGATTCTGCCCTCCAGCTCCTTTTCGATTTCATCGCAGGCCTTGTTAATCTGCTCCTGCGGCACAACATAATGGGACGCAGGGAAAATAATGACATGCTCCAGCGTATCCTGCACCTGCCCATTTAACGGATCAACCTCCGTAATCCGATCGATTTCATCTCCGAAAAATTCTACCCGGATCAGAAATTCGCTTCCCTGCGCCGGATTGATCTCAATCACATCTCCACGCACACGAAAGCAACCGCGATTTAAGTCCATATCATTGCGGTCATACTGAATCGCCACGAGCGCCCGCAGCACATCGTCCCGATCCTTCTGCATTCCCGGGCGCAGGGACACACTCATCCCCGAAAACTCCTCCGGAGAACCCAGACCGAAAATACAGGAAACGCTGGCGACCACCACAACATCCCGCCGTTCCGAAAGAGACGCCGTAGCGGACAACCTCAGCTTATCGATTTCATCGTTGATCGCGGAATCTTTCGCAATATAAGTGTCCGTGGACGGGACATACGCCTCCGGCTGATAATAATCATAATAGGATACAAAATATTCTACCGCGTTTTCCGGAAAAAATTCTTTAAATTCCCCGTATAGCTGTCCCGCCAGCGTCTTATTGTGTGCGATCACAAGCGTCGGTTTATTCAGCGCCGCAATCACATTCGCCATCGTAAATGTCTTGCCGGAGCCGGTAACGCCGAGCAGGGTTTCAAACTGATTGCCTTCCTGAAAGCCCTTCACCAGCTCTGCAATCGCCTGCGGCTGGTCTCCGGTGGGCTGATATTCACTGTGTAGTTTGAAAATCTGCTGTTTTTCCTCTGCCATTCTTTCCTCCGCTCATTTCCTGTCACTTACCTTGCATTCTGCGCCCGTTATTCGTCAAACTGCAGGAACAGTCCGCTGTTTATCCCAGTATACCACATTCTTTAAAAAAAGTATAGAAACAAAAGAACATTTGTTCTGTTTTATTCTATTTTTGTCGATTCGAATTTTCCGGAAACCAGCCCTTTTTCACCCGTTCCTCCTGCTCATACAGCTCCTGAATGCTCCACAGAAACGTGCAGCCTAAAACACCCAGAAATACCGACGGCATTTCCCGTCCGGAGCATACAGAAAGTCCGAGGCAGATCACCCCTGCCGCAAGGAAAACCGGCCAGCACCGTTTCGTAAAATAGTATTCTGCCCAGATCACAATCGGATGAAAAATTCCGATGACCAGAAAACTGATTCCTGCTGTCAGGATACCCGAAAAGTTCATAGCTTCTTCCTCCCGCGCACAGCCTTTTTCCGACAATAGAATGCACGTTCTCAGAGCATTCTATTGTCTTGAATGAAATTACAGATTTGTAAATGGCATGCGTCAACTGTAGCATTTCTTTTACTATATGCATCCATCTTCATTCTCGCGCTATATCCCGTTTTTCTTTTATCAAAAATTTATGGCAGAAATTTTTGATCCGGGTTACAGATTTTCTTCTATCAAAAATGTACAGATTACAGATTTTTCTTCCGTCAAGAAACACTTGTAGAGCCTTGTCCCATCTGTTAAACTAATGAAAAAGGGATTTGGCGGCAAACGTCGGAATCCACAAAAATTTATTCAAAGGAGATTGCTTATGGAACTGCAAAGCGCACTTGAAAACCGGAAAAGTATCAGATCCTATCTTTCCAAAGACGTGGAACCGGAAAAGCTTACCGCATTGATTGAGGCTGCTTCTCTTGCTCCCTCCTGGAAAAATTCTCAGACTGCACGTTATTATGTCATTCACACTCCCGAGAAGCTGGAGCAGATTCGCGCTACCCTCCCGGAATTTAACCGTAAAAACTGTGAACAGGCTCCTGCCCTGATTATCACAACTGTTGTCCTGAACCGTTCCGGCTATGAACGAAACGGCGAGCCTACCAATGAACTCGGCAACGGCTGGGGTTTCTATGACTGCGGACTCGGCAGCATGGCTCTTCTGTTAAAAGCAACCGAGCTCGGTCTTTCCACCCTCGTGATGGGCATCCGTGACGCGGCAAAAATCAGAGAAATTCTGGAAATCCCTGAAAATGAAGCGGTCGTAAGCGTCATTTCCGTCGGCTACAGCGATGCTGATCCGGAACGTCCGGCGCGCAAACCGCTCGAGAAACTGGCACGTTTCTTCTAAATAATTTTTCAAAAAAAGGAGCGCAGTGACATATCCTCAAAAGCCTGACTTTTGATGGCGCATCGTCTTCCTGCCGCTCCTTTTTCTATTATATTCCTTTTTCGATACTACTTGCTCAATTTATTTTTTACATTTATTATTTTTCTGCATCTATCATTTTTTTCTCTCATTTTTGCACATGCCAAGTTTGTGTCAAGTTCGCGCAGACACAAATCTCACGATTGAAAAATTTTATTTTTCAATTTTTTTCACTGCCCAGACATCTTTTGATTTCTCTTCCGATATCCTTCAATTCATCTGCCAGCGTTCCAAGCTCCAGCTGCAGCTTCTGATCGGCTTCCAGTTTTTCAAAATCTCTGACTTCTTCCTGGATAAACATAATCAGGAAACTGATCAACAACCCAATACAGCAAATCCACACCGCGTGTACGCCGACTGCGTCCGTTACAATACCGCCCAGTGTCGCCCCAATGGCAAATACCAGAATAAAGGAATAATACTGAAGGCTTCTCTGCCGGATTTTTTTATCCTTCGTTTCCGTATAGGCGCACCACAGATCCGTCGCACTTCTTAAGTTTCCGATGCACATCGTCGTTGCCATTGCGTTTCCTCTAATTTTCCGGAAGCTGTCCACCTGCATTGCACAGGAAAAAGAAATCAGTGCATTTGCGGGAAGGCTCATTCCGGTCGGGAAAAATCCCGCTGCAAACAATACGACTATTTCCAATAGCAGTACCAGCTGTCTCCAATGGATTTTTTCGCTCTTTCCAAAGTGGAAATGGACCTTCTGCGCAACAAAAATACCCGCTGTAAAGGCTAAAATCGGCACCGCGTACCGAACTGCTCCACTCCAATCCATCTGTGCAAGATGATTTCCCAGCAACACGATATTGCCGGTCTGCGCATTTGCAAATACCTTATCCCGGCAAACGTAGGTGTACGCATCCTGAAATCCGCCGCACAAACAAAGTAAAATTCCGACAACAAACGATTCTGACATTTGACCATGATAGCTTCTTTCCATCTCGATAAACTCCTTTGTACCTCTCTGCTGCACCGGAGCCAGGCTTCTCCGCCTGCGGCAAGTCATATAAACAACATAATTCCACTTCACCGCAATAGGATCCTCGCGTAGCGTTTTTTGTTGGATAGGAAACTTCGTTTCTATACGATTAAAAAAAGGATTTCTGCTTTGCAGAAATCCTTAAGAGGCGCGAACCGGATTTGAACCGGTGATAAGGGTGTTGCAGACCCGTGCCTTACCACTTGGCTATCGCGCCATATTATTAAATGACTCCGACGGGAATCGAACCCGTGTTACCGCCGTGAAAGGGCGATGTCTTA
>ERZ773185.963-NODE-963-length-23563-cov-5.521907_pt1 | contig 23563 bp, 16 predicted proteins | sample MGYA00580531_ERZ773185 | MGnify/ENA primary metagenome ERZ773185 (study PRJEB29015, sample SAMEA2737799) | human gut metagenome | biome: human gut; feature: human-associated habitat; material: faeces | place: China | collected 2012 ...
CAATCAGAGAGTCGTTTCGAACAACCCGGTTCTGATCGGTGAACCCGGCGTCGGCAAGACCGCCGTTGTCGAAGGACTGGCACAGAGAATCGTGCGGGGCGACGTACCCCAGGGGCTGAAGGATAAAAAGATCTTCGCACTGGATATGGGTGCACTGGTAGCAGGTGCCAAGTATCGGGGCGAATTTGAAGAGCGTCTGAAGGCAGTACTGGAGGATGTGAAGAAGAGCGAAGGACAGATTATTCTGTTTATTGATGAACTGCATACCATCGTCGGTGCGGGCAAAACAGACGGTGCACTGGATGCCGGCAACATGTTGAAGCCTATGTTGGCGAGAGGCGAGCTGCATTGTATCGGTGCAACGACACTGGATGAATACCGCAAATATATTGAAAAGGATGCTGCTCTGGAACGTCGTTTCCAGCCGGTGCAGGTGGATGAGCCTACCGTTGAGGATACCATTTCCATTCTGCGTGGCTTAAAGGATCGTTATGAGGTGTATCACGGCGTAAAGATTCTGGATAATGCATTGGTAAGTGCCGCCGTTTTGTCCAACCGTTATATTTCTGACCGGTTTTTGCCGGATAAAGCGATCGACCTGGTGGATGAAGCGTGCGCACTGATCAAGACCGAGATGGACTCCATGCCTGCGGAGCTGGACGAGCTGCGCCGTAAGGTCATGCAGATGGAAATTGAGGAGGCTGCGCTGAAAAAAGAAGACGACACCCTGAGCAAGGAGCGTCTGGAAGCACTTCAGAAGGAGCTTGCGGAGTTAAAGTCCGAGTACAACAACCGCAAGGCGCAGTGGGATAACGAGAAGAAGAGCGTAGAGAACCTTTCCAAGTTAAGAGAAGAGATCGAAGCGGTCAACAATGAAATTCAGATTGCACAGCGCGAAGGCGACCTGGAGAAAGCTGCAGAGCTTTCCTATGGCAAACTGCCGGATCTGAAAAAACAGCTGGAGCAGGAAGAAGAAAAAGTAAAGAAGGAAGACCTTTCCCTGGTTCACGAAGCGGTAACCGATGAAGAAATCGCCCGGATTATTTCCCGGTGGACAGGTATTCCGGTTGCAAAGCTGACAGAAAGTGAGCGGAATAAGACGCTGCATCTGGATGACGAATTGCATAAGAGAGTCATCGGTCAGGATGAAGCGGTAACGAAGGTGACGGATGCCATTATCCGTTCCAAAGCAGGTATCAAGGATCCGACCAAGCCCATCGGTTCGTTCCTGTTCCTTGGACCTACCGGTGTCGGTAAGACGGAGCTTGCAAAAGCGCTTGCGGCGTCCCTGTTTGATGACGAGAACAACATGGTCCGGATCGATATGAGTGAGTACATGGAGAAATACTCTGTGTCCCGTCTGATCGGAGCGCCTCCCGGATACGTTGGCTATGAAGAAGGCGGTCAGCTGACAGAAGCAGTCCGCAGAAAGCCCTACTCAGTTGTCCTGTTCGATGAAATTGAAAAGGCACATCCGGATGTCTTCAATGTTTTGCTGCAGGTGCTGGATGACGGCCGGATTACAGATTCCCAGGGCAGGACCGTGGACTTTAAGAACACGATTCTGATCATGACCTCGAATATCGGCGCGAACTATCTGCTGGATGGCATCGATGCGGACGGCACGATTAAGCCGGAAGCAGAAGAGCTGGTAACGAAGGATCTGCGCGGTCACTTCCGTCCGGAGTTTCTGAACCGTCTGGATGAGATCATCCTGTTCAAGCCTCTGACGAAGGATAACATCAGCGGTATTATCAATCTGATTGTCGCAGACTTGAATCATCGTCTGGAAGATAAGCAGCTTTCGATCGAACTCAGCCCGGATGCGGAGCAGTTCATTGTAGACAACGCATATGATCCGATTTATGGCGCGCGTCCGTTGAAGCGTTATATCCAGAAATATGTGGAAACGCTGTCTGCAAAGCTGATCCTGGCAGATCAGGTACAGATGGGTGACACGATCCTGATCGCAGTGGAAAACGGCGAGCTGGTCGCAAAGAAAAAGCAGCATAGCGTTTAAAGCTGCAGATTGTAGAAGCACTCGGCGGGAGGAGGTTTCTCCTGCCGGGTGCTTTTTTTCTTTACAAAATCAACTCCTGCGAGTATTGTGATAGATACGGGTCGAAAAACGACCTGAAAAAGCGCATATTGATGCAGATTCTGTGGATAGAAAGGCTTTTACAGGGGAATGGAGAGAGAAAAGAGAACAAAAGCAATAGAAATGACAACAGGTTCGATCTGGAAGAACCTGTTTTTCCTGAGCTGCCCGCTGGTATTTTCCCAGGTGCTGGAAGTGCTGTTTAATATGAGTGACGTAGCGGTGGTAGGGCGATTTTCGGATTACCGGGCACTGGGTGCAGTTGGTTCGACAACGCTTCTGGTCACGCTGTTTACCGGCTTCCTGATCGGAATGGGCTGCGGTGTTAATGTGCGGATGGCGCATGAGCTGGGTGCAAGGCGCAGGGAATCCGTGATCAAAACCGTGCATTCCGCCTTTGTAATTTGTCTGATCGTCGGTCTGCTTGTGGGTGCAGCCTGTTTTTTCTTTGCAGAGGGACTGCTTGGAATTCTGCATACCAAAGAAGAGCTGATGGACAGTGCTGTTTTGTATCTGAAAATTTATGCACTGGGCATGCCGGGTATGGCACTGTATAACTGCGGCAACGGTATTCTGAGCGCCACCGGGGATACGAAACGTCCGCTGGTATATCTGTCCATTGCAGGAATTGTAAACGTTATTTTAAATCTGTTTTTTGTTATCGTGTGCCATATGGCAGCAGAGGGCGTGGCCATCGCCAGTGTGATCGGACAGTATTTATCTGCACTTCTGATCGTGATTCATCTGCTGCGACGGACGGACGACTGTGGGCTGCACCCTTCCAGGCTCAGACTGGATCCGGCCTGCGGAAAAGCGATTCTGGTGCTTGGCATACCCACCGGTATCCAGAATGCCATCTTTGCTATCGCGAACCTTTTTGTGCAGTCCGGCGTCAATTCCTTTGATGCGGTGATGGTGTCCGGAAATGCAGCTGCAGCGAATGCGGACACGCTGATTTTTAATATTATGGCAGCGTTTTATACCGGCTGTTCCAGCTTTATCGGACAGAACTGGGGCGCTGGCAACCGGGAACGGATGAAAAAGAGCTATCTCGTCGGGCTGACCTATTCCTTCGCGGCAGGTGCGATCTTTGGCGGACTTCTGCTGATTTTCGGACGACAGTTTCTGTCGCTGTTTGCGACGGAGCCTGCTGTAATCGATGCCGGAATGCAGCGTGTGAAGATCATGGGATTTTCTTATATGATCAGTGCGTTTATGGACTGCAGCATCGCAGCCTCCCGAGGAATCGGAAAGAGCATTGTGCCGATGGTCATCGTTATTTTAGGCTCCTGTGTGTTCCGGGTGATCTGGGTGTATACCATTTTTGTATGGATTCATACGATTCCGGCGCTGTACTCTCTCTACTTTTTCTCCTGGGCGATTACATCTGTGGCGGAGGTGCTCTATTTCAGACACAGCTTTCGGCAGCTGGAATTTCAGAGCTGAGTCCGGGGACGAGAACCGTCAAAATCCAGTAGTTCTTCTGCAGACAGATAAGGTTTTGGCGTTGCTGCGCCGTCCTTTCCGAATGATAGAGGGCTTCTGCTGCATAGATTAAAAAGAAGGAACCGGAAAAGGCGGTTTTCCATGGAACATCTGGAACATAAAAAAGAGAAACGAAATGAAAGGGCAGCAATTCAACTGGGACTTTTTCTGGTTGGATTGCTGCTTTTTGGAACTGCTGCGGGAGGGCAACTGACAGGGGAGGAAAAAAACGGGAAGGAAAAGGCAGCAATACAGACTTCTGGCGGCGTATCCGATGCAGTAGAGCCCAAAAAGATCGCCCTTACCTTTGATGACGGCCCGCATCCGGTCTATACGAAAATACTTTTGGACGGCCTGGCAGAGCGAGGCGCAAAAGCCAGTTTTTTTGTTACAGGGGAGAATGCAGAAAAATATCCGGAGCTGATTTTGCGTATGCAGAAGGAGGGACATCTGATCGGCAACCACACCTATAGTCATATTCAGCTGACAAGCAATAACCGGGAAGCCTTTCGACAGGAGCTGATTTCCACGAATGAGGTATTGAAGGAGATAACAGGAGCGGAACCCATTTTTGTCCGTCCGCCCTATGGAAGCTGGGACAAAGGCTTCGAACAGGAGCTGAATATGTTCCCGGTGCTGTGGACGATTGATCCCCTGGACTGGTGCAGTCAAAGCAGCACCAATGTTGAAAAACGAATCTTGTCCAAAGCGCGGGAAAATGCGATTATCCTGCTGCATGATGAATATGCTTCCAGTATTGAGGCGGCACTTTTTATTGTGGATGAGCTGCAAAGCCAAGGCTATGTCTTTGTGACAGTCGAAGAAATCATGCTGGTATCTTGAAATCCGCAGTTGGATAAAATCCAACAGTTGGATGAAATCCAACATGTACAGCAGGGAAAATAGTTGTTATAATCAAAAGCGGAAGCTTTTGCACCGACCTTGATGCCTGCGGATTGTTCCGTGCTGCGCACTCCAACAATCCTACTTCGTAATCCATGGTCAGGTTTAGAACGAAAGGAAACAGATTGGTAACTGTGAGGGTACTGAACAGTTACACAGATTGAAAAATAAAATGTTTCAATCACGAGATTTGTGTCTGCGCGCACTTGACACAAACTCGACATGCGCAAAAAGCGTGCGCAGAAATGAGTGGAAAGAATGCAATATACCTACACAGAACTGGCAGCGTACCTGCTGCTGTACAGCTTTATCGGATGGACACTGGAGGTTGCCTTTTTTGCAGTAAAAGAAAGAAGATTTTGCAATCGCGGATTTTTCAGTCTGCCCCTTTGTCCGGAATACGGCATAATGATGGATATTCTGATCCTTTTGTTGCCGGAGCAGGGGACAAAATGGCTGCTGCAGTTTCTGACCACTTGGATGGTCGTGTCCGTTGTGGAATATTTTTCCGGAGGGATCGCAGCCAAAATCTGGAAAAAGCATTTGTGGAATTACGAGGATGTGACACTGTTTGGCGGGAAGAAAAAGAGTGTGCTCCTTTCGCTGATCAAGGCAGCAGTTGTGATGACGGCGGTGCTGCTTTTGCATCCTCCGGTCTTTATCCTGTTTTCGATGATTCCGACAATTGTGCTGCGGATCATAGACATAGTCGGCTTTGGGCTGATGGCTGCCGACCTGGTGTCGATTCTGATTGCAGTCAGGAAAAGCAGGAGCCTGACAGAGCTGAAGGAAACCCAGGGGAGACTTCTGCAGGAACAAAAGGAAGTCAAGCAAAAGCTTGGAGGCAAGATCTATCATGCAGTCTGGAAGCGGTTAAACCGTGCATACCCGGAGATGGAAGCTCTGGAGGAGGCAGATCGGGCAGAACGATATGTTTTTGCAAGAGGCGTCTGTGTGGATAAGCTGATCTGGGTATTTATGATCTGTGCATTTCTCGGAGATCTGATCGAAACGCTGTTCTGCAGGGTGACGGGAGGCGTATGGATGAGCCGATCCAGCGTAATTTACGGCACCTTCAGTATTGTCTGGGGCTTCGGTGCGGTCATTCTGACAGTTGTATTGCAGCGGCTTGCCGGAAAAGAGGATCGTTATATTTTCCTGGCGGGCAGTGTGCTGGGCGGCGTATATGAATATCTGTGCAGCGTATTTACAGAGATTTTTCTCGGGACTACATTCTGGGATTACAGTGACATGCCCTTTAATATCGGCGGGAGAACCAACCTGCTGTATTGCATTTTCTGGGGACTGTTATCCGTTGTCTGGGTAAAAATTTGTTATCCGACGATCAGCGGATGGATCGAAAAGCTGCCGCCCCTTGGAGCAAAAATTGCGACCTGGGCAGTTATCGTGCTGATGAGCTGCGATGCGGTGATTTCAGCAGGCGCCATGGTACGCTATGTGGAACGGCAGGACAGCGCGGCGGTGCAGGAGAGCAGTGCGGACGCAGGGACTGCCGCAGGCGTAGAACACGCTGCGAATGAGGAAAACGTCGCGGACGCAGGGAATGCCGCGGGCACGGAAAACACCACAGGAACCGTGCGGGCGGAAAAGAAGAGCGTGATCGACACATTCTTTGACATCAATTACCCTGACGAGCGGATTGAGAAGGTGTGGCCGAACATGAAAGTGGAGGTACAATAAGGGGACATGGATCTTTTCGATTATATGAGACAGACCAATCAGGAAAAGGAAGCGCCGCTGGCGGCAAGGCTGCGGCCCCGGACGCTGGATGAGGTAGTCGGGCAGCAGCACATTATCGGAAAGGACAAGCTTTTGTACCGTGCGATTCAGGCGGACAAGCTTTCCTCCATCATTTTTTACGGACCGCCCGGAACGGGCAAAACGACCCTTGCGAGAGTGATTGCGAATACGACCAGTGCGGAGTTTATGCAGATCAATGCGACCGTGGCAGGCAAAAAGGACATGGAAGAGGTTGTCGCAAAGGCAAAGGACAACCGTGGAATGTTTGGCAAAAAGACAATACTGTTTATTGATGAGATCCATCGGTTTAACAAGAGTCAGCAGGACTATCTGCTTCCCTTTGTGGAGGATGGAACCCTGATCCTGATCGGTGCGACGACGGAAAATCCGTATTTTGAGGTAAACGGAGCGCTGCTGTCCCGTTCGGTTATTTTTGAGCTCAAGCCGCTTTCAAAGGAAGATATCGAAGAACTGATCCGACGGGCAGTCTATGATCAGAGAGGAATGGGTGCCTATCAGGCACAGATAGAGCCGGATGCGCTGGAGTTTCTGGCGGATATTGCAGGCGGGGATGCACGTGCGGCATTGAATGCAGTAGAGCTTGGCGTAATGACGACACAGCGCTCAGAGGATGGAAAAATCCATCTGACCCTGGAGGTTGCCCAGGAATGTATTCAAAAACGTGCAGTAAAATACGACAAAACAGGCGATAATCATTACGATACGATTTCGGCATTTATCAAGAGTATGCGGGGCTCCGATCCGGATGCAGCGGTTTATTATCTGGCGCGGATGCTGTATGCCGGGGAAAGCGTGACATTTATCGCCCGCAGGATGATGATCTGTGCGTCGGAGGATGTTGGAAATGCAGATCCGACAGCGCTGCAGGTGGCGGTTTCTGCATCCCTGGCGTCAGAGCGGGTAGGCATGCCGGAGGCGCAGATCATTCTGGCACAGGCGGCGGCCTACATTGCATGCGCGCCGAAAAGCAACGCAGCGGTCAACGCCATTGCGTCCGCAATGAAGACGGTGGAAGAAACCGGAAATCTGGCGATTCCGGTGCATTTGCAGGATGCCCATTATAAAGGAGCAGCAAAATTGGGACACGGAAAAGATTATAAATATGCACACGATTATCCAAACCACTATGTCAGACAGCAGTATTTACCTTATGAGCTGTCCGGAAGAGAGTTTTATCAGCCCGGTGGGATGGGATATGAAGTAAAAATCAAAGAGCACATGCAGCGGATACGCAGGGAAGCGGCTAAGACAGAGCAAAAGCCGCAGGATGGAGCAGAGCAATGAAACAGATACCAAAGCGGGTCATGATCGTGTCCTTTGATGCGGTCGGAGCAAAGGATTTGGAATATTTACAGACCCTGCCGAATTTTCGGCGTTTTTTTGAACAGGCAGCGCTGTGCAGCCATGTAAACAGTGTGTGTCCGTCCCTGACCTATCCGGCCCATACATCCATTGTGACAGGGCGGATGCCGAAAAATCACGGGATTGTGAACAACACAAAAATCCAGCCCAACCGGAAGGATCCGGACTGGCTTTATCATCGCAAATGGATCCGCAGCACGACGCTTTATGACGAAGCGAAGAAAAAGGGAATGACGACGGCCGGGCTTTTGTGGCCTGTTGCGGCAGGCAGCAGGATGGACTACTATGTGCCGGAGATTATGGTGACACGCAAATGGCAAAATCAGATCCTGATGAATGCGACGAACGGTCCGTTGTTTTATCAGCTGGATCTGAACAAACGCTTCGGACATTTACGAAACGGAATCGCACAGCCCCAACTGGACAATTTCATTCAGGCATGCGCGCTGGATACGATCTACAAATACAATCCGCAGCTGTTTTTGCTGCATCTGACGGATGTGGATACGAACAGACATCTCTATGGCGTGGAGAGTAAGGAGGCAAAAGAAGCTCTTAAGCGCCACGATAAGCGTCTGGGCGAGATTGTAAGGGCACTGGAGGAAACCGGAGAGATGGAAAGCACGACGGTCGTGCTTCTGGGGGATCATTATCAGAAGGATGTGGACAAGGTTGCCTTTGTCAATCATGCACTGTGGAAAGCCGGCTTGCTGACGGTCCGCAACGGCAAGATCAAAAGCTGGAAGGCCTATGCTAAAAACTGTGACGGAAGCTGCTATATCTATCTGCATCCGTCTGTAGAAAACAATGCAGAAGTGCAAAAGCGTACAAGAAAAGTGCTGGAGACGCTGAAAGAACGGGAGGATTTTGGAATCGAAAGGATTCTGACCCGGGAAGAGGCAGCAAATATGGGCGCAGACGAAAACTGCTTTCTGATGCTGGAAGCAAAGGAAGGATGGTTTTTTCTGGACGAATGGGAACAGCTGACGGCAGCAGAAAAAGACTGCGCACATGGCATGAAGGGAACCCACGGGTATCTGCCGGGTGAGGCAGACTATCAGACCTTTTTTGCAATGTCGGGATGCAGTGTAAGAGCTGGTGCCCGGGTAGAAAAAAATATCGCGCTCTGGGATGAGGGCGCGACATTGGCAGCACTTTTGGAGTTAGACCTCGGAAAAACAGATGGCAGTGTGATCCGGGAGATGCTGCAATAACATACTTTAAAACAGGGCGGTTGTCAGATACTGATAAATCTCCCTGTTATTTTTTTGCCAGTTTTCGCAAATGGAAATTGCGAGCTCTTCTGTAGGAACCGTAAGACGGATGGTCACCAGGTTGACGTCCTTGTCCACTGCAGTCAGCTCTGTTTCGAATTCCCCGTTGACAGCCTTATAGTAGTTGCTCTGGATCGAAGATTCGTTGCGCATTTCCAGTTCATTTTTTTTCAGATATTCGCCGATGTCTGCCTTGATCGCGTCACTGATGCGGTTCTCAAAATAGGAAAGGGTATTGCGGCCCTCCTCTGTGATCTGCAGATGGGTGCGGTTGACCAGCGTTTTGGCAGTGATCAGCCCGGCCTGTGCCAGCTCATTGATAACCTGCTGCAGTGTCAGATAATTGGTGTATTCTTTTTCCAGAATGAGATCGCTGACCTGCGCCATTGTAAGTGGAAAGGATACCTTGTTGAGCAGATAAAGAACGATCAGTTTATAGAGTGTAAGAGGTTCCTGGTTCATAATTATCCTCATTTCTGCGCACGTTTTTTGCGCATGTCGAGTTTGTGTCAAGTGTGTGCAGACACAAATCTCGCGATTGAAAAATTTTATTTTTCAATCTTATCCCCTTGTCTGAGATTTCGTTGTTTCATAAGGGCATGCAGCCTGTTTAAGACGTTTCGTTTCGCAAGACTCCACTGGGGCGCGATCAGAAGCTTGCGGGGACCGTCTCCGGTGATCCGGTGGAGGCAGATATTCGGAGAGAGTGCAGTAATACAGCTGATCAGCAGATCGAGATATTCTTCCTGTGTCAGTACAGGAAGCTTTCCGGATTCGTAAAGAAGGGCAAGATCTGTTCCCCTTAAAATATGGAGAAGCTGCAGCTTGACCCCAAAGGGCTGCACCTGATTGACGGCACGGATGCTTTCCAGCAGGTCAAGCCGGTTTTCCCCCGGGAGTCCGAGGATCAGATGGACAATAAAGGGAAGCCTTTGGGCATGGAGCTTTGCTGCAGCATCATAAAATACGGAGGTCGGATACCCCCGGCGGATCCTTGCTGCAGTGTGGTCATGAATGGACTGCAGACCAAGCTCGATCCAGATAAACCGGTCAGGATACCGTAACCGGAGGCGGTCAAGTCCCTCCAGAATGATATCGGAAAGACAATCCGGGCGCGTCGCAATGGAAATGCCTGCGACCTCCGGAGAGGAAAGTGCTTCTTCATAACAGGAAAGCAGTCTGTCCGGATCGCCATAGGTGTTGGTATATGCCTGAAAATAGGCGATCAGAGACGGCTTGCCAGGTTCCGGGGTCCATTTGGAGGACAAAAGTGCCTTGGCCTGATTTAACTGGTCTGTTACAGAAAGCTGCCGGGAAGCGGCAAAATCGCCGCTTCCGCCTGCAGAACAGAAAATACAGCCTCTTGTATCGAGGGTGCCATCCCGGTTGGGACAGGTACAGCCGATATCCAGCGCAGCCTTGTAAAGCTTCCGTCCGTATGTATTTTTACACCAGGCGTCCAGGGAATAGTAGGGCTTCTGGTGCCAGAGATCAGCGGATGTTTCTCTTGACTGCATCTGCAACAACGTCCGCAACTCTGGGATCGAATGCTTCCGGCATGATATTGTCTTCGTTTAAGTCTTCATCAGAAACGAGGGCTGCGATGGCATTAGCGGCAGCCAGCTTCATTTTATCGGTGATCTGTTTTGCATGTCCTTCCAGAGCACCGCGGAAGATGCCGGGGAATGCGACAACGTTGTTGACCTGGTTCGGGAAATCGCTGCGTCCGGTGCCGACAACGCGTGCCCCTGCTTTTTTTGCGAGATCAGGCATGATCTCAGGAACGGGGTTAGCCATTGCAAACAGAATGGCATCGGAATTCATGGAAGCCACCATCTCTTCCGTCACAATGCCCGGAGCGGAAACGCCGACGAAAATATCAGCACCCTTTAAAGCATCTGCAAGGGAACCGGTTTCGTGAGCCAGATTGGTGCGTTTTACCATCTTTTCCTGCATCCAGTTTAAGCCCTCTGCGCCATCGCAGAGGATGCCGGATTTATCGCACATAATGATATTGGAAAAGCCGTAGGTCAGCAGCAGGCGGGTGATGGCAACTCCTGCGCTTCCTGCGCCGTTTACAACAACGCGGCAGTCTTCCTTTTTCTTACCGACTACCTTTAAGGCATTGATGATGCCGGCGAGTACAACAATAGCAGTTCCGTGCTGGTCATCGTGGAAAACAGGAATATCCAGAGTCTCTTTCAAGCGCTCTTCGATTTCGAAGCAGCGGGGTGCACTGATATCCTCCAGGTTGATGCCGCCAAAAGCGGGAGCAAGCCAGGTAACGGCTTTGATAATCTCTTCCGTGTCCTGAGTATCCAGGCAGATGGGAACTGCGTTGACACCGCCGAATTCTTTAAATAAGACAGCCTTGCCTTCCATAACGGGCATAGCAGCTTTCGGACCGATATTGCCGAGTCCCAGTACGGCGGAACCATCGGAAACAACAGCTACAGTGTTTGCTTTCATCGTATAGGTGTAAGCGGCAGCCGGGTCTTTTGCAATGACCTTACAAGGCTCCGCAACGCCGGGAGTATAGACAAGTGCAAGGTCTTCACGGGTGCGGACGGGTGTTTTGGAAACGGTTTCAAGCTTTCCCTGCAGCTTCTCATGCAGTTCCAGCGCTTTCTCCTGATTTGTCATTTGATTTGCCTGCTTTCTTTTTTTATATGGAATGATGATGTCGGGGCATACGCGTCATTCGTAGCTCTCTGTATATCATCATATCTGATTTATTTGAGTGAATCAAGGAAAAAATCTTCCTATTCTGTTTTGAGTGTGGTACAATGAGCGAAACAGAAGGAGACCTTTGACTTGTGTCTCCGACGTGTAAAAAAATTCACTAAAATGACAGGCACTTTTGATTTCTGACAAAAGACCGCTGTTTCCCGGATCGGGATGTTCTGGCGCATTTCAAAAAGATCGTTTCATGTAGAATTCCGTTTGAAAATCAGGGACGAATCACGATGGCAGTAAAAGGAGTAATGATTGAAAAATAAAATTTTTCAATCGCGAGATTTGTGTCTGCGCGCACTTGACACAAACTCGACATGCGCAAAAAGCGTGCGCAGAAATGAGAGGAAAAAATGATGAGAGAAAAATATGAATCTCTGGCAGTGCATGATCTGAAGGAGATTGCAAAAGCAAGGGGGATAAAAGGACTTTCTACAATGAAAAAGGCGGAAGTCATTGATGCGATGCTGAGGTTGGATGCCCAGGAGAATGCAGAAATGAAAACAGAACCCAGCGCCCCTAAGAACCGCCCGGCAGAGCGAGAGGATACCCCGAAGAGGGGCGCAGCGGAGCACAAGGATGCCCCGGAGAAGGACGCGGCAGAGCGCAAGGATGCTCCGAAGAGGGACGCAGCGGAGCGGGAAGATACCCCGAAGAAGGGTGCAGTGGAAAAGCAGGATTCTCATGACGGTGGGGCAGAACCGGAGAGCAGAGCAGGGGATCGGGAGGAAAGGCGGCAGCAGAGAACAGGAAAGCGCTTCATCAGCAATGGTTCTTATCATAATGGACGGACAGGAAGCCGCGACAACAATGGTGCGCGGGAAAATACTGCAGCTGCAGCGCCTGTGGCAGAAGAGGCACAGAACCGTGTGAGCGCGCCTGCACCTCGTTATAATGAGCGCTACAACAGTCCGTATAATCGCGGAACGGCACCGATCCAGAGTCCAGAGGACGACAAGTTCCCGACAGAGCTGGACAGCGGCATTACGGTAAAGGGTATCCTGGAGGTCATGGCTGAGGGCTATGGCTTTATCCGCTCGGATAATTATATGCCGGGAGATAATGATATTTACGTGGCACCCAGCCAGATTCGTCGGTTCAATTTGCGGACAGGCGATATTTTAGAGGGAAATACCAGAGTGCGGACACAGAATGAAAAATTCTCCGCCCTGCTTTATGTCAAGACGATCAATGGCTATACCACAGAGGAAGCATCCAGACGAAGCAACTTTGAAGATATGACGCCGATCTTTCCGAACAGCAGACTGAAAATGGAACGCTTCGGCTGCCCGGTGGCGATGCGGGTCATGGATTTGTTAAGCCCCATCGGTAAAGGACAGAGAGGTATGATTGTGTCCCCGCCGAAGGCTGGTAAGACAACCCTATTAAAAGAAGTGGCCATGTCGGTAAAGAAAAATTATCCGAACCTGCATCTGATCATTCTCCTGATCGATGAACGTCCAGAGGAGGTAACGGACATGAAGGAGACGGTGGCAGGGCCGAATGTAGAAGTGATCTATTCCACGTTTGACGAATTACCGGAACATCATAAACGAGTTTCTGAAATGGTTATTGAGCGTGCAAAGCGTCTGGTCGAGCATAAACAAGACGTTATGATCCTGTTAGACAGTATTACCCGCCTGACCCGTGCCTACAACCTGGTGGTTCCGCCCAGCGGACGTACCCTGTCCGGTGGTATTGACCCTGCGGCATTGCATATGCCGAAGCGCTTTTTTGGTGCAGCCCGCAATATGCGCGAGGGCGGAAGCCTGACGATTCTGGCCACTGCACTGGTAGACACCGGATCCAGGATGGACGATGTCATTTACGAGGAATTTAAAGGAACCGGTAATATGGAAGTTGTGCTGGATCGAAAGCTGTCTGAACGCAGAATTTTCCCTGCCATCGACATCCCCAAAACCAGCACGAGAAGAGAAGATCTGCTGCTGAGTGCAGAAGAGATGGAAGCGATCAACGTGGTGCGCCGCGCGCTGAATGGTATGAAATCCGATGAAGCTGTGGATAAGGTGCTGGATCTGTTTGCAAAGACGAAAACCAATATAGAGTTTGTGCAGACGGTGAGAAAGATGAGATACCTGTAAAAATACGGCCCATGCAACAAAATGGGAAAGATGGAGGGCGTGTGAAAAAATGAGAAATCATTTTTTACACGCTCTTTTAGACTAAAAAATTATAAACGAAGTAGTCTCTAAAAGCGCATTTCCCCCTTACCCCATAAATTTGTTGATTTTCAAATCTATGCAGCTGATTTTATTTTCATCTGTTTGTTGTGGAATTTATAAAGATTGTGTCCCAGTGAAACAAGGTATACTTCAAGTTGAACGGATTTTATCCCTCTTCGCACAATCCGTTTATACCAGCGGTCATTTTTTATAATACCAAAAGTACCTTCTGCCTGGATGGAACGGTTCATTCTAAGCAGCGCACCCTGGATACTCTCAAGGTTTTGAATCACTTCCTGATGCATCTTTGTTAGTTCCTGATTGACACGCACGGTACGGTTTCCTTCTCCCTTTTTACATTTTTCTGCATAAGGACATCCACTGCAGTCTTCGCACTGATAAATTTCCTCTTCCCGTCCATACGCGTTTCCTTTTATTGCCTTACGGTACTGCAAATGAAATCCCTTTCCGTTAGGGCACCGCATTTTTCCATCTCCGTCGATCTTGAAATTAACTGCCCGGAATGGGTCTTCATGATAGTTTCTGTCGGTGGTTTCTTTCTTAAACATTGGGAATTTCATATATTTTTCCAGCCCATTCTGTTCACAGAAAATATAGTTATTATACGAGCCGTAACCGGCATCCGCTACCGGATATTTGGGGTAGAATCCATAAATATCATGGAACTTATTCATGAGGGGGATGAAACAGTCCATATCTGAACGGTATTGGTTCACATCAACAACCGCTATATACTCATCCGCCACACCGACCTGGACATTATACGCCGGGAGCAGCTGGTCATTTCCCATATAGTCCTTTTTGATTCGCATGAAAGTAGCAGAATGATCAGTCTTGGAATAGCTATTGCGTCCATCTCCACAGATTTGGATCTTTTCTACATATTCATTCAGCTTTGACAGATATTCCTTAAGTTTTTCATAATGGCGCTGCTGGACTGACTTTCGATGTCCTTTACCAGCGACAAACGTTGTTTCATCCAACTGCCAGATTTCTACGTATTTCGATGCGGCTTCCTTTAAGTATTCTGGCGAGTATTCCGTATTAATACTGAACTTTATCCCCGTGTATTGAAGCTCAAGATTAATTTCCTGAAACAGGGAAGTGATCTTCTCAAACAGGCGGTATCTGGATTTTTCAGTCGCTTTCTTCCATACCCAGGAATACTTGTTTGCGTTGGCTTCAAACTTAGAACCGTCAATATATAAATGTTGCAGGTCCGTATGTTCTTTCTCAAAAATTTTTTGATTGATATCACAGAATAGTTTCTCAATAGAATCGCTGAGTATCTCATTGATAAAATATCCAAAAGTCCGATAGGATGGGACTTCATGATCCATCAGATACATGAACCTTAGATTCACTTTGCAGCTGTCTTCCAGCTCACGAAGAGAGACATATCCATTTGTCATAAATCCGAACAGGATTGTTTTCAGCATACTGACCGGGTTATACCGAAGTCTTCCCACCTCATGTTTCGGGATTTCCTTCAGGTATTTCTCCAAATCGATTTCTCCCATAAATCGATCAAATGTCAGCACCGGATCACAAATGTCCAGATAATCTTGAATTAGTATTGGCAAAACTGCCTGTTTTGGGTTAGAATAAGTACGTGTTATTTTTTTCATTGCAGATTAATTTTAACACAAAAAGAAGGACCTTGGAGTCATTATGAATCCTTGGTCCTTTTTTTTATAGGCTATATTTTTTCACAGCCCCTTTTTGATAATTCCGGTCAATATGTTGTAGAGAATGCAAAAAAGTGCTATGGTAATATAGAATAATGCCAGGATCAAAAGGCCTAAACCTGCAGGAGCTTGCTCATAGGTGGGAGAAAGACCTTTTGTCCCCGACTTTGAGAAAGAACAGGAGGTTGTTAGGTTGCAGCAGCTACTGGAGGATATCAAAAACGGCAGCTTTGCACGGGTTTATCTGCTTTACGGAGAAGAAACCTACCTGAGACTGCAATATCGGGACAAATTGAAAAAGGCGCTGATTCCGGACGGGGACACGATGAACTACCACTATTTTGAGGGAAAGGGTGTCGAGACAGCGCAGCTGATCGATCTGGCGGAGACGCTGCCCTTTTTTGCAGAGCGGCGGGTGATTGTCGTAGAAAACAGCGGTCTGTTCAAAAAGGCGACAGAGGATCTCGCAGAGTATTTCAAAGCCCCTGCGCCGAGCGTCTGCTTTGTGTTTGTGGAAACCGAAGTGGATAAGCGCGGACGGCTGTATAAGGCTGTCAGGGATACCGGGCGCGTTGTGGAGTTTGCACGGCAGAATGAGGCGACACTGCAGAAGTGGATTTTGATTCAGCTGAAAAAAGAAGGCAAACGGATCACACAGAACGATCTTCAGTTTTTTCAGCAGCGGGTCGGTTCGGATATGGAAAATATCAGCCGGGAGCTGGAAAAGCTGTTCTGTTATACGATGGAACGGGATGTGATTACAGCGGCAGACATTGAGGCGGTGTGCACGAGGCAGATTGGCAATCAGATTTTCGATATGGTCGAGGCGATTGCGATGCGCAGACAGAAGCAGGCGCTGGATTTATATTATGACCTGCTGACGTTGAAGGAGCCGCCAATGCGGATTCTGTTCCTGATCGCACGGCAGTTCAATCTGCTGATGCAGGTTCGGCAGCTGAAACGAAAAGGTCTGGATGAAAAGCAGATCGCGGAAAAAACGGGACTTCGCAGCTTTGTGGTGCGCAAATATGTATCTCAGAGCGCACGTTTTACATGGGAAGAGTTAAAGGAAGCGCTGACCGCCTGCGTGGAAACGGAGGAGGCAGTCAAAACCGGGCAGATGAACGATCGGATGAGCGTAGAGCTTTTGATCATTGCCTATAGCGGAGAAAAGGAGAGAAGAGCATGAGCAGTTTGATATTTTTTATTTTTATGATTTGGTTTATTATGCGGATCGTAAAAAACAAACAGAAGGCTACAGGGCAGAACGATCCGAAACAAACACAGGGCAGCAATACACCTGGCTCTGCTGCAACCCGCACGGGAAGCACTTATTCCACAGCGGCCGGCAGTGCAAAAAAATCCGCTTATGAAAGCGCAATGGCATTTCAAAAGACCGCAACCGGATCAGGGGCAGGCAGCAGTTCATCCCGTTTGGGCAACAGCACCTTTGGCTCTGACGGCAGTTCATCGTCTTCTACTTCCACAACGGCGTATCTGGAACGGAAAGCGAAGGAGGATGCCAGGGATCATGCGCAGGAAAAGCGCGAGGAACAGGCGCGTCTCCATCAGGAAACCGGCGGACGTATGGTCGGCGTGCGGTATTATGAGTGGGACAGCATTCCGAAGGGAAACCGGGTTGTCAAGTGCAACTATTGCGGTGCAGAGAATCTGATTTCGGAGCGCTATAAACCGAACCGCTATACCTGCTATTTCTGCAGGGAGATTCTGGAGTGATTTTTTCCGGAACCGGAGGCAGCCCAAGGCAGCACGCCTGTTTGAACCAGTGATCATTCAGATAATCAATTGGCGGATGGATTTCAATCACTGGATAATCTGACGTGCAACTTTTTCCATTTTGTGCTATACTTGTAGCAGACAGAAAAAAACGAGCGACGTCTGGAACGGATAAACCAGGCAGTGCCCAAGGCGGCATAAGGAGGATTTTCGAGATGAGTATGATTGACACTGTAAGAGCTGCTATGGTAACAGCAATGAAGGAACATGATAAGGAGCGTAAGGAGTCCTTATCCATGCTGCTGTCCGCCCTGAAAAACAAGCAGATTGACAAAAGAGAAGATCTGACAGAGGCAGAAGAATTTGAGGTTGTCAAAAAGGAAATCAAGCAGACCAAAGAGACGATGGAGCTCGCGCCTGCAGACAGAGAGGACATCAAAGAGCAGTGCAGCAAGCGTCTGGCGGTGTATTCCGAGTTCGCACCGGAAGAAATGTCAGAGGACGAGATCAAAAATACGATTCAGGCTGTTTTGAATGAGCTCGGTATCGCAGAACCTTCCGCAAGGGACAAAGGCAAGGTGATGAAAGAGCTGATGCCCAGAGTAAAGGGAAGAGCGGATGGAAGCCTTGTAAACCGTATCGTTGGAGAATTATTGAAATAAATTGTGAAAGATGGCTGTCGCGCCGGCAATCGTTTGCCGGGCGACAGTTTTTTTCATGACAATAGAATGCTGTTTCATAGGAAAGTGTGATCCTGCCTGCGGCGGAATAGAAAGCTGCCGCTTTCGTGTCCCGTCGCAGGCAGGAAATTCTGTGAAGCAGGATTTTATTCCATGGACGTTTCATTCCACCGTTACAGATTTTGCGAGGTTTCTGGGCTTATCGACATCCAGACCCCGTCCGAGAGAAACGTAGTAGGCAAACAGCTGCAGCGGGATGATAGCAAGGGATCCGGCAAACAGGTTTTGGGTTTCCGGGATATAGAGGACGTAGTCGGCATATTTTTCGATGTCCGGATGCTTTTTGGTGCTCAGTGCCATTACGAAGGCACCGCGAGTTTTTACCTCGATCATGTTGCTGACTGTTTTCGGATAAAGGGCATCCTGAGTAGCCAGGGCAACCACAAGGGTACCCTCCTCCATCAGGGAAATTGTGCCATGCTTTAATTCTCCGGCAGCGTAGGCTTCGGAGTGGATATAAGAAATTTCCTTTAGCTTCAGGGAGCCTTCCATGGAAATCGCATAGTCGATACCCCGTCCCATGAAGAAGATGTGCTCTGTCGCAAGGTAGTGGTTTGCAAAGAACTGGATCTTTTCTTTCTGAGAAAGAAGTCCTTCTATCTGGTCAGGCAGCTGCTTTAGGGCAGTCAGTAAGGTCTGGAAAGTATCCGGTGTAATGGCGGAACGGATTTGGGCAAATTTTAAGGCAAGCAGATAAAACACGGCAAGCTGGCAGCTGTAGGCTTTTGTTGTTGCAACGGAGATTTCAGGACCTGCCCAGGTGTAGAGCACTGCATCAGATTCGCGGGCGATGGAACTGCCGACAACATTGACAATGGAAAGAACCTTGCAGCCATGGGCCTTTGCGTCACGGAGAGCAGCAAGGGAATCGGCGGTTTCACCGCTTTGGCTGACAATGATGACGAGGGAGTTTTCCTGATAGATCGGATTTCGATAGCGAAATTCGCTTGCAAGATCGGTTTCAACCGGGATGCGGGCCAGCTCTTCGATCACATATTTTCCGGCTGCACCGGTATGATAGGCGGAGCCGCAGGCAACGATGGATATTTTCCGGAGATTTTTAATCTCCTCGTCGGTCATACCGATTTCGCCCAGATCGATTTCATTCTCGTGAATGCGGGGAGAAATCGTGTCACGGACAGCCTTTGGCTGCTCGTGGATTTCCTTGAGCATAAAGTGTTCGTAGCCACCTTTTTCGGCAGCGTGGATATCCCAGTCGATGGTGACGGGCTGTTTTTCAATGGGTTCGCCGTCAATATTGCAGAAGCGCGTGTGCTCATTGGAAAGGCAGACGATTTCTTCATTTTCCACATAATAAACTGTCTGGGTATACTGCAGGATGGCGGGAACGTCGGAGGCAATGAATTTTCCGGTATCGTTTATGCCAACGATCAGCGGGCTGTCCTTGCGGGCGGCGTAGATGTGATGCGGATGATCTAAAAACATGATGCCGAGAGCATAGGAGCCCTCTACGCGGTGCATGACCTTTTCAATCGCTTCGACCGGATCACCGCGGTAATATTCGGTCAGCATGTGTGCAAGCACCTCTGTGTCTGTTTCGGATACAAAACGATAGCCCTTCTTTTCCAGACGCTGCTTGAGCTTTTCATAGTTTTCGATAATGCCGTTATGGACGACAGCAATGGTATGCTCCTCATTCATATGGGGATGCGCATTTGTGTCGGAGGGACAGCCATGGGTCGCCCAGCGGGTGTGTCCGATACCGCAAAAGCCGGGCAGCAATGCACCGTGGTCTATTTTTTCATCCAGAACGCGAAGCCTGCCGACTGCCTTTTCCATATGGATTTTTTGACCATCAAAAACGGCGATCCCGGCAGAGTCATAGCCTCTGTATTCCAGCTTCGAAAGCCCATCCAAAATGATGGGGGCCGCCTGCTGTTTTCCGATATAACCTGCAATTCCACACATGATATTTTCCTCCTGTCATAAAAACAGGCGCAGTTATCCTGTCTGTGGATAAAAGCGCCATTGCTTCTCTACATATCTTATGCCTGTCGAGCTTTTACAGATAGAAAAGATCAAAGATCCGACAAACATATTGTTCAGTATATATAATTCGAAGAAAAATGTCAAGTTTTTGATATATAGAATAAGGTTTTTGGTGTATATAAAATCCAAATGCCGCGGACAAATGAAAACAATCGGGGAGATCGCGTCGCTTGATGCAGGGGGTGGATTATGGTAAGATGGGGATACAGGAAAAATCTAAACATTTAAGGGGAAAATTGATTTATGGACCGGTTTATGGACGCATTGGAACAGGGAAATCTGGAAACATTAAGAAAATATCCCAAGGCAGACTTGCACAATCATTTTGCGCTCGGTGGAAGCAGAAGGTTCTTATATCAGGCAACCGGTAAAAAAATTGAGCCGTTAGTGCATCCTTTGGCATCCATGGCAGAGATGGATCAATGGAGTCAAAAATATATCGGTCAGTATTTTAACAGCACCGAGGGAAGAAAACTTTTAATCCGTGCGACCTTTCAACAGGCGAAAGAAGATGGAGTAACGGTGCTCGAAATCGGGGAGGACGTTTGGGGCTTAAAAGAATTTTTTCATAATGATATCGATGAGCTGGTGGAATCTTTTACAAGTGCACAAAGAGAAATCGCTCCCGAGATAGAATTAAGGCTTCAGATTGGGTTATCAAGGCATTGTCCGATCAGTTATCTAGAAGATTGTTTGTCTTATTTTTGGGGAAATAAAAATTTTTATTCGATTGATTTGTATGGGGATGAATTCGCGCAGCCGATTGAAAATTTTAAAGGAATTTACCGAAGGGCAAAAAAAGAAGGATTACGCCTGAAAGCCCATGTTGGAGAATGGGGAACCGCGAAAGACATCAGAACGGCAGTAGAAGAATTGGAGCTTGACGAGGTTCAGCATGGTATAGCGGCGGCTGGAGACGAATCCGTCATTCGCTTTTTGGCTGAGAATAAAATCAGATTAAATATTACGCCAACGAGCAACGTTTTACTGGGAAGGGTTGCGGATATGGCGGAGCATCCGATTGGAAAACTGTATCGCAGTGGCATCGATGTTACGATAAATTCAGATGACGTATTGATTTTTGATTCCGACGTATCAAAAGAATATTTGCAACTTTATGAGGCACAGTGTCTGACGGCAGAAGAATTGGAAAATATAAGAAAAAATGGACTAAAGCCTGCCATGCTGTAGAGGCCGGGTCTGTGGATGCGTTTACGCAATAGAAGGAGAACTGACAAATGAGCTACATTACAACCTACACCGGAAAACATTTTGACCCGATACAACCGGAGCCGGGTTTATTTGATTTAACAGATATTTCCCATGCGCTGTCGCTTTTGTGCCGCGGCAACGGACACATGAAACATTTTTATTCCGTGGCGCAGCACAGCATCGCATGTGCGGAGGAGGCGAAGGCACGCGGATATTCGGCAAGGGTGCAGCTTGGCTGTCTTTTGCACGATGCGAGTGAGGCATATCTGTCGGATGTGACCAGACCGGTAAAAAAAGACCTGGACTATTATCTAAAAGTGGAAGCGCTGCTTCAGGATCGTCTGTGGGCGTTTTTTATTCCGGGACGGGTTTTGAGCGAAGAGGAACGCGGACAGATTTTTGAGATTGATGATGCGATGCTTTCCTGGGAGTTTAAGGAGCTGATGGCAGAAGAACTCGAGGATGGCTGGAAGCAGTTAAAGACCGCGCCGGATTGCTCCTTTGCAGGAATGGAAGATGTGGAAAAGCGGTTTAGCGTCTGGTATCGTGATACGATCGGGCAGGTGGAAAGAAAATGAGAAAATTACTGGTGTTGTTTCCGGGCGTCGGATATTCGACTGCGCGTCCGCTTTTATATTATGCGAAACGGATGGGACAGGAAAAGGGCTACGAAGTTCTGGAACTGGAATATAGCCGGATGCCGGAGCATCCGTTTGATAATTTAAAAGAGACCGCCAAAACAGTTTGCGCCTGCGCAGAAGCATGGGCGGAACATGTGGATTGGGAAAAATATGATAAAATTGCGTTTGTTTCAAAAAGTGTAGGAACCGTGGCGGCGGGTTTCCTGACCCGAAGATTGGCAGAAACAGGCGGATGTGTGCAGATCGTCAACCTTTTCCTCACGCCGATTGAGCCGACGCTTAAATATCTGACCGAAGCAAAAAACGGCACAAAAATGGGTTCGTCCCAGATCGTCTTTTCCGGCACAGCGGATCAGTGGATGGAGCCGGAACTGCTGGCAGATTTTTGCAGGAAGCATGGAATCGAGCATCACGCTTATTCAGGAGGAAATCATTCGATCGAAACAGGGCATGTGCTGCGGGATGTGGAGATTGCAAAAGAAATCGTGGGGTTCTATGAAAAATTGCTGTAGGAGAGAAACGGAGAAAGTGGGCCAACAGGACAGTAGTGGCGATATATTGTGATGTCATAGAGAAAATGGATATTGGAGAACGTTTTGAAGAAAGCGCTGTGTAACGGAAGTGAGAGATAATCTCCGGTTGCACAGCGCCTTTAGGTTAATCGGAATTTCTATGAAAAACGAGACGTCTGCGTAGGCTGCAGAAGCTATGCACATCCTCGCCACGTTTGCAGGGTCTGCCTTACTTCTGCGGCGCAGATGCAATGGCTACCTTGGAGTCCGCAGTGCCGTAGTACATGTAATAGCGTCCGTGGAAGCTGACAAGACCCTCCAAAAAGCAGGTCGGCATGACCTGTCCTTCCAGCTCAAAGGCTTCAGACGGGCTGATGAAGGGACGGGTGGTGCGTGCGATCAGACAGGTCGGATTTTCGGGATCGATCAGGAGCTGACCGCCCTGATACATAGTGTCATGTCCCCCGAGACGTTCCGGGTTGTCACCCTTGCCGTTGTAGATTAAAACGATACCGGCATCTGTCAGGATTGCCTGAGGGCCCGGCTCGCACAGAAATTCATCATAGTTGCCGACTCTGGGGCGGATGATGGGAAGCAGGACTCTTGCAACTTCATCGTTATCCTTGCAGCGGGAATCGTGCTGGCTGAAGGAATGGGACGGGTCTGCACCATCTGCAAGAAATTCCACCGGTGTCCAGTGGATCAGATCATCGGAGGTGGCAGCATAAATGTCACTTTCTCCCCAGTACATCCAGTAGGTTTCCTTGAGCTTGACCGGATAAAAGTGGTCACCCTCCTGCCTGCAGACAACTGCGCCGGATTTTGACCAGAGGTTTTTATATTTCCCATTCATTGCATCCTTGAAGATCGGTCCGTGCTTTTTCCAGTGGACAAGATCGGTGCTTTCTGCGCAGCAAAGCAGTGCAACCTTTCCGTTATAGGAAGTATAGTAGAGAAAATATCTTCCGTCCTTTGTTTCTACAATACGGGGATCCTCGCAGCCGCCCTCCCATTCATAGACAGAAAATTCATCCTTTTCGGGATATAGGACGGGCTCCGGCATGGTGGTAAAATGCAGACCGTCGTCGCTGACTGCCAGACCGATGCGAGAGGTTCCTGCATATTTTCCCTCGTGATCTTCTGCGCGGTAAAGCAGGTAAACGCGGTCATCCTTTACGACGG
>ERZ773185.979-NODE-979-length-23229-cov-16.459998_pt1 | contig 23229 bp, 17 predicted proteins | sample MGYA00580531_ERZ773185 | MGnify/ENA primary metagenome ERZ773185 (study PRJEB29015, sample SAMEA2737799) | human gut metagenome | biome: human gut; feature: human-associated habitat; material: faeces | place: China | collected 2012 ...
AAATCTCTAGCACATCTCACCCATTCTACACAGGTAAGAGCAAGCTCGTTGATACAGCGGGTCGCGTAGACCGCTTCATGAACCGTTACGGCAAATTGAAGAAGTAATAATATACCTTTTTTATAAGGATATATTTATTATCGCAAAGATACTGAGTGCATTCCAGCGTAGTTGCATATACGTAGGAATGCACTTTTTTTCTCTCACTACTATTTCTCATACAATCGATTTTCTACATATCTATATATATAGAAAGCACTAAATCTTTAACTTCAAAACATTATCGAGAATTATGAAGCATACTAAGTTTTTTATCTTCGCGCTCGTTGCTGCGATGACGTTCTCTGCTTGTGGTACTGATGATTCGCTGCAGTTCTATTTTCCAGATAACGGCGGTACTACTGGTGGCGAATCAACCGACAAGAACAATACAAACAAGAATGTGGCTACTGCCAACATGCCACAAGTGGTAAGAAACGCTATCGGTGGTCTGGAGTTCCCAAAACTCAAGAACAATGGTACCAGCTATGCCATCGTTCACATAGATAAAACCACAGGTATGTTGAACTATTCTACAGAATGGGACGACAACATGAAGAGCCAGAGATGGAGTTGCTATACTTTCCATACAGGAAACAATAAAAACATTGTTAGTAGACCTAAAGATGATTATCCATCTGATACAGATTTAAAGTCTCTATATGGAGTGGTAGACTTCACTTATGATCCATATACTGGCAATGGAAGATATGATCATGGACACATCTGCCCATCAGGCGACAGAAGACTAAACAGTACCCAGGAAAGACAGACAGACTTTCTGACCAACATGCAACCACAATATGGTAGTTTCAACCAAAAGGGTACATGGTTTAAAATGGAGGACGCCTTGAGGAAAAAAGCCAGTTCTATAAAAAATGACAAGGATACTCTATTTGTTGTAAAAGGCGGTACTATAGACAGTCCTGAAAACATTATTGAATATATCAACGGAAGACAAACGGTCTATACTGCAACAACAGGTTACATCCCAGTACCAAAGTATTTCTTTGTAGCAATATTGGAAAAAGCGTTTGATACGGAAAGTAACAAGCACAAATACAGTGCTTTCGGCTACTGGTTCCCTCACGAGAACAAGGCATTTGAAAAGGGCGATAAGCTCGGCAAATATATCGTAAACATCAAGACGCTGGAAGACAGAACCGGCATCGACTTCTTCTGTAATCTCCCTGATGAAATCGAGAAGGAAGTGGAAAACGTAGATGCAGAAGTCATCAAGAAACTCTGGGGCTTTAAATAAAAGGCTATATACAAACAAAGAAGAGGGTGTGTCATAAGTCTGGATAATAGTTGGCGCATAACAGTTGACCAACGCATGCACATCAGCTGTTGTGCATGCGCATATCAGCTGTTATGCAAGCGCACAACAGCTGTTGTGCGGCCGAAGATACTGACTATCTCAACAACATATCCTATCTCTTCCAACAACATATCCTATCTCTTCCAGCAACATATCCTATCTCTTTCGGCAACATATCCTATCTCTTTCAACAAATAGAAGAGGGTGAATCATAAACTTATGACACACCCTCTTTCTTTTGTTTATATCATCATCTTCTTGGCAACTTCTTGATAGCATGTGGCATGAATGCCCTGCCGGTAGCCTTACCGAAGCTAGGAGCTACGGAATCGGTTGCAGCTGAACGGGTCTTCTTACGGGCTCCACTCGGATCGTAACGCTCCAGATCGATTTGCATCACATCACCCTTAGCCTTACCTGTTCCTATCATATAACCATAGAACGTATCGACTATCTTTCCATCTTCCGGCCCCAGATGGAAACCATATTGCTTAGCACCTGCATCCATCACATAGGTAGCACCAGAATCATTATAACGGATATAAATATCACCATTCTTATCGATGTACCAGGTAAACTTCAGAGTCTGGGATTCATTGCTTCCATCATCGGCATAATCCACTTCTACACCATTACCACTGAGCGAGTTAACCTTATCACCCGCCTGATAAAACGTCATCTCGGCATTGAAACTGTAGTTATTGCGAGACTGACCGTCCTCAGCAAGTTCAGAGAGCATCACAGAGCCTCTCCAGTCGCCTGTAAGAGTCTGAGCCTCCAACAGCAGGTCATCATCCTGAGAGCCGTTAGAACCGTTGTTCCAGTCGCCCTGATTCCATCCCCAGCCACCATGATTATAGTCATCATACCAGTAATCATCATCATCACATGAGGTAAATGAGAAAGATGCTGCGGCTATCGCCATCCACATCCATATCTGCTTAAACTTTTTCATATCCCGTTTCCTTTCTTCAAACTAAATTCCTTATTGCCTTACTTCACTACAAAGCGGCGAACAGGCTTCTGATTATCATCTGCCACCTTAACATACTCTACAGAATCCTTAGCTCCGCGAGAAACAACCTGGGTGTTCTCCAAGCCCGAATGCTGCTTGCTGTAGCCCCAACCATCATCGTAGTCCCAATCGTAGCCCCAGTCATAATCGCGCCAGTTATAGCTGTAAGAATCGCGATAAAGCTCGAAATAAGCACGGTTGCCGTTATCAGCCTCTACATATCCGGAGAACTTGCGGTCGCTCAAAGCATAGTCGTAAATCACAACATCACTATTCTCATCAAGAAGAGAGATATAGATATTTCTGTTGCGAACTGTCCATTTAATACGGTTTGCGATATAGTTGTTGCCATGCCAGTAATTTCCCTTAAAGTAATCTATCCAATAGCCTGTACCGGAATAGAAACCATCATTCTGGTCGAATCGGATTACCGAGTAGAGGGCATTCTGATTACCATATTCTACCAACATATTACCCTTCCATGTACCATCGAGGGTGTATGCGATATCAGAATCATCATCACATGAGGTGAATGAGATGCTCATCAAAGCTATGAAAGCCATTGTGAGAAGAGTAGTAAACTTTTTCATATCAATTTATCAGTTAAGTTATTTATATTCTTATATCTTCTAATTATTGAGCTCTTGAAGAACAGCATTCTTTCTTAAACCCGATGCAAAGGTAGTGGATTTTCCGGTTACCACAAAGGGGAAAAGGATACAAACTGAGGGGGAAATCCCTATTCTTTAGAAAAACAAGAAGAAAATTCTGAAATAACCAACAGCGAAACAATATACGCTAAACAAAAGAAAAACAGGGAGATAACAACCAAATATTACACCTATTCTATGAAAAGTGGAAGATTTTAAGGCGCAAACATAAAAAAATACACCTGATAAATACGTATTCTCAATAATTTTCACTACCTTTGTTGCGATTAATAAACGTATACGAATAAAAATGATGAAAAGAAAATTATATATCACACTATTAGGACTGCTCTCTACCATCATGACAGCAGCTGTACCCTACTGCGATGTGAGAAAATTCTCTATCACAGACGGACTCGCTGCCAATACCATCTCAGACCTCAAACAAGGTAAAGACAACCTCATGTGGTTCAGTACATGGAACGGACTGTCGTTCTATGACGGCTACAAGTTTCATACTTTCAGAGACAACCCCGATGATATTGACGTCCTGTCAACCAACCGTATACTCCAAATAGAACCATCCTATAACAACAACGTGTGGTGTATCACATACGACCACCAGCTCTACGTATACGATACCCACTTCTGCCGGTTCTTTGCTGTTGGACAGAAATTCAACGAACTGTTCAACATCGACCTGCGCGTGAGCCAGGTATACCCATTGAAAAACGGAGCTACATGGTTTACTTCAGAAAATGGAAAATACATCATCCGATCAGCAGGAAGAACCTTTGATGAGCGGAATATAGAACTCATCAAAGTAGGAGAAAAGGGACTCAGAAGCGGAAATGTATGGTACATCCATCAAGATATACACGGAAGAGAATGGGTGCTTACCGACAAAGGCGCATACATATACCATTCGAAAATTCCAAGCAAGCTGCCTTTCAAATGGCTCAGAGGGGTGGGAGAAGATGAGTTTCTGGCAACTGAAGACGGTAAACTGGCAAAATATGACCTGCAGAACCGACTCACCATGATACCAATGCCGGAAGGCGTAACCCGTATCAACCAACTGAAAAATACAGGTTACCAACTCCTGCTGGCAACCAATCTGGGTGTGGTCATCTACAACCCGCGCACCTTCAAGTTTGATATCATCAACGTACAGAGCCCGAGTCAGCCTCTGGCAGAGGTAAAGAAGATTTATACCGATGATTTCGGTATGGTATGGGCATTTACTGACGGCATGGGAGTAACCCTCGTCAATCCGAAGACCGGACAGAAACAGTGGCTCTTTGCCGACCAGGACGACCCGATGGACCGTACAACCTGCGAAAGCAATTTTATCACACAAGATGAACACAAGACCCTCTGGGTAGTGCCTAGAGGAGGAACCTTCAGTTATTTTGACCGCAAGGCAGGAAAACTGGTGCCTTATCTGCTGAGAAGCAATTCATCGGGCAACTACCGCATACCGAAGATTACGAAATATGTACTCTCAGACCAGGGAATCCTCTGGCTGACAGGCTCTCACGACCTGACACAGGTAGTCTTCAAATATCACCCTTACATTATCAACAAGCTGGATGTGGGCGAAGACGAAGTGTTCTCGGTGAATGCATCGCCAGACGGACATATCTGGGCTGGTTATCACAACGGAGTAATCCAGGTGCTCAACGCATCCTACCAAAGCATCGGATACCTGTCGCCGAGCGGACAGATCGTGCCACAGCAAGTAAACTTCGACGAGAAGGGCATCTTCACCATCCACTTCGATATCAAGGGAAGAGCATGGATAGGAACCAACGGAAATGGTGTCTATCTGATAGATAAAATGCAGGTAAGACACTTTGTTTATGATGCCAACAACCCGTCATCGCTGCCGTTCGACAAGATACAAGACATTGTAGCAGACCGTACCGGACGCATCTGGATAGGTACCTACGGAGGTGGGCTGGCACTTGTTAACGAGGCGGCAGACGGCAGTATCAGCTTCATCAGTAAACGAAACGGACTGCCTTGGGAGAAACAGCACTACGACCGCATACGCCGCATCTGCTGCACCACTACGGGAACCATTCTCGTAGGAACCACAGATGGTCTCATCACCTTCAGTGATGCCTTTACAAACGCAAGAAAGATCAATTACCACAAGACCTACTACATACCGAACGATACAACTAGTCTGGCTGCAAACGATATGAACAATATCATGGAGCACACCAGCGGCAAGATGTATATATCGCAACAGGGCGGTGTGATGGAAGAGATTGTGAGCAAATCGCTCCTGCAAGACAACCTGAAGACGAAATACTTCCATGCCATCGATGTTAACGAAGGCATCGTACAGGGCATGGTAGAAGACAACCAGGGAAGAATCTGGGTAATCAGAGAATCGAGTATCGACTGCGTAAACCCGAAAACAGGACAGTGCAACGTGTTCGGACCTAACGATTTCGACTTCAACATGTCGTTCTCGCAAAGCCGTCCTTACCACGATCCGGCAACCAACAACATCTCGGTAGGTACCCCGATGGGACTGATTACCTTCAATCCGGCTACGCTGAAGAAAAGCAACTACCAGCCTAAAGTCATCTTCTGTTCCCTCCATTATAGCGGAGAGAAGGAGTCGGAACCTATCCTGCACAAGGATAAAATAGTGATTCCTGCCAACAAGCGAAACCTGACCATCAACTTCGCATCGCTCGACTATCAGCGCAAGTATCAGACCAAATACCTCTATCGCATAGATGGTTATACAGCTCCAGGCGTGTGGATATCAAACGGAAGCAACCATACCATCGGCTTCAACCGTATCAGTCATGGCGATTACGTACTCAAGGTGAGAGCCACCAACTCTCACGGTGTATGGAGCAAGTATGTGGCAGAACTGCCTATCGAAGTGCGCCCTACCTTCTGGGAAAGCATCTGGGGCAAATTTCTGATGCTGCTTCTGCTCTTCGGTATCGTAGGCGCAATTTTCTATACCTACAACCAGCGCCAGCGCGAGAACGTAACCCACGAGATGAGCGTGATGAAGAACGAGTTCTACAACGATGCAGCCAACCGTCTGAGAACCCCTCTAACGCTCATCGGAGCCCCGGTAAAAACTGTTTTGGATACCGAACCGGGTATCACCCGAAAGGGCAAGGAACTGCTGAGAATGGTAATAGACAATGCCAACGAAATGCTGGTAATGCTGGACAAGGCTCAGAGATACGGCAACAAGGCAGACTTCCGTACGAACAGCGGTCTGAGCGAGGAAGATTACGACCTGACAGAAAGGGAGAAAGAGAACGGACAGATTGACGACCGCAATGCATCCGACTATCTGGAAGAAGTAAATAAACAGAAAGAAGAAAAGGATGCAGAGGCTGAACGCCTGGAAGAAATGGGCAAGGAACAGGAAACTGCACAGGAAGAAGCGGAACAAAAAGACCAGACGGTACTGGTAGTTGAAGACAATGCCGACCTGCGCAAGTTCCTCTACAGTATCCTCTCGCCTACCTATAACGTGCTGCTTGCAGAGAACGGAAAGACTGGTTTGGTGATGGCCCGCAAGGAGATACCAGACTTTATCCTCACGGACGTTACCATGCCTGTGATGGATGGTTTGTCGATGATTCACGAGATCAAGCAGGATACCACCCTCAACAACATCCCTGTGATGATTCTCTCAGCCAAGGCAAGCGTAGAAGATCAGCAGCGAGGCTTTGATGAAGGTGTTGATGCCTATATCACCAAGCCATTCTCTACCCCTTATCTGCTCGGCCGAATAGAGGCTATCCTCACCCAGCGCCGCAACATTCAGGTGGATATCATCAGAAAACTGAAGGAAGCTGGCGATAAAGATGCCATAGCAGCCTTGCGAATACTGCCTGCAGCAGCTCCTCTGCCTGCTCTTAACCAGGCTGAAACTAGTGCCGAGAGCGAAGCGGTTGACCCAAACAGCGAGCTGGCATTGATGGCGGCACAGATGCAGGACAGAACCATGATGCGTGCCTTCAGGTTTATTGTTGAAAATGCAGGCAACCCGGAACTCAAGATTGATGACATCTCGAACGAAATCGGTATGAGCCGAAGCGTACTATATAATAAGGTGAAAGCAATAACCGGAATGACACCGGTAGACTTCGTTCGCCATATACGTATCAAGAAGGCATGCGAGATGTTACGCAAGACAGACAATACACTGAGCAGCATCGCCTTCGCAGTAGGTTTCACCGACCCTAAGTATTTCTCGAAAGTATTCAAGAAAGAAACGGGTATCGTGCCTACTGAATACCGAAACAGAACGCAGGGATAACCCGCATCATTACAGATGAAAGCAGTCATCATTACTGATGGCTGCTTTTATCTGTAATGACAAAAAAGTAATACATATTACAGGACATATCTTCAGTTGTTGTCGGGCACAGTCTTCTTTGTTATCGTACACAGCAAAACGTTCAAGCAAGGAAAAAAGCAGAATAGTCATAAAATTGAGCCATTTTGCTTTGTTTTTTGACCGAATATTGCAAAAAAGTATAAAAATGGGGGGGGTATTTGATTAATTTTCCCTTTTTACTGAAAAAAAACTGAGAAAAAGTTTGGTGTTACAAGAAAATGTAGTATCTTTGCAACAAGTTCTTAGAAAAGTTAAATGATAGATTAATCGTAAACCTCTTTTTCTTTGTTTTTTTGAGGAAAAAGAGGTAAAGAAAAAGAAATGCAGGGTTTGTGAAAATCCTGCATTTTTTATTTTTATGCTGTTTCATACTGATATTGTGTAGTTATATCGTCTACCTATTTTATTCTTCTATATTCTATATCTAACCGATATCTATCTACATTATATATATTACGCTTATTCCTTCATCTATGATTTTGTTCGATTTTTAGAATTTTTAAAAAAACTCTTGAAGTATTCTAAGAGAAAAGTAGTATCTTTGCACTCTAGATCATATAAGTTGAGATCGGAAATATAGATAACACATACATAAAGATAAAAAAAATGAGAACTGTTTACGAATTTTCTGTTAAAGACAGAAAGGGAAAGGATGTTTCCCTCAAGGAGTATGCCAACGAAGTGCTGCTCATCGTTAACACCGCCACAAAGTGTGGTTTCACCCCTCAGTATGAGGAACTGGAGAAACTTTATGAGACCTATCATTCTCAAGGTTTCGAAATACTTGATTTTCCTTGCAACCAGTTTGGTCAGCAAGCCCCTGGTACAGATGAAAGCATTCATCAGTTCTGCAAGCTTACATACGGCACAGAGTTCCAGCGCTACAAGAAGATCAAGGTAAACGGAGACGATGCTGCCCCTCTCTTCAAATTTCTGAAAGAATGTAAGGGCTTTGCTGGTTGGGACGAGAGCCACCCTCTCTACCCTGTTCTCGACAAGATGTTGAGCGAGGCTGATCCTAACTACAAGGAGAGTGCCGATATCAAGTGGAACTTCACCAAGTTCCTCGTTAACAAGAAGGGTCAGGTTGTAGCCCGCTTCGAGCCTACCACAAGCTTCGATGTCATCGCTAAGGCTATCGAAGAGTGGTTGAACTTCTAATGAAAGATAGAAGTCTCGAACTGAGAATAGAATTTCTAAATAAAAGAAAATAGAATCTCTAAATAAAAAGCCAGGTTGCTTTTCGCAGCCTGGCTTCTTTTATAATGTGATATTGTTATTTCAATATATCTCAAAGAATAATTGTCAACTGTTTGCTATAAACTATAAACTATTAACTGTTAACTGAAAATTAGTCAACCTTTGGCACATCCTTGAGGAACTGCTGGATTTCTTCATCACTCACAGAATAATTGTGCAAATCGCCATTGATAAAGCTATCGTAAGACGGCATATCGATAAGACCATGACCTGAGAGACAGAACAGGATAACCTTCTCCTTGCCCTCTTCCTTAGCCTTCAGAGCCTCACGTATAGTGGCTGCAATCGCATGACAGCTCTCTGGAGCAGGAATGATACCCTCGGTCTGAGCGAAGAGCATACCTGACTTGAATGACTCCAGCTGAGGGATATCTACACCATGCAGATACCCATCCTTCAGAAGTTGGGAGATAATCATACCAGCACCATGATAACGGAGACCACCTGCATGAATGTTGGCAGGCTTGAAATCATGACCCAGAGTAAACATTGGCAGCAATGGAGTGTAACCTGCCTCATCACCGAAATCATACTCAAACTTACCGCGAGTCAGCTTAGGACAACTCTCCGGCTCTGCAGCAATAAACTCAGTATGGCGCTCGCCTGTGAAGTTGTGACGGAGGAATGGGAAGGCAATACCACCAAAGTTACTACCACCACCGAAACAAGCAATCACCTGATCAGGATACTCACCTGCCATCGCCATCTGCTTCTCTGCCTCTAGACCGATGATAGTCTGGTGAAGTGCCACATGATTGAGCACAGAACCCAGCGTATACTTACAGCCCGGTGTGGTTGTAGCCAGCTCAACAGCCTCACTGATGGCAGTACCGAGCGAACCAGGATGATGAGGATCACGTGTGATAATGTTCTTACCTGCGCGTGTACTCATGGAAGGAGAACCCTCTACAGTGGCTCCAAACGTACGCATGATGCTGGAACGGTATGGTTTCTGCTGCATGGTAATCTTTACCTGATAAACTGCTGCCTCCAGACCGTAGAGTTTTGCTGCATAAGAGAGGGCTGCACCCCACTGACCTGCACCAGTCTCTGTAGTGACATTGGTATCCCCCTCCTGCTTACAGTAGTAGCACTGAGGAATGGCAGAATTGATTTTATGAGAGCCTAACGGATTGATACTCTCATTCTTGAAATAGATATGCGCCGGAGTACCGAGTGCCTCCTCAAGGGCGTAAGCACGTACAAGAGGGGTTGAACGGTAGAAGGTGTACTTCTCCAGCACATCTTCCGGAATATCAATCCAAGCGTGCTCTGTATCAAGTTCCTGCTTTGAGCACTCCTTATTAAATACGTGTGACAAATCATCAGCATTCATTGGCTGGTGTGTCTGAGGGTTCAACGGTGGCAATGGCTTGTTAGGCATATCTGCCTGAATGTTGTACCACTGAGTAGGAAGTTCCTGCTCGCTTAAGATGTACTTTTTCTGTCTCATATTTATATATATGTTTAAAATTGTTGTATGCCAGAACAAAGGTACAAATAAAAAATGAAATAAAGAACTTTTTTATGTGTTTTTCCACTATTTTTTTATTTTTATCCAATAAAATAGTTCATTCTACAGGTATTATTTGTTATATAAGTGTATTTTCAGTGTCATTTTTATAAATCAAATCAAATATTACCCCATAAAATACCAAATATTACCCCCTATATTATAATGAAAAGTAGTATCTTTGCAACAGAAAAATTCAAAATGCGTTGTGAAACGCTTATCATCATCTTTTACTTATACAAAAAAATAAAACATTGGAGTTCAATAGGGATATTGAGATTCCAATGTTTTTTTTATACACTAAACTGAAACATATTATCATGTAAAGTTGACATATCATCATGTAACGTTGTCAGATTTCTAACCTTTCAGTATAAATCATCAGTCTGTTTTATTGTCTACTTCCACAATTGATACAGGATTTTACCCATAGACTGCAGACACAGATTATTTTTTCTCATTACCTAAATCTATCTGCGATATCTGATTCAACAGATTTACAGCCTGTCCTACAGTCTTCACATCATTGATGCGAAGCATTCGCTTGTTGAATTTTTCCTTCAGAACACAATCTTGAATATGACTGGTAACGTAAGCGAGTATGCGGTTAAACATCTGACTTCTGTAGAACGGACTGTTTACATTGCTCACAAACTGCATCTGCATATAGCCCTGCTTGAGAATAATCTTCTCGCAACCTAGCTTCTTGCCTACCCTACGCAGACCTACCACATGCATCAGTTCGTCTGCTTCATGAGGCACAGGACCAAAACGGTCTATCATACGCTTGCGGTAAGCCTCTACTTCCTCATCGCTCTCCAGACGGTCCAGTTCACGATAAAGGAGCATGCGCTCACTGTCACCCGGCACATAAGTCTGAGGAAAATACATCTCCAGATCGCTCTCTATGCCACAATCGTCAACGAAATCATCACCTGTAAGCTGGGCACCTTCATCCATCTTCTCCTGATAAAGATCACAGAACTCCTCGTTCTTCAACTCTGTGACAGCCTGAGAGAGAATCTTCTGGTAGGTTTCATAACCCAGATCTTCCATAAAACCGCTCTGCTCAGAGCCCAGCAGATTACCCGCACCGCGGATATCCAGGTCCTGCATGGCGAGATTGAAGCCGCTACCCAGTTCGCTGAACGTCTCCAGAGCCTCCAGACGGCGACGTGCCTCAGGAGTAAGTGCACTCTTAGGTGGCGCCATCAGATAGCAGAAAGCCTTCTTGTTGCTTCTTCCTACACGTCCACGCATCTGATGCAGGTCACTCAATCCGAAGTGATGAGCATCGCTCACGATAATCGTATTGGCATTGGAAATGTCGATACCGTTCTCTACAATAGTGGTAGAAAGCAGTACATCATAATCGTAATTGATAAAGCCCATGATGATTTTCTCCAAATCCTCAGGCTTCATCTGTCCGTGACCGATTGCTACCCTACAGTCTGGGATATGCTTCTCGATGAGCATCTTGAGCTCCGGAAGCTTGGATATTCTGTCGCATACGAAATAAACCTGTCCGTTTCGGCTCATCTCGAAATTGATGGCATCGCAGATAACTTCACTACTAAACGTTACCAATTCGGTATGAATCGGATAACGGTTAGGTGGCGGAGTGCGCATGATACTCATATCCCGGGCGCCCATCAGAGAGAACTGGAGGGTTCGCGGAATCGGAGTGGCACTCATCGTGAGTGTATCGACATTTACCTTGAGCTGACGGAGTTTCTCTTTGGTAGACACACCGAACTTCTGCTCTTCATCGATGACGAGCAGTCCCAGGTCATGCCATTTCACGGTCTTTGATATCAGCTTATGCGTACCTATGAGGATATCAATCTTACCCTCTTTCAGGGCGTCAAGCACCTCTCTGGTTTCCTTCGTTGTACGGGCTCTACTGAGATAGTCTACCCTTACAGGCATGCCTTCCAGACGCTTTTTGAAAGTCTGATAGTGCTGGAAAGCCAGAACGGTAGTAGGCACCAGCACCGCAACCTGCTTGCTGTCGCACGCTGCCTTGAAGGCTGCACGGATGGCAACCTCAGTCTTGCCGAAGCCCACATCGCCACAAACCAGACGGTCCATCGGTCTGCCGCTCTCCATATCCTTCTTCACCTCCTGAGTAGCCTTGTTCTGGTCTGGCGTATCTTCATACAGGAAGGAAGCCTCCAGCGTATGCTGCAGATAATTGTCGGCACTGAAGGCGAATCCCTTCTCCCGTCGGCGCTGGGCATAGAGTTTGATCAGGTCGCGCGCAATGTCCTTGATTCGCTTCTTAGCTTTGTCCTTGAGTTTGTCCCAGGCACCTGTACCCAGTGTAGACAGGCGAGGCGGAGTACCGGTATCGCTGCGGCGATATTTGCTGATTTTATAAAGCGAGTGGATAGAAACATCCACCTTGTCATTGTTCGTATAGACGATGCGGATCATTTCCTGATAGCTGTTGCCCGCAGGAACCCTAACCAGACCGCCGAACTTGCCGATACCGAAGTCTACATGCACGATAAAATCTCCCACTTCCATCTCCTGCAGTTCTTTCATGGTGAGTGCCATCTTGCCGGCTCTCGCTTTATCTGAGCGCAGGTTATATTTATGAAAACGGTCAAAAATCTGATGATCGGTAAAGAAACAGCACTTCTTGTCATGGTCAGTAAAGCCTTCATGAAGCGTCTTGTCTACCGGTGTAAAACGGATGGCGTAGCGTTTCAGCTCTTCGCTTTCAAAGATATCCTTCAGGCGCTGTTGCTGCTTCTGGCTATCTGCCAATATATATAAGGTGTAACCCTGAAGCAGGAAATCCTCCAGAGTCTGACAAAGCAAATCGAAATTCTTATGGAAAAGAGGCTGTGGAGCGATATTGAAAGGTATCACAGCCGAACTCTCTGACGGAGCGACCTTACCGAATTCGATACGGAGATGAGCCGCTACTGCCTTCTTGAAATCGAGCGGAGAAACGAGGTTGAGCTCGGTCTTCATGTCATGTCTGATGCGCTCAGCCTCTACCTCAGTAGCTCCCTCCAGCTGCTCGGTAAGGCTCTGCGATGAGAAGCCTTCGGTATAAATCTGACCGATGCGGTCGCAAACGAAAGAAAGGTCTTTCGCAACGACTGGCGTACTTTCGGAGAGGAAATTGAGGAAACACTGCTTGTTGCTCTCGATATGGGCGAGTTCGGGCACGATTTCTATCTCTGTGCGCTTCGCCTGCGAGAGCTGGGTCTCAACATCAAAGGTACGGATGGTGTCAATCTCATCGCCGAAGAAGTCGATACGGAACGGATATTCGCAGCTGTAGGAATAGACATCGAGGATGCTTCCACGCACGGCAAACTGGCCCGGTTCATAAACATAATCGGTTTCTTTGAGTTCGAAATCGCGCAGGGTATGAACCACATCGGTCTGAGCAATCTGCTGGCCTACAGTCAGTTTCAGAATCCGTTCATCCAGATTCTGCTTAGCCACAACGAGTTCTGCCAGTGCATCGGGATAAGTGACTACCAGGAAATGTCCTCCCGAAGAGAGGCGCGCCAGCACCTCTGTACGTAGGATTTCGTTCGCTGCATCACGCTGCCCGTATTTCACGGCACGCCGATAGCTGGAAGGAAAGAAGAAGACCTTCTCCTGCCCCATCATCTGAGTGAGATCGTGATAAAAATAGCCTGCTTCATCGGCATCATCCAGTACGAAGAGTACCGAACGCCTCATCTTCCCCTGCAGAGAAGCAAAGAACATCGGAGCCGAAGAGCACAGCAAACCCTGGAGAAAAATGGAATGAACCGACTTCTTCCCCATCAAATCAAAGAGGGCATCCGCCTGTGGCGAACGCCCGTATGTTTTTTCTATCTTTTGGATTTCCATCCAAGTACTGATTAGTGATTACTGATTACTGAGTAGTGATTACTGAGTATTAATCCTTCTTCGGATATTTCTTGAACCAGCCATCCAGGCGCAGTCGCATCACACCAAAGAAAGCCTCACCAAAGATGCCACCACTCATCTTGCTCACACCTTCACGACGGTTGACAAAGATGACAGGCACCTCCTTGATTTTGAAACCAATGCGATGAGCCGTATATTTCATCTCTATCTGGAAAGCATAGCCCTTGAAGCGGATAGCATCCAAATCTATGGTTTCCAATACCTTACGTCGGTAGCAGACGAATCCAGCTGTGGTATCATTCACCTTAAATCCGGTTACGATACGTACGTATTTAGAAGCGAAATAGCTCATCAATACGCGTCCGATAGGCCAGTTGACCACGTTCACACCCGAAATATATCTTGAGCCTACAGCCACATCATACCCCTCATCGTGAGTTGCCGCATAGAGACGAGGCAAATCATTAGGATCATGACTGAAGTCGGCATCCATCTCGAAGATGAAGTCATAGCCCTGCTTCAATGACCATTTGAAGCCCATGATATAGGCTGTACCCAAACCGAGTTTACCCGAACGCTCCAGAATATGCAGACGACCGGCAAACTCATTAGCCATCAAGCCCTTAACAATGGCAGCAGTACCGTCAGGACTTCCGTCATCGATAACGAGGATATCAAACTGCTTTTCGAGACCGAAGACAGCACGGATGATTTTCTCGATGTTTTCCTTCTCATTATATGTAGGAATGATTACTATGCTATCACTCATAACTTCTTATAATTTTAATGATTCTGATTCTATATAATGTAATACAGATGCAAAATTACAACTTATTTTTGAAATAACAAGCAAAAACCCGAAATTATTGGTCAGGATTCTCTACAAAACCCTGATATTTCTTGTCAAGCCCGTTCATGATCGCCTCATAGCTCTTGTTCATCTGGTTCTTGATATTGTCAGTTCCCTTGCCTATCGGCTCGATAGGCTCATGAATGGTGAGTTTCAGAGGATGCCAGAAAGCCCAGTAGATGTCCTTCATGCGAGGCTTCACATCAAAACTGCCATTGATGGTAAGCGGACATACCGGCAACTGCAGTTCATCGGCAAGCATGAAAGCACCGCGGCGGAACACGCCCATGTGCCCCGTAAACGAACGGGCACCCTCTGGGAATACCACCAGCGACATACCCTCTTTAAGCACCTCGCGAGCACGGTCATAAGAAGCACGGATCTTAGAAGGTCCGCTCTTGTCTACAAAGATGTGGTGCGCATACTCACAGGCGATACCGATGAGAGGCACTTTGCGCAAGCCCTTCTTCATCATCCACTTGAAGTTTCTGCCCAGAAAACCGTATATCAGGAAGATATCGAAAGCGCCCTGATGATTGGCCACGAAAACATAACTCTGGTTCTTCTTGAGATGCTCACGTCCCTCCACCTTTACAGGCAGGAGGAGGATGCGGACCCAAAGCCAGGACCAATACTTGCCGGGATAATAGCCCCAGAAATGGCCATTGCCCAGCATACATCCCAAAACAGTAGTTAAACTGGTTAAAACGCTAGCTACCAACAGGATAGGCAAGCATATTACAAGTTGATACAGACGATATAAGTACTTCATTTTTTATTTAAGAATGAATAATTTAACACTCAACATTTAACATTCAACACTCAACACTCCTCATTTTCTTTTGAGTGTGATGACCACGATTTCTGCCGTAGCCCCTATGCGGATTGGAACGGTACCGCCCAGACCTGATGTGGTATAGAGCTGGCAACCCTCCTCCTCGAAGAGGCCGTAATCATAAGGAGTAAACATCGACGGACGCAAGCCCAGGATACTGATCTGCCCCGCATGCGTATGACCGCTCAGCGTAAGCTGCGGTGCTACGACCAGCGAATCCTTCCTGTCAGGTCCTATCACACCGCCATCCTCATCCTTCTCCTTATTAATAGTAGAAGGCCAGGTCTCGCGCCATTGCTTTGGCATATGCTGCAGCATCAGCACGAAAGAGCCCGGTCTGATGCCATACAGCGCCTTCCTTACGTTGGTGCGCTTTGGCTTGTCATAGTTCTCTGTACCAGCTACATAGATGCTGTCAGCGCCTCTATGCACCGCCACATGTTCATTCATCAGCAGGCGCCATCCGCAACTCCGCTGGAAGTCCTGCATCCGCTTCTCAAGCGCAGCTATCTCCTGCTCATCATCTACATCCATATAATAGGTGTAATCGTGATTACCCAGCACACTCATCACGCCATCTCTGGCTTTCAGACTGCTGAGCAGCGCCTGATACTCAGGCAATTCATCGGGCGTAACATTCTGTAAATCACCCGTAAAGCAAATCAGATCAGGTTTTTCGGCATTAATGCTGTCGATATCGCGCTGAGGCAGATGACCACGCCAGCCATAGTATGACCCGAGATGGATATCGCTGAACTGAACGATGCGATAGCCCTCGAAAGACTTCGGCAGATTAGGTACATAGATGGTGATACGCTTGACTTGCATCTTAGGAAAACCTTCGGTAAATCCATAGATAAAGCAGAAGAACGCCACCGCTCCCACTACCAGTCCGAGGAGCTTGCCCCAGTTGCGATGGCCGTGGAGGAGGCGCATACAGCACCAACCGAAGACACTGAACAGGCTGAAGACAAACTGCGGAACCGCACATACTGCCATCATCACAAACCAGATGTCGATGAGCACCGGATTGCGTGGCAGGAAGTTGGGCAGTATCGTGATATACGCGCTGTAGGCGATAACCACGAAAGCCGGCAACCAGAAGAGCACCCGCTGCCAGAGACTCTTCAGCCATAACTTGCCATACCTTTTATATATCCACAGATACGGCAACAGGGTGAATACCACTACGGGTATCAATATTCTTGCTATCATTTCTTGATCAAACTTGATTGAAGATACGTTTTTATTGCCTGCACGGGCACTCCTCTGCGCTGTGCATAGTCGCGAAGCTGGTCGTCTCCTATCCGTCCCAGTTCGAAATACCGCGACTTGGGATGTGCAAACATCAGCCCCGAAACACTGGCATGAGGCGTCATCATTCCGCTTGTGGTGAGCCGGATGCCCACCTGACTCATATCGATGAGCTGGTCGATGATGAAGTTGGCACTGGTATCGGGCAGCGAAGGATATCCTATAGCCGGACGGATGCCCTGATAGCGCTCCAGATGCTGGTCTTCGATGCTCAGCTGCTCGTCGGGAGCATAGCCCCAGATGCTGCGTCTCACCTCTTCGTGCAACTTCTCTGCAGTGGCTTCAGCCAACCGGTCGCAGAGTGTCTGTGCCATCATATTGAGGTAGTCGTCCGAGCGATATTTCTTCTCCAGACCGCCATCTACCGTCGTGCAGAAGATACCCAGCCGGTCTGTTATTCCACTGCCCAGAGGACGGATGAAATCAGCCAGACAGAGATTGGGTTCTCCCTGAGCCGCCGGATGCTGCTGACGGAGCATCGGGAAGCGGACTTTCTGCCCTTCCAGCCAGATATCATCCCCCTCGCTGTTCGCCTCGAAGAGTCCGAAGACGGCATAGGTATGATATTCGCCTTCCCATGAATGGAGCATATCGAGCGCCTCAGCCTTCATTTTTTCCTTTTCCTCTCGAGGTTTGCCGCTCAATCCCCAGGCATGATAAAAGTATAGCCAGTTGATATATGGCTCAATTTCGCTTATATTGTATACTATTCTTCGCATCCGATACGATATTTTATTTTACAATCCCCGTAAGATTTCTCTCTTTTCAGGAATTGTTTCTGAACTCCAGTTCCTCTCCTCTGCAAGCGGCATCAAACACGCCTTTGTCGTAGATAAGACGACCGTTACAGAAAGTCTGTTCCACTTTCCATGCAAACTCATCACCCTCTACAGGGCTCCATTTACACTTGCTCTGAATCACCTCTTCGGTCACCTTCCAAGGCTCTCCCTTGCGCACCACAACGACATCTGCCTTATAACCCGGACGCAGGAAGCCGCGCTGACTGATATGGAACAGACGGGCTGGATTATGGCACATCAGTTCAACCAGGCGCTCGATACTGATTACTTTTTCGTCAACAAGTTTCAGCATGCTTACCAGTGAGAACTGTACCATTGGCATACCTGATGCAGCCTTGGCACAACCGCCCTGTTTATCCTTCAACTGATGAGGAGCATGATCGGTACCTACTACAGTTATCTTACCATCACTCAGCGCCTTACACAAAGCTTTGCGATCAGCAGCGGTCTTTACTGCAGGGTTGCATTTGATGCGTGCGCCCTTCACAGCGTAATCTTTATCCGAGAACATGAGATGAGCCACAACAGCCTCGCCTGTAATATTTTCATCCTTACCGAAGAGCTCCAGTTCCTTAGCCGTAGTAACGTGAGCGATATGGAGATGCGCCCCGCTTTCCTTAGCCAGCTGCACCGCCAGACGGCTGCTTTCATAGCAAGCCTCCTCGCTGCGTATTTCCGGATGATGTTCTACGGCAGGGTCCTCACCCCATTTCTGCTTAGCCAGCTGCATGTTACGGTTAATGATTTCGGTATCCTCACAGTGGGTCATCACCGGCAAATCCAGCTCTTTCGCCTTCTTGAAGATAGCCTGCAGCGCCTCATATTTATCCACCAGCATATTGCCCGTACTGGAGCCCATAAAGAGCTTGATTCCCGGAACATGATGCGTATCGAGCTGCTCAAAATCATTCACATTATCATTGGTAGCACCAAAGAAGAAACTGTAGTTCACATGACTCTTCTCAGCGCCCAGCTGCCGCTTTGCCTGCCAGGCCTCCAGAGTGGTAGTCTGAGGTACCGTGTTAGGCATCTCAAAATAACTGGTCACACCACCAAAGGCAGCAGCGCGGCTTTCGCTCTCGATGTCAGCCTTCTGCGTAAGTCCCGGCTCACGGAAGTGAACATGGTCATCAATCACACCCGGCAAAACAAAACACCCCGAGGCATCGATGACTTCATCGTAATTGCCACGGGGTGCCTCGCCTTCATATATCTCCTTGATAAATTCACCATCCAACAACAGGTCGCCCACAAAAGAGCGACCCTCATTTATAATGGTTCCATTCTTGATTAATTTCATATTACTAAACTTATAAAATGAAGAGTTTTACAAGATGTTAATGCCCAAGACCTTGAAAGAGTCCTGTTTCTACTCCTGACCTTCCTGTTTTTCAGGAATCGTAGGCGCAGCCAGTTCGTTGGCTGTAGGTGCCGGAGCCGCATCAGGATTTACCTGTGGAGCCGCCTCCATCTCTGGCTGCATGCCGCTCTGGGCATCTCGGGTACCATTCATAATCTCCTGATTTTCTTGAGCTTTCTTATAATAGTCCTTTACATAAGGATCATTCTTAAAATAATCGGTAGCCTTGCTCATGATGTCCTCAATCCAAGGAGAGAGCATCGGATACTGGTTGCCCATTGTAACGAGGAAGAAGACGCCCGGTCCCAGCACATTGTTGAAGTTGTCGGTAACAAACGAAGTGATGAGCTTGTCTTCCTGCTCAGAGAGGCGGATGGATTCCTCGTTCAGATGCTTGTTGACAGCCACCATATCGCTACCGTTCATGATAGCCTGGTCGTGCTTGTGTACCAGTTCGCGCAACTGATTCTGAATCTGCTGGTATTTCTTGAAGAATCCGAAGAGTTTATCGTTCATAGGAGTACCGCTTACCACCTGCTGTGTATCATCGAGCTTCACCGTAATGCTTCCACTCTCCAGCACCAGCGGCAGCACAGGGTCATCATCCATGAAGATATTCGCCATCTTCATAGAGTCGACAGAACCCTGAAAATGGAACTGTCCGTGCACTACATCGCAAGAATCCACGTTCTTGAAATCGTTGTTTTCCAGTATCTTAAGGTACAGCATGCGTCCGTCCAGAGTACTTACGTTAGAAGTACCCGAGATATCGTAACTGTTGGCACAAGATGCAAGTGCCATCAAGGCAATGAATGCGTAAAATATTCTATTCATAAGCTATCTATATCACTTTCGGTGAACAAAAGTACAATCTTAATTTGAACTGACGAAATAAATTGCAGCAATTTAATTCATTCTTACAAGATTTATGTTTTGTTTGCACTCCTATTGGCCACTGAAAGCTTTTTTCTCGTCCTTTCTATATTACTGATTGTTTTCCTTCTTCAGTTCATGAGAGATGCGATGCGTGGTATACAGTTCCAGCAGGGCTGCGATGAGGAGGAAGACTACCCACTTATTATAGAAATAGGTGATATAGGTCTCATAATTTTCAAACCAGCGGCGCAGGAAAGCATACACCGTATCTACCATCGAGATGCCTGAGAGCACGAAGAAGATGTCTGCTACATACTGCATGCGCTTCAGGCGGTGGATTACCAGCGAAGATCCCTCATAGAACTGCATCGCCTGCATCACGCTGAAGAGTATGGTGCCCAGCAGGAACCCCCAGCTCGTTACCTGCACCAGCTGCGGATGTGAAAAACCAAATGCGAAGCAAGCCGCACCGACAACCATCAGCACGCCGCCCAGCAAAAAAATAGCACTTTCCAGTTTACTCAATTGTTTCATTTTCGTCTTGTTCGTTAGTTTTTTCCGGAATATCCGAACTCAATACAAAGATGTCTTCATCATCAGCCTTCATGAAATAACGCTGGCGGGCTATCTTCTCAAATGCCCGCGCACCATGCTGCATATCACGCAGGGTATGCTTGTCGTTTTCATACTGCTCACGATATTTTTCTATCTCCGAACGGAGCGTAGCTATCTCTATCTGGTACTTAATGTGCTGTCTTACACTATTGTCGTCAACTACACCAACTACCAGAACACCCGCTACAATCACTATAAGATACTTATAATGAGCGAGATAATTCCATATAATACCAAGTTTTTTACTCATTTCTTCCGAATTTGTTTGCAAAGATAATATTTTTTTGTTATCTTTGCATCATCAATTAAGAAAAAATAATGGAAGAGTATATAGTTTCTGCAAGAAAGTACCGTCCGATGACCTTCGATTCGGTTGTCGGACAGAGTGCATTGACCACCACTTTGAAGAACGCAGTGAAGAGCGGCAAGCTGGCGCACGCCTATCTTTTCTGCGGTCCGAGAGGTGTGGGAAAGACCACTTGTGCCCGCATTTTTGCGAAGGCAATCAACTGCGAGCACCCTCGTGAAGACGGCGAGGCATGCAACGAATGTGAGAGCTGCCGTGCCTTCAATGAGCAGCGTTCCTACAACATCTTCGAGCTGGATGCCGCCAGCAACAACGGTGTTGACCAGATTAAGGTTCTGATGGAGCAGACCCGCATTCCGCCTCAGGTGGGCAAGTATAAGGTGTTTATCATCGACGAGGTCCACATGCTCTCTACAGCTGCCTTCAACGCCTTCCTCAAGACGCTGGAAGAGCCGCCTCAGCATGTCATCTTCATCCTCGCCACTACCGAGAAGCATAAGATTCTGCCTACCATCCTGAGCCGATGCCAGATTTACGACTTCGAGCGAATGACGGTAGCCAATACCATCAACCACCTGAAGATGGTGGCTGAGAAGGAAGGCATACAATATGAAGAGCAGGCGCTCGCCGTGATAGCCGAAAAGGCTGACGGAGGTATGCGCGATGCCCTCTCTATCTTCGACCAGGCTGCCAGCTTCTGCATGGGCAACATCACTTACCAGAAGGTGATCGAGGACCTGAACGTGCTCGACAGCGACAACTATTTCCGTCTGGTAGACCTGGCCCTGGAGAACAAGGTGGCCGAGATGATGGTAACACTCGACGGCATTCTGAGCCGCGGTTTCGATGGCGGCAACATGATACAGGGGCTTGCCCAGCACGTGCGCAATGTGATGATGGCGAAGGATCCTCAGACCCTGCCTCTGCTCGAGACCAGCGACGACCAGAAAGCTAAGTTCCAGGCTCAGGCCCAGAAGGCACCTACACCTTTCTTATATAAGGCGCTGGAACTGATGAACCAGTGCGATATCCATTACCGCGCCAGCAGTAACAAGCGATTACTGGTAGAGCTCACCCTGATACAGATAGGCCAGATTACGCAGCCCGAGGATCAGGATGTGCCTAGTGCGGGGCGTACGCCCAATAGATTAAAATCCCTGTTTCAGAAACTCCTGGCTCAGTCTAAGCTTGCCTCTCAGGGTGCAGGTTCTGAGCCTTCCGGCAGCAGCGAAAACCGGTCATCACAGCCGGGAGCGTCTGCTGCTACAGCTACTGCTGTGCCTTCGTCAGGGGCACCGACAGCCGCTTCTGCAGCCTCCAATGCTGCATCTTATTATTCTGCATCTGCCACCGCAGCCGCATCTGCATCTTCAGAAGATTCAGCCTCTGCCGGAGCAGTTGATGCTGCATCGCCTCACAAGCCACGACTCAAGAATATCAAGCTGGGCGGCATAGGCATGACTTTCTCTAACCTGAAGAAGAGGGAGGAGAACCGGCGCCGCCTGCACAGTCCGTATGATGATACCAATGAGGAAAAAGCGACCATCACGGGCGACCAGAACGAGTTCACCCAGGAGCAGGTGGAAGCAACATGGTTCAGTATGTGCATGAGAATGCAGAACAAGCTGGATTTCATAGGTTTAGCCAACCGCATGAAGAGTATCGTACCGAAGATAACCAACTATCCGCAGATAGAGGTTATCATCAACAACCAGCTCTTGCTAGACGACGTTTTGAACATCAAGAACCGCATTCTCAAAACTTTCGTCTTAGGTCTTCACAACAGCGAACTGAGCATCAGCTACCGCCTTGCCGACCAGGAAGAGGTAGGCAAGGTTCTGACCAAGAATGAAGTTCTGGAACTTCTTATGGAGAAGAACCCGGCGATGAAAAAGCTCACAAAGGACCTGGATCTGGTCATGACATAGAAGATACTCCACACGATACGAAATTCTCCACTCCATGTAGGACAACCTATACGGAGTGGAGAAAATTGTTTTTACAAATATCGAAACTTGGTGCTATAAGAGATACATAAGAGGAAAAGACCAAGGGTCGTTACAGCGTGACAGTTGTGACAGTTGTGACAGTTTTCAGCGGAGGGGGTATATTGCGAATTTGCAGCTATCAAATTATAAGTATATATATTTAAATTATTATATATATATAATAATTTACCTCTAAAGAAAGGGAAGGAGG
>ERZ773185.985-NODE-985-length-23136-cov-41.560331_pt1 | contig 23136 bp, 15 predicted proteins | sample MGYA00580531_ERZ773185 | MGnify/ENA primary metagenome ERZ773185 (study PRJEB29015, sample SAMEA2737799) | human gut metagenome | biome: human gut; feature: human-associated habitat; material: faeces | place: China | collected 2012 ...
GCATGGTGCTTTTCGTCATAGCTGTCTGCTACGACTTATGCACAACGTTTCGCACGATTTTTATAGTTGTGCGCCTCGTCCACATACAGGCGGTCTACACCCAGCTGCTCAAAGGTTACAACGTCGTCCTTTCGGGAGCTGTCCTGGAGCTTTTTGAGCTTGGCTTCAAGGCCGCGCTTGGTGCGCTCCAGAGACTTAATGGTGAACCGCTCCGCCCGCTGGCTTTTCAGCTCCCGCAGTCCTTCCTCCACCTCGAAGATCTGCTCCGCCAAAAGCCGCTGCTGCCGCTCCATGGATACGGGTATCTTCTCAAACTGCGAGTGGCCGATGATAACGGCGTCGTATTCGCCCGTGGCGATGCGAGCGCAGAACTTCTTGCGGTTCTTCGGCTCGAAGTCCTTTTTCGTAGCCACGAGGATGTTGGCGGAGGGGTACAGCCGCAGGAACTCGCCCGACCACTGCTCCGTCAGGTGGTTGGGAACGACAAACAGGGACTTATGGCACAGTCCCAGCCGTTTGGATTCCATGGCAGCGGCTACCATCTCAAAGGTCTTGCCCGCGCCCACCTCGTGGGCAAGGAGGGTGTTGCCGCCGTAGAGCACATGGGCGACCGCGTTGAGCTGGTGCTCCCGCAGCCGGATCTCCGGGTTCATGCCCGCAAAGGTGATGTGGCTGCCGTCGTATTCGCGGGGTCTGGTGGAATTGAACAGCTCGTTGTACCTTGCGACCAGGGTGTGCCGCCTGTCGGGGTCGCGCCATATCCAGTCCCGGAAAGCGTCCCGGATGGCCTGCTGCTTCTGCTGGGCGAGGGTGGTTTCCTTGCTGTTGAGGACGCGCCGCTCCCTGCCGTCCGCATCGTGCTTGGTATCGTAGATGCGCACGTCGCGCAGGTTCAGGGTATCTTCAAGAATCTTATAGGCGTTTGCGCGCTCCGTGCCGTAGGTCATATACGCGGCAATATTGCTGTAACTGACCGCGCTCTTGTTCCTGATGTTCCACTCGGCGGTGAAGGCGGAATAGGTCACGTCGATCATGCGCTGCTGGTAGAAGGGGGTCTCGAAGGTCTCCCACATGAACTCCCGGATATACGAGGGGTCGATCCACGTTGCGCCCAGCCGTACCTCGATTTCACTTGCGTCCAGATCCCTGGGCTGCGCCTGTCGCAGCGCTTCCACGTTGGGCAGATAGCCGGGGCTGTCCTGCGCCGCCTGCTCCGCCTCCCGCAGCTTCTGCCGGACGTTGCCGGAGAGATATTCGTCCGCTGTCTGCCACTCCCCGCGCACAGGGTCGAGGAAGATAACGCCGTTCAGCTCGTTGATCAGTTCGTCTTGGCTTTTGCCGGTGAGCTTAGACATATACTCCATATCCACGCAGGCTTTTTCGGAGATGGACAGCGCCAGCGCCTCCGAAGCGGTGTCCACGCTGGTCACGGCCTCGTGCGCCCGTATGGTTCGCCTGGTGAACATATCCGCCTTGCGCTTGAGGTTTTTGTCCTCGTCCAGCTCCTCCAGAGAGCAGAGCAGATAGTAGGAGCTGTCCTCGGCAAAGGCCAGGGCGTTGGCGCGGGAGTTAATAAGCCCATACTTTGCGGTGAAGCCGTCGTAGAGGGTATTCAGCTCCGCCTGCGTCTGCCGGATGGTTTCATCCGAAATAAAGCCGTCCATCTGCTCAGAGATGAGCTTCTGCACGCAGTCCCGCAGCTCCACCATGCCCTTGGCACGCTCCTTTGCGGTGGCGTTGAAGTCGGGCTTGGTCATGATGCTGTTCTGCCGGTAGTACAGCTCCCCGTCCACCACGGTGTAGGAGAAATTCCGCACATTCGGGTCTGCCGGAATGGTCTCCACGATGGTCTCATCCTCGCCCAGATCGGGCAGCTCCGCTTCCGCGTAGGTTCCACGGATATTCCGAATTGCGCCGCTGAGCTGCTCCGCAAGGTCTGCGCCCTCGATGGGCGCAACGGTAAAGTCCTGTCTGCCGTACTGCGTGCTTTCCGAGGTCTGCCGTCCCAGCACCATCTCCGGGTGGTCGATGAAATACTGATTGATGGCAAAGCCGTCCGCGTTCGCTCCCGGGTTTCGCCAGATACCCGTGTGTACCCAATCGGGTTCGATCTCAATGGGTCTGTCCCGCTTTTGAAGAAAGATAATATCCGAAACGACATCCGTACCGGCGTTGGCGCGGAACGCATTGTTGGGCAGGCGGAGCGCGCCGAGGAAGTCCGCGCGCTGGGCGATATACTTCCTTGCGGCGCTGTCCTTGGCGTCCATGGTGTAGCGGGAGGTGACGAAGGCCACCACGCCGCCCGGACGCACCTGCTCCAGCGCCTTTGCGAAAAAGTAGTTGTGGATGGAAAAACCGAGCTTGTCAAAAGCCCGGTCGCTGACCTGATACTGTCCAAAGGGTACGTTGCCCACGGCGAGGTCGAAGAAGTCCTTTCGGTCGGTGGTTTCAAAGCCGGCCACGGTAATATCCGCCTTTGGATAGAGCTGCTTTGCGATTCTGCCGGTGATGCTGTCCAGCTCCACGCCGTAGAGCCTGCTGCTTTTCATGCTCTCCGGCAGCATACCGAAGAAGTTGCCCACGCCCATGCTTGGCTCCAGAATATTGCCGGTCTGGAAACCCATATTCTCCACCGCGTCGTAAATGGCGCGGATAACGGTGGGACTGGTGTAGTGGGCGTTGAGGGTGGAGGCGCGGGCGGCGGCGTATTCCTCCGGGGATAGCGCGGCGTACAGCTCCGCAAATTCGGCTTTCCAGTTATCCTTGCTTTCATCAAAAGCGTCCGCAAGCCCGCCCCAGCCCACATAGCGGGAGAGAATTTCCTGCTGCTCCGGGCTGGCCTGCAAGCCCTCAAACTCCAGCTCTTGCAGGAGATGGATAGCCGCCATATTTGCCCGAAACTTTGCTTTTGCGCCGCCGACGCCGAGGGCATCATCGGTGATGTGGAAATTCTGCGCGTTGCGGTGGCTTGCTGCCTTGAAGTCCGCATAAGCGGCCTGCTCCGCAGCGGCAACGCTGGGAAAGTCCTGCCACTCGCCGTCAATAGGGATGGATACCGCAGGACGGTGTGCGGGAGGCTCGTCGATCTCGGCCTGAGAAATGGCATCATCAAAATCAGGCACAAATTCGCCCATTTCCGAAAGTGCCGCTCGGCCTTCCTGTTCTAGAAGCAGCGCTTCTTCCTCGCTCATAGCAGGAGGTTCAGGCTCGGCGGGTTCCGCAGAGGGCGGGTCATGCTCCGGTTCGTCAAAACGCAGAGTGCGAATCTCCACATCATAGGGGAGGTTGTTTTTGTCGGCTGGATACACCGCCACGGTTTCCTCGGTGTAAGCAGGTTCCTTTTCCGGCTGCGGATACCGCTCCATGAGCCGCGCGAAGCTCTCCCTGCTCTCCGCACGGGAGATGGGATAGAAAAGCGTCGGGTCGCTGAGGGTAATATCAAAGACGCCGATGCTCTCGATGATATAGGGCTTGCCGTTTTCCAGATACACCGTATCGCCCACAGAGTATGGGAATTTGTCCTTCTGCGGGACGGGAGCACTCTCAACCGCTTCAGGGTGTTCAACATCTGGTGTTTCCGGTTCATGCCAGCGGTGCTGCTCCACATCCTCATCCGAAACATGGATGAGGTCGCTGAAATCGAGGTTTTCTAGCTCGTTGGTAATAAGCTCCTGCAAAGAGCCGTACTGCCGGGTTTCCAGATGCGCGTCATCCAGATAGCGCTCCAGTCGGTAATTCACAAGGTCGATGTTCACCTGAATGGGGATCTCATCGTCGGTGACGGTGGTGTAGGCGACACCGACCTTCGCCGGGTCGCTGAAATCCGCCTCCGAGCCATATTCGCTCCGGCAGAAGTCGGAAATCAGCCCCTTTGCCCGCTCTAAAAGCGCCTGCTCCGCCTGTCCTTGCAGCTCAAGCCGGTACGCCTCCGCCTGCCATTCGCTTGTAAATTCCTCGGTCACGCCGTCTGCGTCCACATAGTAGCCGTGGGTCTCGTCGTCCCACACGGCGTACAGGGTACGAAAGCCACGGTCAAGGCTTACCACATGGAAACGGTCTGCGGGGTCGAGGGCAGGTTCTTCCTGCTGTGCCTTTCTTTCCTGCGCTTCCTGCGCCGCAATCCGATCCACATCCGCCATGACCTGCCGGATGAAGGGGCTGTTGCGGTTCGCCTCCGCGTCCACAATGCGCCCGCCCACAATACCGCGTTCGGCAAGCGCTTCCCGGATGGCGATGGGGTCGATGTTGTCAAAGTTGTCCTGTTCCTGCTCGGTGTAGAAGCTATCGGATTGAATGAGCTGCGCAATGCGCCGCTGCACCTTTGCCCATGACAGCGTGACCGGCTCGGAATTACCCACGGAAATTTGCAGCGGCTTGGAAATATCCTTCAAGCCGTACTCCCGTGCCAGCCATGCGGCGGTGTCCCGGTCGCGGGCGTGAGCCTTCATATAGCGGACAACTGCGTGCTTGCTTTCAATCCTGCCGTTCCACTGCTGCAAGGCCGCGTCGATGTCCTCCTGCGTCACCTTGTAGGGTGAGGGCGTTATCGTGGTCGCCAGCGTGGGGTAAAGCTCGTCCAAAAGCTCCTGATGCAGCCGGTTGTGGAACGCAGGCATATCGAAATAGAGCCGTGTGAGCTGTAAATCACCGGATTCCATGACAATGCGCCGGATGACCGCCGCGCCCTCCAGATAGGCGTTCTGACGGTCGGAATTGCGGCATGCGTTGAGAAATGCTTCATCCCTGGAAAGCGCGTTGCCCACGCTCAGGCGGTATCGCTCGAACAGCTCCTGCACCGTGGGTTGAGCCTGCTCTGCGGCGGGATCGCGGAATACCCTCGTGCCGTCCGCGCCGAACTCCGCTTCATATGCGTTGATGGCGGCCTCTGCTTCATGGTCGATAGAGCGCAGAGTGTAAATGTGGCGTTCACCTCTAAAGTCCGGCGCTTCGGCAATCGTCACATCATACTTATCGCGCAATTTTTCTACATACATCTCTAAATTGTGCGACGGAAGACCGCACATCTCCACGCGCCCAGCGCCGGGGATGCTGCGGGTGGTCAGGTTCATATTCAGCAGCTCCGCCGCCTGTTTCGCGTCCTCGCCGTACAGCTCAAAGAAATCCCCCACCTGAAACAGCACGATATTGTCCGGGTGGGCATCCTTTACGGCATTGTAGTCATTCCATGCTGTGCTTCGCTCTGCGGCCTGCCGTTGAAGCTGCTCGTACCGTGCCTTTTCCTCCGGGGTCAGGAAGCGGTCTTTGCGGATCAGCTCAGAGATACGCTTGGCGACGTTCGCCCAGTTCAGCTGGATTTCCGGGCAGTCCTGTTTTTTCAGGCTGACGCCCTTGCCGCTGTGATCCTCACCGCTGTGGGATGCGCCGGATACCGCGTGAGAGCGTCCCCCAATGCCGTATTCTTTTTTCAGAAAGTCCGCCTGTTCCTTGGGGGTATGCTTTTCTTTGAAATAGGCGTAGATGCGCCCCTTGCTCCCTTCAATATTGCTGCCGCGGGTCAGGGTCGCGGCGATCTCGTCCTCCGTAATGAACCGCTGCACGGCGGGAATCTCCGCCATTTCGGCGCGGTACTCTCTGCGGGGCAGATTCAGCTCCCGCAGGCCCTGCCAGATTTGATAGGGCTTGTGGAAGTTGAAGCGCATGAGGCTTCTGTCCTGCTCATATGCGGCGGAAAACTGCGCAAGCTCGCCGGAAAGCGTTTCACGAAAAGCGAGATCGGTCAGGCTTTCGGCAAGCCGCGCCGTTTCCTCCGGGAAGCCGCCGCCCCGCATATCCGACAGGCAGGAGAGGTAGCCCTGCGCCGCCGCTTCGTCGCTTAGGTCGTGCCGGAGATACCATACGGCCTGTGCCAGCTCCGTGCGCTCGTGTCCCGGCGCTTCCGCAAGCTCTACGTTGGAGGCGTATTCGCCCTGCTCCAAAAGCTGCCCGATGCGCTCCGTCGCCTCCCGCCAGCTTACGACCTTTGCAGAGGCCAGGTGTCTTGCCGCGTCCCCATTGGCGATGTGGATGCCGTCCTCTGCGTACCAGGCGGAATATCTGCCGTTTTCGGTGACGACGCCGTTGCCGCCGTGGAAGCTGCTTTGAAGAAACGCTGCGATTTCTTCCACGCTCTTGCCCTTGGAGAACTCCGTGGCGATCTTCATGCGGGCATAATCGGCGTTGCCCTCCATGCGCAGAATATGGTCGATATCCGACTGCGGGATGGACATGGAAAAAGCGGAGGGCGTGCAGCTCTCCGCTTCTGCGATATATGCGATTTGCTCTTCCTCCGTAGGGAACAGGCTCAGTTGGTATGCCTGCGGTATCGGAGGCTGCGCCGGTTCCGCTTCCGGCGCGTCATTGGTCAGTTGTACACCAGCTCGCTGAGGATGATCTCCTCGGCCTGCGCTTTCAGGCTGTTCATCAGCCCCACCCATTTCATCTGGTCGCGGGCTTTCAGCTCCTCCGTCACGCCCGCCGACTTCATCAGCTCCGGCATCATCTGCTCCAATCTCCGATTCGCCGTCTCGTCGATCTCCCGCAGGTGCGGGAACAGCTTCTCCGACAGCACCAGACGGCTGTACAGCCCCGGTCTGTGCTCCTGAAGGTAGCTCCTGCGCAGTCTCCCGTACTTGCCCAGGGGTCTCGCGTCCTCCGGCGTCTCGCTCAGCGTCAGGTCGGGAATCAGGTAGTCCCCGTTCTTGGTGTAGGTCAGTTCTGTCATGGCTATGGCTCCTTTCCGCGAGTTTCTCGCGCTCGTAATTCTTGATGGTGACTTCGATCTGCCGCAGCACCTCTCCGTTGATCCTGCTCACCGCCGTGCCCAGCTCGGCGGCTGCTTCCGGGGTGTTGAAATCGAAGATGCTCAGGAAATCCTCATGCTCGAAGCGGTCGTCCGCTTCAAGCCCGCAGCGGGACATGAGCGAGTAGGCAATGCTAACGGCGGCGGCGCTTTGGAAGGCCGCTCCTACGTTGAACTCATCATACCCGTAAAGAAAGGAATCGTCAACGATGGCGAGGATATCCCGCTTATAGTCTCTCCAGTATTCCTCCGCAAGCTGAGACGCGATGCGCTCAAGCTGGTCAGGGAACCCTCCTTTTCCGTCCACACCGTAGCGGCTTTCCAGCATGGCGCTTACCGCATCCGCATGTTCCTCCCGGTATTCCCACAGATAGCGGCTCTTGGGAAATTCTCTGCCGCCCGTGTCCGACACGTCGAACACATACCGAAGCCTCGGCCTTTCGCCGCTGCTGTCGATGAGGGCGATGCCCTTGGAGCCCCTGCGGACATACCGGCCCATCTTTTCGTTCCAGAAGTCGTACTCCGCGCAGGCGGTGGCGTCCGGACGCTGGGCGTGGATCATGACCTGCTCGGCGTAGGGGTATTTGTACAGCCTTGCGGCGGTGGTGAGAAAGCCCGTCCAGCCCCGGTAGCTGCCGGTGATCTGCCGCTGCGCCTCGTCCGCCATCTGCATATACGTTTGTAGCTTGCTCGGCATATTGCTCCTCCTTCATGGCATAAATTTAGAGCGCCCGGTATGGACGCTCTATGTAGGGGCGGTATTCGGTTTTCAGTCGGGGACTATACCGCAGTCAGTCCCTCCGTGATTTGTTTGAAAAAGTCTGCGCTCCAGATATTCAGCACGGAGGAATCGTGAATGAACGGCTCCACATCCTGCCTTGCCTGTGCGTAATCGATGCTGTCGAAGCGTTCCGCCAGCATCACTTTGATTTTCGGCAAGGAACAGTCCGCATCGGCAGAAATATATCCGGAATCAATCAATCGTGCCCGAAGGTGTTTTTGATTGACGGCCGCACCCCTTGAAAGATAGAATACATAGTCGTAAAGATCCCTGCCCTTGATGCGGCTTTGCCACGCACGGCAGATGACCGCATGGATTTTTCCTGCGAACAGGGAGGGCATATCATACATTTTCACCTCATACGGAACGGGCAGCAGCCGGTATTTGTGCTCGAATGCGGCGAAGGCGGGCGGGTTAACGTCCACCTCGAACTTAATCTTGACCGCTTCATTCTTCGCCACGCTTCCCGCCACCTTTTCATCCGCGTAGAACAGCAGGAGATGTTCCTTTGTGTTCCCCTTCAGGAAGGCGGAGCGGATGGTGCTTTCTTTTGTCTTTTCCTTTTCCTGAATCTCCACGTTCAGCCCAAAGGCTTTCACTTCCTTCTCCAGCACGGGAAAGTAGGCCGTCAGGTCAAAGTCCAAATCCTCCGCTTCCAGCGAAAAATCCAGATCCTCGGAAAAGCGGTCGAGACCGTAGAAGATTCGCAGGGCGGTTCCGCCGTAGAACGCCGCTTTTTTGAAGAAGCCCGCACGGGACAAGCCGCAGAGCACAATTTCCTGCATGATCTCCTTCATAGCGTTCTTTCTGTCGTAGATATTCTCTACATGGTAGCTTTTCAGCATCTGTTCAATGGCGCTGTTCATGTCAAAGCCTCCTTAAAAGTGAGCAGAGCTTCTTTACGTTCGTGGAATGATACGCTCCGCTGTATTTGCAAACCTTATTTCCGTCCAGCTTCCCAATCTCCGATTCCTCAATCCGCAAATCCTCCGTCAGCAGCCGGAAAAGCTCCTGTGTGTTCGGTACGGGCGGCATAGTATAGAGCTGGTCGCACAGAGCCTTTTCCGGTTCTGCGATCCGATAGAAATAATCGCCCTCCTGCACGAGCCGAATCCCCAGCGGGAACGCCTCGGACGGCACATCCCGATAGGTGAAGGTTCCGAAGGGCGTTTCATACTTCTTTTTCTTTTTCTTTTCAAAGGTGGCGCAGGTAACGGCATATACCGCCTCGGGAATCAGCCCGTAGCGGCTGAGGGCATATTCAAAGGAAATGTATGAAGGCCCGTAAATACTGCCCGCAAGCAGGTACGCAGGAGCGTTCCGGTCAGTTTCATATAGTCCCCTTGTAATGGGAAAGCATTCGCCCCGCTCCGCCATACGCGCGAGCTTTGACTTCGGAGAACCGTATCCCTTCAATTCTTCCAGTAGCATTGCTGTTGTCTTTATCATATTTTCACCTCGTAGTCTTATTATACGCAACTATCAGGTGAAAATCAAGTGATTTCAAAAAATAGTGCGGATTCTTTCATGCTCATTCTGTGCGTTTTCCGGGGAGAATACGCCTCCGTATTGACACTTTTTCCTGTGTGATAGTCTCAACTATTTCACCTATAACTTCGGACATTTGCGTCCCAAGTGATAGATGCACAGGATTTCTGTTGAAGATTTTTGCGGGTACACGCATTTTTGTCCAACAATGCGGCAGTGCAGACAAGCGAAGCATCACCGTCTATTTCCCAAAATCAATATTTTTTCGATTTTGGGAAATAGAATTGCAGAAGCACAACGGGAGCGACCCGAAGGCCGCTCCCGCCGCATCCGCCTTATTCGTCCGTGTCGAAGTCCGGCACCAGCTCCAGCTCCGCAAAGTCCTCATCGGTGATTTCGCTGAGCTTTTGCAGGGCACTGTCGGTCAGCTCCCGCAGCTGGGCTTCGTCCTCGTCCAGGTATCCGCGCATTTCGGTGAGGGCGGCAATCAGCCCGCTGCGGCTGTCGCTTTGGTAGATGCACATGAGGTTCATTTCATCGTTGGTAAAATTCATCATAGCAGCTCTCTTTCCGCGCGCTTTGAACGCGCTGTCTTTTTCGGCTCGTTGACGGGAGGACAGAGCTTTGCCAGCACGGAGGGCTTCTTCTCCTGCCGCGCCGCCTGCGCCTGTTCCCGGCGCGTCGCCTGCGCCAGCTCCATAAGGGAGACGGGCTTGCCGGACTTTGCCTGTTCCTCCAGCTCTGCCACGGTCTGCTTCGGCCCGTTGTTGATAACGCCGTCGATCATGCCGTAGTCGTCCTCCATGGCCATCTCCGCGTTTTTGAGATAGTTTTCCGGCTTGAGGAAGTCGGGCAGCGCCTTAAAACCCCATGAATCAACGTAATGACAGGATACCACACCGTTCTGCTTCAGCGCCACGATGTCGCTGACAGACAGGCTGTGACCGCGAAAATCCTCCGGGCGGCGGAGGTTGAAGGTCTCATACAGCTCGTCCAACCTGTCCTGCGTATCGCCCCTGCGGTCAAGGTTTCCCGCATAGACGGCGGCGTAATTTCCCTTTTCAATGGAAAGCCCCTTTTGTGCCAGATACTCGGCGTTCATAAAGCGGAGCTGCGCCGTATCGTCATTATCCCGAAGCTGATAGATGGCAAAGCTGTCGGCGGGGTTGTCGAGGAACGCCTTTTCATAGTCCAGCGGCGTAAGGCGGTCTTTGACCGTCTCCCATTCGGAGGCTTCCACGCCGAAGATACCGTCAAAGCTGCGGACTTCCTCTGCATCGAAGGCCATGGCCTCGGTGTTGTCGGTGTGAAGCATATACACGCTTACGTCCCGTTCCATGAGCTCCAGCGCACGCTCCTTTGTCAGCGGCAGCATATTGGAATCGGTGTAGCCGTAGGCGTTCATGCTCTCAACAGAAATCGCAGGGTCGGGGACGCAGCCGTTGTCCGGCGCTGTGACCGGCTCCGGCTCCTGCGCGGCGATCTCCTGCACAGGCTGGGCGGCAAGGCTCTCCGTCTCCTTATCCAGCCCGCGCTCCTTGCAGATTTCCGCGTAATGGCGGTCGATATCCGTAATCAGGGAGGATGAGGTTCGGTTGATGGTCTCCAGCGATGCGCGAAGCTCGGTCAGCTCCCTGTCCTTTGCCCAGGTCGCCAGATACCCGAAGCTGTTTTCGCCTGTCTCAATGCCGTAATAGGCGCAGACGGCGAAGGAAATGCTCTCCGCCTGAATCTCCTCGGCGGCGCGGGAGAGCTTTGCCTTTTCCGTGTACTGTGCGTGCAGAAACTCCTTCACGGTCTGCTCGCCGCCTGTGAAGTTCAGCCCGTCCTCGCCCAGATACAAAAAGCCCTGCTCCGGCAGCTCCACGGGTGCTGCGGTAATGACGGAGGCGGCGTGGTTGACGCCCACATGGTTTTCCAGCGTGACCGGCAGACCGGGGTCGTAGTCGGAGCCTCGCAGGTCGCAGCAGTACAAGCCCTCCGGCAGCTTATCTCTGTCGATGCGCCCGTTTGAAAACAGCGCAGGCTTGCCGAACAGCTCGATCTCTTGATACTTTTCTCCAATTTCATCCTTATTGTGGAGCTTGGAGTGTGCGATCTCATGGACGGCGGCGCAGACCGTCTGTACCTCGCTCATGCCTTCGCGGACAGCAATGCGCTGTTTGTCCACGGAGAAGTAACCGTCCATATTCTCCGCCAGCTTCTCAAAGAAGATGGGGACGGGCGCGCTGCGGCGCAGAGCTTCCATGAATACCTCGTAATTCTGCACGTCCCCCGTAAGGTTCGCCGCCAGCTCCGGCAAGGGCTTGCCTGCGGTCTGCTGCACATCGAAAACCGTAACCGGCTTGTACATCGGAATCCTGATTTCTTTCTCTTCCATGATGGCTTTACCGTCAGCATCCAGCATGGGGAGCTTGGTGTCCGGGTCGAGCTTTGCTTCTTCAATTTTCTTCTTGAAGGGCGTGGGGGCGATGATTTTAATGCCCTTTTCGCCCTTTTTGACGCTTCTTCCGAACTGGTCTCGCCATTTGTTGAAGCCCGCCACATGGGTGGCGTCGGGGCGCTGCATATAGATGAGCATGGTGTTGTTGACGCTGTACTTGTGAAAGCGGCTCATGGTGGCAAGGTACTGCCTGTATCTGTCGCTCTCAAACAGCTCCTTTATGCCCGTCTCTATGCTGTCGGTGATGTCCTTGAGCCGTTCCTTGTTGGTCTGTTTTTCAGCCATTTCGTGCATACCTCCTTTGGATCATGGTAAAAACAGCGGCTCCCGCAGGGGAACGAAACGCCCGTGCGGGAGCCTGCGAGGGTCATTTGGTGAAGTCCAGCTTATAGGAGGAACGCGCGCCGTCGTCCTCCAGCAGGATGAATGCGTCGTAGGTCTTGCCGGTTTTCTCGGAGTAGACGCCGCTGGCGTAGGCGCGCCCCTCCGTCAGGAGCGAGGACACCATCTTCTTCGTCAGACTGAGCTTCTTTGCGGCAAGGAAGCGGTTGTCCCGCCACAGCCCGAACTTGCAGCTCCGTCTCTCGCAGAAATAGCCGTTTTTGCTCTCCGTGACCTCTGCGCCGCAGCGGGGGCATTTGCCCACAACGGGTCTGCCGGAGGGGAACAGCACCTCCGCGCCATCCACAGGCGCAGCGTCCCGAACCAGCGCTGCGACCATATCGCAGATGCCGGCGAGGAACTCGTCCGCGCCCAGCTCGCCGCATTCGATCTCCTTGAGGCGGTGCTCCCATTCGGCGGTGAGCAGCGGGGACTGGAGCTGTTCGGGCAGCACGGTAATGAGGGAAACGCCCGCTTCGGTGGGAACGAGGCGTACAGATTTCTTCGCCTTTCTGCGCTCCGCAAAGCCCGTGGCCACCAGTTTTTCAATGACAGCCGCCCGGGTCGCGGGGGTTCCCAATCCCTTTCTCTCGGCATCTTCCGGCATATCCTCTTTGCCCGCCGTCTCCATGGCCGACAAAAGCGTATCCTCGGTGAAGTGCTTTGGCGGGGTCGTTTTTCCCTCTTTGACTTCGCAGGAGGAAACGGGAAGAAACTGTCCCTCGGAAAGCTCCGGGAGGGCCTTGTCCGTAAGCTCCGCATCCGCATATGCTTTCCAACCGGGCTGCACCACCGTTTTCCCCTTGGCGGAAAAGGCATTTCCGCCGCAGTCCAGCCTTGCCTCGGTCTCCAGATAGACGAAGGGCGCGCTGACCGCCATAAGCACCTGACGGGAAACAAGGCGCAGGATCTCCCGTTCGCCTACGGGCAAGGTTTCCAAGTCCGTTTCACCCGCCGCCATCGTGGGAACGACGGCGTGGTGGTCGCTGACCCTTTTGCTGCTGCACACCTGCCCCGAACAGACGGCTGCGGGCGGCTCCGTGCCGCAGATGCCCGCGCAGCACAGCGCCAGCGCGTTTACGCCGCTCTCCATATCGTCGGTGAGATAGCGGCTGTTGGTGCGGGGGTAGGTGCAGAGCTTCTTTTCGTAGAGGCTTTGCAGGTAATCCAGCGTCTGTTGGGCAGTGTACCCAAGCAGTCGGTTGGCGTCACGCTGGAGCGCAGTCAGGTCGTAGAGCGCCGGGGCTTTCTCTGTCTTTTCCGTCTGCACGACGGAGGTAACAGCGGCGGTTTTGCTGTTGCAGTCCCCGGCAAGCCGCTCCGCCTCTGCCTGCTCCTTCATGCGTTCGCCTGCGGCGGAGAAGCCGTCAAAGTCCAGATGGACGGTGTAAAAGCTCTCCGGCTGAAAGGCATTGATCTCCGCTTCCCGCTGCACCAGCAGCGCAAGCGTGGGCGATACCACGCGCCCCACGTTCAGGGTGCGGTGGTACATCACGGAAAACAGGCGGGTGGCGTTGATGCCCACCAGCCAGTCCGCCTTGCTGCGGCAGAGGGCGGAGGCGTAGAGGTTGTCGTACTCCGCGCCGTCGCGGAGATTGTCAAAACCCTGAAGGATAGCCGCATCCTCCATGGAGGAGATCCAGAGCCGCTTCACGCGCTTGCGGCAGTTGTTGAGATTATACGCTGTGCGGAAGATCAGCTCGCCCTCGCGCCCGGCGTCGCAGGCGTTGACGACCTCGCAAACGTCCTCTCTGTGCATGAGGGTGCGCAGTGTGTTCATCTGCTTCTGCTTGTCCCTCGCCACGGTGTACTGCCAGCTATCCGGCAGAATGGGCAAGTCCTCCCTTCGCCATTTGCCGTACTTTTCGTCGTAGGCGTCCGCGTCCGAAAGCTCCGCAAGATGCCCGAAGCACCAGGAAACGAGATAGCCGCCGCCCGAAAGAAAACCGTCCCCGCGTTTGCCTGCGCCAAGAACGGCGGCGATGCTCCTTGCCACGGAGGGCTTTTCACACACAACAAGCCGGTAACAGGTCGTATTCATCATTGGTTTTTGTCCTCCTCACTGTCAGCAGTGTTTTCATCTTCAAACTCGTAGTCCTCATCTTCCTCATCCTCGCCGTAGTCGTAATCGTCCAGATCGTCCGCCCCACGGGTGTCGGCCTTGGGCTTGCGGAGCTTGAACCAGTACAGCGCACCGCCGCCGCCCAGCAGCAGGAGCAGCAGAACGGCGATGATACCCGTGCTGCCGGTCTTCTTTTCAGGCGCGGTCTCCGCAGGCTCGGCGGGCTGGGGCGTAATTTCTGCGGCTTGCTCCTTACCCGCGCACTCGCTCATATTGGTTCTGCACACCTTGCAGCCCGTGTTGATCTTGCCAACGGCGCATTTGTCCGTGCAGGTGCAGGCAGGGACGATGCTCTCACCGTCCTTGGTCAGCGCCAGCAGGTCGGCCTCGTCCACAAGATTCAGGAAATGGACATTCTCATTGCCCTTATCGTCCCGGTCGATGATGAGATAAAAGGTATTGCCGCCCTTGGTCGTCACGGTGATGAACTGCTTGCCTGCGCCGAAAGCGGAGCCGATGTCGTCCATGAGCGTCAGGTTGCCGTCCGGGGTCAAGGGCGCGGAACCTCCGGCAGCGGCGTAATATTGCAGCAGCAGCTCCGGCAGTCCCGCCATATCCGTATCGTTGCCGCTGTTTTCTGTCGGTGCGTTCATGACCTCAAGGTATTTGCCGTATACATAGCCTGTCTGCTCCGGCGCGACCACCTTGTACCAGCCGTTGCTTTCCTCCAGCACCTTCACCTCCGCGCCGTTGAGCAGACGCCCGATCACGGTGTAATCCGTGCCGGGGCCGGTGCGCAGGTTCAAATAGGTGCGGACGTTGACCACCTTTCCGGACTGCTCCCGTTTGGCGGGAAGCGTCCAGCTCCGATCCCCGATGGTCACGGTATGGCTCCCATCCGCATTTTCGGTCACAAACACGGTCAGGGTCTGTCCGTTTGGGGTCTGCTCACCGGTATTCGTATTCTCCGGCTGTGTGGTTGCAGTTGGGGTTTCCATGGTCGGGTCGCCCATTGTCGAATCGACCATATCGCCGCCGCCTGCATAGGCCGTAACGGAAAAGACCGTCATGCAGAGCACGACGGCCAGCGTCACGGCAAAAAATCTCCATTTATTCTTCATCCACAAATTCCTCCGTTTTTCTGTATTCGTCGGGCAGCGCCGCCGTGGGACGCTTTTCCAGCATCGCCATCAGCGCCGCGAGCTGCTCGATGGTCAGCCCGTTCTCGCGGACGATGCCCACAATATCCGTGTTTTCCAGCTTCAGAATCTGCTCGTCCAGGGCTTTTAGCCGTGCGGTCAGCGATGTGAGCTTTTCCGCCAGCTTCTCGCGCTCCTGACGCAGCTTTTCAAGTCGCGGGTTCATAACATCCTCCTTTTTTGCGTTGATATGGTTGTTGTTAAGGTAATCTGCCAAACTGGAGAAAATGGCTTCGCCAGTAGCTCGTGTCGATGGAAGCGTAGTGAATGGGGTCGCCGCAGTGGAGCATCCTGTTATTGCCCACATAGATGCCCACATGGGACGCGCCTGCGGTGTCGTAGGTCTTTTCAAAAAAGATCAGGTCGCCGGGACGGGCGCTTTCCGGGGAGACGTAGGCGCACATGCCCCGCAGCCCCTCCGCGCCCAGCCTGCCGAAGCTCCAATGCAGGCCGCAGTGGTTGTAGACATACGAAACGAAGCCGGAGCAGTCGAAGGAGGTGGCGGGCGTGCTGCCGCCCCAGATATAGGGGTAGCCCAGATACTTCTCCGCTTCCTTGATGATGGCGGCGAACTGTTCATCCGCCAGCGCTTCCGGGGGTATCTCGTACTTCTCATACTGGGTATAGTAGTACCGGTTCACATACGGGGAGCCGGGGAACAGGTCGGGGCGGTTGCCCAGCACGCTCATATACACGGCGTACATGGAGAGCTGATCGTGGGACATGATATGCACCGGCACATGGGAGAGGTTGAAATTTTCCAGCTCCACATGGCAGATATACCAGGTGTAGGGAACCTCCGCCTCGTACTCGTAGCTTTGCAGGTTGCCGTTTTCGTCGGTGTAATAGCCGATATGCGTTTCGGTGCGGTATCTGGTTTCCGTGGCGACGGTTTCCGTTAAGATATACTGCTTTTCAAACAGCGTCTCCAGAATCCCGCCTATTTCGTCAATCGTCCATTCTCCGCCCTTGAGGGCGGTAATCATGGAAATGAGCACATAGGGGTCGTGCTCAATCTCGTCCAAGTCGAAGTGGTACTCGTCGTAATCGTGGGTGCTTTCGTAGCTGTTCAGGTATTCCCGCAGCTCGTCCTCCATGGCGCAGTAGGCGGCTTCCGCCGCCAGCATATCCGCATCCTCCAGCGGATAGGTGGAGGCCGCAATGCCGGACACCCCGCCCTGAAACAGCGTGGAGCAGGAGGAAATGCAGGTCATGAGCAGCAGTATCGCGGCGGCGACGCCGCCCGCGATGAGGAAGCCCTTCTTGTGCCGGACAAAAAAGCTGCCGGCCTTTTTGCTTCCCTCGGCGGCGCGCCTGGCCGCCTTTGCGGTGGTCTCGGACGCTTTGACGGTATTCCTCGCGCCGTTCCCCGCTTTTGCGGCGGCGTATTCCTTTTTAATGGCCTGCTTCTGCTGCCAGCGGGAATAGGGGTTGGAAGCCCTGCCGTATTCCTGCTCGTACTGTTTGTTCAGCGCCTTGAGATTGGCTTTGTCTGCGGCGGCTTCCGCCTTGTCCGCCCTGCGGTAGGGCTTTTCCGCATGGGAGCGGTGCGCCGATTCCGCAATGCGCCAGGTGCGCTCCGCCGTCTCGGTCAGGGTGTTCGCCGCCTCCGTGCCGGGGTTGTCGTCGCCCTCCTCCCGGAGCTTGCGGTGGACTGCGCTGCGGACGGTATCCAGCGGCGCTTTCCTTGCGGCGTGGGCCAGCCTGGAGGGCGGACGCTTTTTGTCCGCCTCCTCAAAGAAAAGGCGCGTTGTGACCTTGCCGCTCTCACTGTCCACAACGCGCTCCTTGACCTTTACGGTTTTCTTTGGGATTTTCGCTTCGGCCTTCTCCAGCTTAACCGCCGCCCTGTCCGCCCTGCGGACAGCTCGTTCCAGCTCCGGCAGGGTGCGTTCTTCCTCGGTGAAAATCAGCCTTGGCGAGCGTTTTGCCATATTCATCACCTCGATTCTGTGGGGATTGGATCGTCATACGCACGCGGCAAAAACGGCCTGTTCGCTGGCGTCTTTGCCCTCTGCAACCTCACGGGGCTCCCAGACGCGGATTTTCTCCGCGATTTTCAGAAAATGCGCCTTTCCGGCAGGTGTGACGAGGGTGTATTCGCTCTTGGCGCCGTTGGGAAGGTAAAAATCCCTGGTCACAAACAGCGGGTCGTTGCGCTTGCCGGCTTTGACAAATACACGGTCGCTGCGGTGACGGTCTCTGAACACATACCCCTTTTCCAGCAGGTAGCCGATAAATTTCTTCTGCGGAACGCCCAGCTCCTTGGCGGTATAGCGGAGACAGGTCACGCTCTCGACTCCCACAAAGGAATCGTAGTAGCTGGCCTTCGGAGCCAGCCGCGCGTTCTCGGCCTCCGCCTTTTTCAGCGCCTCCCGCGCGGCGTTCGCCTTTGCGTTTTCCGCACGGAGCTTGCCGATATACTCCGAGATCAGCTCGGGGTGCTCATCCATCCGGCTGAGGAGTGCATCCGTCATATACGCGCCGTGCTTGCGGATGGAGGGCAGCACCTCGGCCGTCACCCAGCGCTTGAACTTCTTTGCGCGCTCCAGCTTGCTGGAGAGGATGAGACTGTAAAGGCCGGATTCGTTGATGATAATAACTTTCTGTTTGCCGCCGGGGGTCATCATTTCAGTGACCCCTTTGTCCTCATCGTCAACGTGCTTGGAAACAGCATTATTCAGAGACTTCCCCTTGCCATAGCCCAACGCCATCGCAACGTCTCTGCCCACGAACCACGGTTCGCCGTCGATCAGGATGCTGCGTACAGCTCCGAACTCCGGATTTTCAAAGATCATCAGGTTGTTTTCCATATTCACACGTCCTTTCTCAGGTTGATTCTGTCTGCACCTGCTCAGATAACTTGGTCGTGATGACTTTGTACAGCTCCGTATCCTTGGGGAAGCGGTCTACGAAGGGCAGGATCACGCTGCCGTAGAACAAAAGCCCCTCGCCCTCGGCGGATTGGGTCACATACGAGAGCTGATGGGGCGAGATGTTGAGCTGCTTCGCCAGAATCTGCCGGTCGCCGGAAGCCTGGTTGAGCATATACACATAGTCGGAGTTTTCAAAGATGTTCTCCACCTCGCGGCTGGAGAGCAGGTCTTTGACGTTCTGGGTGATGCCCGTGGGGACGCCGCCCCACTTGCGGAAGCGCTTCCATATCTCCACCGTATACGCGGCGGTCTGCTCCTCCTTCAAAAGAAGGTGCATTTCGTCGATATAGTAGCGGGTGGACTTGCGCTGCTCCCGGTTGACGGTGACGCGGTTCCACACCGCGTCCTGCACCACCAGCATCCCGATCTTTTTGAGCTGCTTGCCCAGCTCCTTGATATCGAAGCTGACCACGCGGTTTTCGATATTCACGTTGCTGCGGTGGTTGAACACGTTGAGGGAGCCGGTGACGTAGATTTCCAGCGCCGTGGCGATATACTGCGCTTCCTTTTCATCCTGCCTGCGAAGCTCGTTGTACAAGTCCTCTAAAATAGGCATCTTTTCCGGGCGGGGGTCGCTCAGGTATTCCCGGTAAACAGAGCGCACACAGCGGTCGATGATGGTCTTTTCCACCGGCATGAGGCCGTCCTTGCCGCCCACGATCAGCTCGCACAGGGACAGGATGAAGTCGGATTTCAGGCTCAGCGGGTTTTCATCGTCGCTGTAATTCAGGTTCAAATCCATGGGGTTCAGGTAGTCGGTGGAGGTGGGCGAGATCTTCACCACCTGCCCGTGCAGGTGCTCCACCAGCGGGCCGTACTCCGCCTCCGGGTCGCAGATGATGATATCGTCATTGGTAACGAGGAACACGTTGGCGATCTCCCGCTTGGCAGAGAAGGACTTGCCGCTTCCGGGCGTGCCTAAGATCAGCCCGTTGGGGTTTTTCAGCAGCTTTCTGTCTACCATGATGAGGTTGTTGGAAAGGGCGTTCAGCCCGCAGTAAAGGGCTTCCTTCCCGTCCTGAAACAGCTCCTGGGTGGTAAACGGCACGAAAATCGCCACGCTGGAGGTGGTCAGCCCCCGCTGGATCTCGATCTGGTTCAGCCCCAAGGGGAGGCTGCTCATGAAGCCCTCCTCCTGCTGGAAGTCCAGCCTCGTGAGCTGGCAGTTGTACTTCTGGGCGATGGAGCCCGCCTGAAAGACGTTGTTGCCGAGGCGCTGCCTGTTGTCCGCCACGTTCACCACAAGGAAGGTCAAAAGGAACATACGCTCGTTGCGGCTTTGCAGCTCCTGCAAGAGCTTTTTCGCCTCCGTGCCGTAGGTGGCAAGGTCGGAGGGAATAATATCCATATCGTAGCCGGAGCGCACCGCCTTTTTCTGCTCCTCAATGGTCATCTTCTGCAAGTCGGTGATCTTGCGCTTGATGGTCTTGATTGCCTTTACCTGATCCACGGACCGGACGTGCATACTGACGATAAGGGAGCTTTCCATATCCAGGAAGTCCGCCAGCATCCGGTCGTTGAGCTCCGGCGCTAAAATCTGCAAGAAGGATACGCAGCCGGTCTTGCTGCCCACGCCGAAGCTGCTGCCGGTCTTGAACTCAAAGGCGCTGGGCGCGATGAAGTCCTTCACCGACAGCCCGGAGGGGGCCAGCCAGCCCCACGAAAAGCGGAAGGGCTGCGGCTCGTCCATGTGGAGCATCCCGTGCAGCAGGCACAGTCGTTCCATCCCGTTCAGGCTCTCCGCCATTACGCCCAGACGGCGGAAGTTGTTGAGGATATCCGTCTCGATGCGCTCCAATCGGGGCTTTGCTGCCCTCAGGCTGTCCGCCTCCACGCCGAAGGTCAGGTACTTGGTCTTGATAAGCCCGTTGTTGCCGCGTGCAAGCTGGCTTTGCAGCATCCCGGTGTATTCGGTGCGGAGCTTGTCGAAGCAGTCGCCCTGCAAGGGGATGGCGATGCGCCGGGCGTAGGTATCCCGCGTGGCGGAGAGGTTGATGAAGGAGAGCTGGAAGCGGATGGAGGAATCGAAATAGTTGAGGAAGTCGCACCAGCCGTCGAAAATGGCGGTCTTGTCCTCGTTCTGGTTGAGCTGGTAGTTGATATCCTGAAACTGCACGGTTTTCGTGTAGTAATTGTCCGTCACGCGGCACACGCCGTCAGGGTACATCCGCTGAAAGGGGATGCTGTCCTGGGCGGACTTCTTTCGCTTATCCTGACGCTTGGCTCTTGCAATCGCCGCGTCGATCTGCTTTCGCTCGGCTCGTGTGAGCTTTCCTGCGGGGGTTTTGTTTGTGGACAATCGCGTAGACCTCCTTATCCAAATTATCCTGCCGGTTCAGCAGGTCGTAGAAATTGTTCGTCCTGTACGGGCGCTGTTTGGGGCGCAGGAAGCACACCTGCACGATGTTGCGGATGAGCTTCTCCGGCGGCTGACCGTTCTTTTCGTACATGGCCAGCAGGAAGAAGGGCAGCATGACCAGCATCATGCAAAGAGCCGCCGCGCTGCTGCCGATATGGCCCTTGAGCAGAAAGAAAAGCGGCACGCCGATGAGCGCGCCGCCGCCGAAGCACAGAATCTGCCGTTTTGTTAAATTGAACATGACCTTGGTTTTCACCGCGTTCAAGTCCTTGGGTACGGGAACGTATGCCAAATCTCATCACCTCCGTCAGTGAGCGTGGAACAGGCTCCTGGCAAGGGAGCTCGTCTTAAACAGCGTGAAGCACAGCAGCACCGTATACCCCATGCACGTCCATATGGCCGCCGAGACGCTGCTCTCCACTACGATGTTCTGAATCAGCACCGCGTAGATCGCCACGCAGACGATGATGAGGAAGCCCTGAAAGCCCAGCGCCAGCAGGCTTCTGAGGTAATTCTGGCCCATCTGCCCCCATTCCCGGTTGGCCATGGTCGCCATGGGGATGGGAGCGATGGAGGTCACGCAGTAGATCTCGATCATCCTGCCGTAGCAGATGATGAAAATGCAGATGGTCAGCGCCCACATGGAAAGATGCACGACCAGGGACTCCAGCCACAGCCCCAGCAGCGACCAGACCTCCATATCCAGGAGCTTTGCTTCAAATCCCGCGATATGCTCGTTAAACGTCAGAGACGTGTCCGATATGATGATGCCCGACGCGCTGTTGACGACGCTCTGAGCAGCCTCGAACACGCCCATGACGATGTTCCATGTGTTGGTGACGATGAGCACGGCGCAGGCGGTCTTAAATATCCACTTGAAGAACATCCAGGTGTCCACGTCGTGCATGTTGTTCTTTTCCGTAATGAGCTGAATCAGCTCCAGCGTCATGACAAAGGCCAGGACAACGCCCGCGATGGGCAAAATCACATTGTCCGACAGCGTTCGGATCATGCCGTAGACGCCGCTGTTCCAGCCCTGGGGCGTTGCGCCCACCTGCCCGGCGATGCCCGCCACGCGGCTGTTCACGTTGTCAAACAGTCCGTTCACGTTGTCCATGATGCCGCTGACCAGCAGCTCCTTCAGCCATTCGGTGAATTTCTGCCATATCAAATCCAATGGGCTTTACCCTCCTTTCCCGCAGCGCCCGCCCCGGGGGGGCGGACGCCGCGAAGGATTTGTGCGGGCGATTAACCGAACAGGCCGGAGAGCAGGGGAACGAGAATGACGCCGATGAGCGCCACGCCGCCGCCGGCCATGAGCTGTTTCATGCCCTGAGATTTTGCACCGGGGTTGTCGTTTCCGTAGCCTTCCAGCAGGTTGATGGCTCCCCAAATGCCGAGACCGGCACCGAGGGCGATGACGAGGGTCTGGAGAACGCCGACAGCAGAGTTGAAAAATTCCATATTTGTGTTGCCGGAATCATTGGGTGTTGGTTGTGTTGAAATCTCGCGGATACAGCAGGAGCCGGAGCGAAAGCTGCGATGCAGCCCCGATTCCGGCTTCTCCTTTCAATTTTTAGTTCGTGGATTCGTTCCGACCCTGCAAGCGAGGAAGCGTCTTTTCTCATCCGTATCTATATGAAAAGCCGCCGCATGAGGGCGGCGGGCTTGTACGCTCAGACGCGGCCCGCGTCGAACACCTCGTATACCTCATCCGCTTTCGGCACCAGTCTTGTGGAGAGATACTTTTCGATATCAAAGGCGTTCCTTGGGTTCGCGTCCGACAGATACTTATAATTGGGGTGCTTGGTGATATCGTACTTATCCGAGAGGAAGGGGCGCACGCCCCGAAGCTGCAAGATGCACTTGCCGCCGTCCAGCACCGCCAGCTCGTCTATCGTGGCAAGGTCTTTGCCCAGCTTCTGATAGTTCAGGCTGTGGGAAACCTCCCGTCCACGGCTCTCGCCGGTATTGAAGGTGTCGATGGTCTCTTTCCCCAGCGTCTGATTCAGCTCCTTCAGCGTACCGGGCTCCTTACCGCCTAAAAAGATGGAGCTGTCGCAGTTGCCGATAATGGTGTCGGCGTTGTCCTTGTACAAAGCCTTTAGCTGACTTTGGGCTTGCAGCACCAGACAGGCAGAAATCTCGCGGCTGCGGATGGTAGCCATGAGCTTTTCCAGATTCGGTATCTGCCCGATGTTGGCGCACTCGTCGATGAGGCAGCGCACATGGACGGGGAGCCTGCCGCCGTACACGTCGTCGGCCTTTTCACACAGCAGGTTAAATAACTGGCTGTAAATCATGGAAATGAGGAAGTTGAAAGTGCTGTCGGTGTCGCTCATGATGAGAAACAGCGCCGTTTTCCGGTCGCCCAGGGTATCCAGCTCCAGCTCGTCGTACATGGTGATCTCCCGCAGCTCCTGGATATCGAAGGGCGCAAGGCGTGCGCCGCAGGAAATATTGATCGACTTAGCTGTTTTGCCAGAGACGAAAAGTCAAGGACTTTTTCATCAAATTCAAAAAGAAGTCACATTTTGCGGACTTCTTCACGGAGCATACGCTTGATTTTGTCCTCCATCGTCTCCTTGGCGGTCTCGCTGAAATGCACACGGACGATATAGGTGGTCTTGCCGATCTGCTTTCTGACAGTCGGGCAAGTGGCGGTGTTGGTTGCGGTATTGTTCATTC
>ERZ773185.1005-NODE-1005-length-22862-cov-8.023414_pt1 | contig 22862 bp, 14 predicted proteins | sample MGYA00580531_ERZ773185 | MGnify/ENA primary metagenome ERZ773185 (study PRJEB29015, sample SAMEA2737799) | human gut metagenome | biome: human gut; feature: human-associated habitat; material: faeces | place: China | collected 2012 ...
CACCTTGCCCTGAATCTGGTCGAGATAAGCACTCTTGTAGAATTCCTGCTCCTCGCCATCGGTGAGTCCGTTGAAACCCACATCCTGCAGGGCACGGCTGCCGCTAGTGGTGGCGAATGCGTAGGTCACGGTGCTCTGGGTAGGAATCTTACCCCACTGTGTATAGGTAAAGCTGTCGCTGCCATCCACCGGCATACCACTCTCGTAGAACTTCTTGCCGTCTCGCAGAATATCCTCGCTCACCTCTCCCAGGTTGATGTAGAAGTCGCCACCATAGTCGGCGGCATCAGCCTGATCCTTGGAGTAGATAAATGGGTCGAGCATCCAGAATTCGATGTATTCCACGTTAGCCTGCTCAAAGTTGTTGGTATCCAGCTTTCTCATCATACCACCCCAGTTGCGCTGAGGGTTCTGAAGCTTTCCGTCGGGCTGCAGGTCGTTCACATTGAAGTTATACGGACCCGGCTCCGATGGATAGTAAGCCAGGTTGAGCACGCTCAGGGTGTTGGTGGCTCCCTGATAGGTGCTCTGCTGGCGCAATGGGAAGAGCTCCTTTACATACACCTCTCTTACATAGTGATTACTCAATTGCTTCAGGTCGCTCTTGATGTGGCCAGGGGTCAGCGAACTGCCTCGGCGGGTGAAGAGAGGGTCGATGCAATACCAGGCAAGACGGGAGCGATGGAAGCCGCTGGTCAAGCCCGACTTGTCGTTGTAATCTTCCTTGAAGTTGAGGGATGGCACACTCGAAATAATCCATGAAGAAGGAGTCATCACGTCGATGGTTTCCTTGGTTCCCTCGAAATCGTCGAGATAGGAAGCGTTGTCCTGTGTGCCTCCCGCCTCTCCGGCGATGAGCTGGGCAAACTCGCCCTGGAAGGTGATATAGGATGGCTGGGTGAGATGCAGGAACGGAATCTTGTCGAGCACATTGGTCAGCCACTGGCTCTCCTTCTTCCAGTTCAGGTTCACACCCCAGATGGTATTCTTCAATGGTTCCGAACCCATCGCCACCTTGTTGGTGAGTGCCTGCTCGGAAAGATGCTGCAGCGTACCGCTTATCTGGAAATTCTTGGAGAAATCATATTCCCAGTTCAAGCCCACCATGGTCTCATCTGTCCGTAGTCGGTGTTGCTTTCCAGCGATACGTTCACCGCCGTTCCGGCATCAATGATGCTCTGGTTGAGGATGGTCACCTCGCCGGCATTGTAATCCACGGAATAGTCGGAACCCTCGGTAAGGGTTACGCCACCTGCCGTTACCACCACCGAACCCTGCGGTACATTGTAGGCACCCAGGGAGATGACATTGGCAGCCGAGCCCTTGAACTGACCCACGATGAGGTACTTGTTCTTCTCGGCCAACTGCTTGGCGATGGTCTTCGTGCTATCGTAAAGTTCGGTGAAGGCATACTTGTCCGCCTGCTCCTTCGCAACGCCGTTCTTCACCAGATAATCGCGCATGTAGCTTCCGAACGGCTCTACCTTCGGAATGAACACACGACCGTTGGACACGGTGTAACCCTCCACATAGTCGTAGTAGCCATTGCTGCGCGCCTTGTTGTTGTTGTCGAGTCGGTCGGCTCCTACCACACGGATGATAGGCTGGCTCTTGACCTGCGCCTCGGGAATATAACTGAGATAGACACCCGTGGTATCGCTCTGGTACTTGATGTCGAGACGGAACTTCTCCTTCTCCACCTGCGAGGCGAGATAATATACGTTCTTCATCATCAGGTCCCAGTTGCCCTGCTGCGGACTGCAGCTGGTGTTCTTCAGCGACTTCACGAAGAGTCCCTGCTTGGTATCGGTGATATCCGAAGCAAACTCACCCACCTGATAGGTTACGCCTCCGTAGGTATATTCGTAAGCCACGGCAAGTACCTGGTCGGTCTGCAATCCGGTTTTCAGGGATACGTATCCCATCGCCGTATTCACGGAGTATTCCGAAGAAGAGAGCAGTCGGGCACTCTCCAGTTTTTCGTAATCGCTGCCGCCCACCAGTCCGCCGCCTTCCAATACGGAAGAAGCCTGGTCGTTGTCACGGGCTGCCGCAAACTGGTTTGTCATCGCAGTATACTCGGTGTTAGCCTGGTTGGATGGCACCTTGGTTCCTCCCGCAGTCCACATCGGGTTGCTCAGCTTTTCGGTTTCACCCAGGTCGGTCAGTGCGATGATGTTTCGGGTATTCGTGGTGGTTCCCGTCTTGTTGGTTACCCAGATTTCCACACGGTTGATGGTGACGCCCGTTACCAGATTAGGCAACTTCTTCATCCAGTCGTCGTAATGGTTTCTGAAGAATCGGGAGAGGAAGAAGTGTCGGTTCTCCTCGTAATCGGCTACATTCAGCTCAAAAGGAGTGAGCTGCACGCCACCCTTGCTCGATACACTCTTAGAGGCAGACTTCTTCTGCGAGAAAACAGTCTGCAACTTGAGTTTTCCAAACTGCATATCAGTTCTCAGACCGAAGAGGCTGCTGGCACCCTTGATAAGCGACGAGTTGCTAGGGAAGGAAACATTACCCGCCTCAACCAGTTTGATGATTTCATCCTCCTTGCCATCATACTTCAGCTTCATATTCTGCGCATCATAGTCGAAGGTGGCATCGGTGTTGTAATTCAGGTTGAGGTTCATCTTGTCGCCAATCTTACCGTTCAGATTCAGATTGATTTTCTCATCGAAGTTCATCATCGTGGTCTTTCGGTTGCGGATAGGCAGCGAAGGGTTGTCGATATTCTTCTTGTTGATACCAAACTTCAGTTCGGCAGAACCCTGCGTCTTCACCCTGATGCCGCCAGGACCGAAGATTTTCTCAGCCGGTCCCAGGTCGAAGTGCATATCGGTGAAGTCGAACTTCTCCTTGCCCTTAGCCTGGTATATCTCGTCGTTCTTCTTCCGGTAAAAAGCGTTTCGCTCGTTCAGTTCAGTCCATGCGAGATATTCCGCCGGAGTGAGCATGATAGGAGCCGAGAGCCAGGTGTTGCCCATTTTGTTGCCGATGATGTATCGGTTGATGGTATCGTTGTAGATAACATCATACTTCAGGGCATCCGGACGCTTCAGGTCGAGCGGACTCTGGTAGAGGTCGCTCAGCGAGAACGGCTGGGTGCGCTGAATCTGCCAGCGTGGATGCAGCAGGGAATCTGGGATGGTATCTTCAGAAATGAGAAGCGGCTGGGCATTGACGCCCGACTTCTCATCCCCATCCTTTGCGGCATTGTTGCCATTGCGGGGCTGATTCCTGACTTGATTCCCATTCTGTGCCGATGGTCTCGAAGCCGGAGCAGTCCGTCTGTTTTGTGCCCCCTGGTTTCTTTGCCTGGTTCTATCATCCTGCAGAAAAGGCAAAGCGAGGGCGTAGCCGAAGGTAGAAACCATCAGCCACGCCATCGCCAGATATATGATTCTTTGTCTTATCTTCATTTACTTAATTTGTTTCAATGCGAGTTTCACCACTTGCTCCACAGGCAGGTCGGGCTGAGCCTTCAGGATATCCACCACTACCTTTGCCGAAGGTGCCGGCGAGAAGCCGAGCATGGTAAGGGCACTGACAGCCTCATCCTTGATGTCGCTGTTCACCATCGCCACATTGCCGCCGTTGGCTGGCAACTCATCGGCGATGCCGAGGCTCACAATCTTATCCTTCAGGTCGAGGATGATGCGCTGTGCGGTCTTGAGTCCGATACCCTTCACGGTTTTCAGCATCTTGTCGTTGCCTGTGGAAATCACGCTGCAGAGTTCGGCAGGCGACATAGACGAGAGTATCATTCTTGCCGTATTGCCACCCACGCCCGATACGGTGATGAGCAGACGGTAGAGTTCGCGTTCCTGCTTGGTGGCAAAACCGAAAAGGGTGAAAGAGTCGTCTCTTCCACCAGCCACGAGCACCTCGTGAACATAGAGTTTTACTTCCTGCTTGCCCTGAATGGCGGTATAGGTATTGAGCGAAATGTTGAGTCCATATCCCACTCCAGCCGTTTCTACCACGGCCATCGCTGGGGTCAGCTCGGTTAAATCGCCATGAATATATTCTATCATATCTTGATTTCTCCTTTTTATTATGTGATGAAGCTAAGTTACACCTCTTTAATAAATTAATTATAAATTATAAACGAGGGGTAGTGGGAAATATTGTACGAAAGCCAGGATATATTATCGGGTGGCTTAAATTAATATATCGGGTGGCTTAAATAAAGAAATCTCATTTCACGATGAAATCACGAAATTATAAGGAATCTGTTCAATCAGCCTTACAATTCGGCCTTCTCCCTACCTAAAAACCATGATTTTATTACCTTTTGCAACTTTTATGAGTTAAAAATCTATTAAAACGTCACGTATTTCAAGAAAAAGCTATACTTTTGCAAACGAAAACGGAAACAACAATAAAAATAAAAGAAATAAAAGAATAACAGATGAAAAAGTTTAGAGCAGCCGTAGTAGGTTACGGCAACATTGGTAAGTTTACAGTAGAGGCTCTCGAAGCAGCTCCAGATTTCGAGATTGCAGGTATCGTACGTCGCCAGGGTGCTAAGGATAAACCAGCAGAATTGGCAGATTATGAGGTGGTAGATGACATCACAAAGTTGAAAGACGTTGATGTTGCCATCCTTGCAACCCCTACCCGTTCTTGCCCAGAATATGCAGAGAAGATTGTTGCCCTCGGCATCAACACCGTAGACAGCTTCGATATCCACACCAGCATCCTCGACTATCGTACCAAGCAGATGGAGAACTGCAAGAAGGCTGGCAAGGTGAGTGTAATCTCTGCCGGTTGGGATCCAGGTTCTGATTCTATTGTACGTGTATTGATGGAAAGCTTGGCTCCAAAGGGCTTGACATACACCAACTTTGGTCCTGGTATGAGCATGGGTCACTCAGTTTGCGTTCGTGGCAAGCAGGGTGTGAAGGAAGCACTTTCTGTTACTATCCCATTGGGCGAGGGTATCCACCGCCGCATGGTTTATGTAGAGTTGGAGGAAGGTGCTAAGCTTGAGGATGTTACAGCAGAGATCAAGGCTGATCCATACTTCGCTCATGATGAGACTCACGTATTTGCTGTTGCATCAGTAGATGATGTAAAGGATATGGGTCATGGTGTGAACCTCGTTCGCAAGGGTGTATCCGGCAAGACTCAGAACCAGCGTTTCGAGTTCAACATGAGCATCAACAACCCTGCCCTCACCGCTCAGGTTTTGGTTAATGTGGCTCGTGCTTCCTTCCGTCTGCAGCCAGGTTGCTACACCATGCCAGAGATTCCAGTTATCGACATGTTGCCAGGAACCCGTGAGGAAATCGTAGCTACGCTCGTGTAAGACTTTGAACTTTGAGGTTTGAACATTGAACTTGATGATTAGTTTAACTGGTTCAGATTCATAGTTTAGCAAATAATAAAGGCTCGCAAGAAGTTTCGATTTCTTGCGAGCTTTTTATCTAATTATTTCCTTCAAGTTTATTCTTCCTCGTCTGTTGACCAGATACTATATTTGCCATAATTCTCTCTTGAAAGAATGTCCAAATCATGATCTGCATCCTCATTCTGTGCAGGAATGCTGCTCAAAGCCAGGAGCTGGCTCTCATTCTCTAACTGGCAAACCTCTACTTGAGGTTTCATATAATTCTTCTTCATATTATTTATTTCCATTTACGTATTTGTTAATTAATAAAACTGCATCTGTGGTATTTATCACTCCATCAGAATTTAAATCAGCAACACTAGAACTGATTTCATTGGTTGTTCCCTCTACATAATGGTTGGTGAGCAATACAGCATCAGAAGTATTGATGACACCATCATTGTTCACATCACCCGCACTATTGTTGGAAACACCTGTTTGTCCAGTTCCATTCGGCTCATCCGGATTCGTAGGATTGTACTCAAATCGGGCTGTTAAAGTAACTTCTTTGGTTGGCATGAAATAGTAAAAGGTTTGAGAAGAACCTATTTTCTTTCCGTTGTCAAACCATCCCAAGAACTCATAGCCCTGTTTTGGGTATACTACTATTTCCACATAGTTTCCAGCTTCCTCCTTGGCTCCACTGGTACGATTGAAGGAACAGCATCCCTTAGGGGAACTCTCCAGATAGACTCTATAGGCATTTGAAGCACTCGGTTCTGCAGGATTTACCGGCACAAACTCATATACAGCTTCAAAAGTCACACTCTCCTCCCCTACAATATAGGTGAAGTATTGCTCTTCGGTATATTTTTTTCCATCCTTCAACCAATAGGCAAACTGATGGTTTATATCATTAGCCGAAGTGCTGATATAGACCTCCGATCCGCTTGCATAGGTTCCATCTCCCGATGTATAGGCATTGGTAGAGCATTTGGTCACCACCTTGAAGTTTGCCATAGGCTCAGGAGGATTGGTCGGATTGAAGACGCCCGGAACGGCTGCCATGAGCAGGCTGCTGCTAATGAATAGCAGCAACCATGCCATGATACCATATTTGATTATTCTTTTCATAGACTATATATAGACTATTCTTACTTAACCATTACCTTTGTAGAGGTGTTGTCCAACTTAACTACGTAGATGCCCTGACCCAAACTGATGGTTCCACTGCTCTGGATTGAGCCAATCTCAACACCATTCAATGAGTAGATGCTTACATGCTTGCCTTCCACACCACTGAAGTTGATACCACCCTCTGTTGGGATGATGCTCACACCTGTATTCTTGGCGAAATCAGCAATACCTGTGGTACTTCTGTTTGGTACCAAAGTGAAACGACCATTAAAGGTACCTGCCTCTGAAGTGAAGCGGTAATCGCTGGTAGAAAGATCTACCGTAGCATCTGTCAAGTTGTCCTTCAACAACATCGGACTATCCATACGGATTGCAGAGATAGTATAGTCGCCAGCCTTCTGTACCTCAAAGCCTAAGCTTACGCTACCCATAGGACGTTCGTTGATGGCAAACTTCACATTGTTAGCTTCAAGCGTATATAACTGTGGGATGGTTGTGTTGCTTTCAAACTTGGCAGCATCGCAATCCAACTCATAACGCTGGGTCTTGTCCTCATTGAACACAATACGTGTCTTGTCGGTATGAGTACCATCAGACAAGGTGAGGTTCACCATCTGACGATTGATATTGATACCCTTGGCAAGACGCTTTGCCTTATTGGCAGAACTACGCTTCTGGCTATCCGTCTGGGTGAGTCGGAACTCTGCACCAAACTCCATCTCGTTCACATCCTTAGGCTTCTGAACAAAGAATGCCTGGAATGGCTTGAATACATAGTTGTCGTCTCCAGGACGAACAGCCTCGTAAGACATACCGTTCCAATAGGTAATTGGAGCATTGTAACCCAAGTCGTCCATATCGAAGTAGCTGGTATGAGGATTACCCACGAAGTTCCAGCTTGCATTCTGTTCATTGTTTGAAGCATATGTGCCCAGGTCTTCCTGTACATTTTCAGCTTCCAACTTACCAAACTTCTCCTTAGCAACAGGAAGAGTCAACTTACCAGATTCTGCAGATTGGAAGATATAACCGGTTCCACGATGCAGCCACAAATCTGAAGCATCCAGGTCTTTCCAACCACCAGAGCCTTGGCTTGCACGAGTAGCACCATCATACTTACGGAATATAAACTGGCCAGGAGCCACGATGTCGCTACGCTTGATATCGAATGGGAAAGAGAAGAAGTACCACTCGTTAGAATTCACATCAATATCGATGTGGAACTTTGATGCATCTACATTTCCATTGGCGATAATTGTTCCAGAACCGTTGATATGAATATCTCCTGCATTCTGGATTTCATTACCCTTTACAACCAATCCACCACCGCTATAAATATCAATATTCGGAATACCATCAATACGACTTGACAAAATAAACTCCTTTCTAAGATAGAAGTATTTATATGGCTCGTTAAAGTCTTCAAATGCATGGAACTGGCTCCACTCTGTATCCCAGAAGTAGTTGTTATAGCTCTGTGCTGGTACGTGGAGGGTTGCCGTTTCATAAGTGCAGAAAGTATTCTGATTAATCTTCACTGGCAAGATGGTGTAAGTAAAGACATCGTTAAGCTTACTGCAGCCTTCAAAAGCTTTATCTCCTACACTCTCCAATGTACTAGGCACCTTTACTTCCTTCAAATTGCTACAACCAGAGAAAGCATATTCATCTATTCTGGTAAGTCCAGGCAAACTGATACTATCTAATGCACAATTCTGGAATGCATAAGTACCGATACTCTCTAACAATGGAGGGAAGTCTACACTGTGCAAATTATTGCAATCTGCGAAAGCAGATTGTTCTATTGTTTTCAAATCAGATGGCAGAGTGATGTGATTCAATGCATGGCAATTAGAGAAAGCAGAATATCCAATATTTTTACACGCCTTGAATTTTACATCTGTCAGAGAACTGCAATTTGCAAAAGCTCCTTCCCAGCCTCCTTCTATAGACTCCAATTTCTCTGGAAGAACAACACTCTTCAGCTTTGTACAATTATATAATGCACCAGATTCTATTGCCTTTACGGAATTAGGCAAACTGACAGTTACCAATTTACTTAATTCACGGAAAGCATTGCAACCGATTGTATCATTCTTTGTAGAGCATCCAGTATAGTACTCATAGCTGTTCTCAACTACATTTGCATCAGATAAATCTAAGTAATGGAGGTTATCCATTTTGTTACGAATTATCATAATGTCGTAACTATTGATGGAACCCTTTACTTTAAGAGAAACAATACTATTAGCATTCTTCAGACCAACTTTATCAAGCAAGCCAGATGTTGAAGGCTGCGCTTCCGTCGTTACTTCATAGTCGAACTTCGTTCCAATTGGGAAGACTCTTTTTGCCATATCTTTCCAATAATTGGCAGACTTATAACTATCCAAAGATGCTTCTGGTACATTTACCAATACGAATTCTCCCATTGGTATGGAAGATGTTTCATCTTCAGATTTGTTTATTGCAGGAGGTACAGTTGCCATAGATGTTACGATAGTTGTACCGTCGAAACACTCCCAACCTAAATTAGTTATAGTTGAAGGCAATGTAATTTTCTTCAATGAAGTACATCCATAAAAAGCCCTTTCACCTAACTTTTGAATAGAACCGAGATCTACAGAAGTCAAATTGTTGCAGTTCATGAAACTGCCCACTTTACATGATTGATAACTCTCATTATCATAACCTGTCGTCCATTCTGTTTGCTTTACATTAAGCAACTTGATATCAGTTAAACTAGTACAATTATAGAATGCGCCTCCACCAATAATAGAACAATGCGACAAATCTATTGTAGATAAATTCTTGCAGTTCCAGAAAGCCCTAGCTGGAATATTAGTTATAGCTACTGGGAAAGTAACGCTTTTCAGTTTTGTACATTCCTCAAAAACACTATAGTCCCAACTTTTCAAATTTGGGAGTTCAACACGTTCCAAAGCAGTTCCATTCATACAACTTGCTCCAAGAGATTCAATTGTACTTAAATCTATTGAAGACAAATTATTACAGTACGAAAATGTACCTGTAGGAAGCGACTTAATCAATTTAAGTCCAGTCACTTTAGTCAAGTTCTTGCAACCACTAAACACAGAACCTTCTATAGTTTTTGTTGCAGAAAGATCAATCTCTTCCAACCCACAATAACTAAATGCATTACTGCTTATGTACGCACATTTATTCAGATTTAAATGTTTTATTTTACTACAACCATTAAATGCAGAACTACCTACGGATGTACAATTCGACAAATCAACATTCTGCAAGTTTGAACAATTCTCAAAAGCAGAATTTGGTATATTGGTAAGCAACCTTGTGCTTCCAACAGATACCAATGCAGAACAACCTGAGAAAGAAGAACTTCCTATTGTTTTACAACTAGACAAATCTACAGAAGCTAAAGAACTACAATAAGAAAAAGCATATTCTCCAATTGATTCACAGTGTGAGATATCACCAACTGATTTCAATCTTGAACAACTATTTGAGTTTCCATAGTCAGAGAAAGCTCCTGTTTCAATTTTTTTGCATACTTTCAATACCACATTTTCCAATTGAGAACATCCTATGAAACTACTTGAACCCAATGTTTCGCAACTGCTCAAGTCTATATTTTTTAAACTAGAGCAATTACTAAATGCACCATTTACTTCTTTTAACTGATTCGTATTTACAATTTCACTTAACGCTGAACAATCTTGAAATGTATAGTTCAAACTAGTAACAGTCTTTGGAATTGTCACCTTCTCTAAAATCTTATTTCCAGAGAAAACACTTCCCAATCTCGTCACCTTGTATTTTTCTCCCGCATAGGAGATTTCATCAGGAACAACAACTTCCTCCTCACTATTACTAGAAGTAGTATTAATTTTTACTTCAGACTTCATCGTTTCATAATCATAGCCGACAAAGCCTCCCCATGTCACACCATTACCATCCGTATAGGAGAAGTTATCTTCTTGCGCAAATCCGCTCAAGATTCCCATACAGAACAGAACCATTAAAAATAAAAATCGTTTCATAATCTTTTGAATTTGTTACTTCATTTTCATTACTTTCTTACCATTTACAATATAAATGTTGCCAGGCAGCATGGTTGATACCTTGTTTCCATTTAAGTCGTAAATATTGCCAAGAGATTTGTTGGCAGAATCTGTTTCCACCTTTTCAATGCCAGTAGTTTCACCATTTATACGGATGCTATAGAATGCCTTAGGCTCCTGATAGTCGATAGGGAAGTCAACCCAGCATTTTCCTTCAGGAATGGTATATTCATAACCATTGAGCCAATAGAACTTGGTGCCATCGCCCTTGTTCTGTAAAACATAACCTTCGGTCTGAACCTGTTCCGTTACCGCACCATAGAGATAACCAGCTTGCGCTGTCTCTACATATTTGCTTTCATCAACCGTACCAGACAGCGTACCCGTATAGCCATTCTCAGCATATAAAATATAAGGTGTATATGCCTTCATCTCTTCCTCCTCTGCCAAATTAATAAAGCCATCTTTTCGATTGAGTACTGAAAAAGCTCTAACACCAGCAGGCAATTCAGCATCAAACGGCAACACGCAAGATCCATATTTGTTGGTAGCATTGATATAGAGAGGTACGGTGCTCTGATTAGCTACCTTAATGGTTAAAGTCTGGTCAGCCACATTATATTGCTGAGCATTCTGCTTGGTAATAACATGACAACCGTCAACCTTCAATGTCACCTCGCCCGGTTTCAAATAAGGTGAGGCTGTAACATAAACATAGAAGAGAGGACCACTTGTAGCTGTCAGCTCTGCATTTGCACCAGAGAAACATGACAAGCGAAAATCGCTCTTCGATACTACGTTGTAAGAAGAGATCAGCATATGCTTAAAGTTTTTAGTTCCTTCGAACTCATCCTCATCATAAGGGAAGATAGTTCCTTTAGACTTCCAAAAATTAGCATTAGGCTGTCCGTTCTTAAACTCGACATCCAAGCCTGGTGGAAAATGAATGTCCATCTCAAAAGCGGTGTAGATTTTAGATCCTACAAGACTTACCGTGAAATAATACCTGTTACTACTTCCCGGCACAACTGTTAAGTCACTGATGGTTAGGTAATCAGTGGTAGCTATGCCTTGTGCCCATGATTGCATCATAAAGCATAGCAGAAAAAGAAATGCAAATACTCTTTTCATACAAAAATGAATTTGATTATATATATTACTTTCTACCAGAACATAAAAAAAGGTGCAGGTTCTATCATTTCTCAGCCTAAAGGTTCTGGACTACCCGTGCGCAAAGTAATGATAAAAACCTACACCCAAGGGTATATGCATTTTGTCCATCCCACTATGGAAAGTGGGATGGATATACATAATCAGCTTGGGGAGGCAATGTCATACTTTTTCCTGCGCACTTAGAATTGTCCAGATTCTTAGGCAAGTCAAAATATTATTGCTTCCTTAAAATATGTCTGCCGATATTCAGATGTTATTCCTCCTACCGACGCTGCAAAGATAGAAAAAAAATCAATAACTACCAAATATTATGAAAGAAATGTGGAGATAAACAGAAAAACAAATGAAAAAACGATTTCATTATAAAAAGAAGAGCACCAGCAGATACCATTATACGCCAAAACTCTTCACTCTTCACCTTGACGAATGAAGTATCTAATATACAAAAACATAAAGGGTGAAGAGACCACTTGGCTCTTCACCACTCTTCACCTTGGTGTATTTTTTCTTATCACGGTTTTCTTGCAAGCCTTTTCTTGTCAACCAAAAATACTTATAATAACCCTGTCATATAGAATGGCAGCAACAAGGTATTGCCATCGTTCGTCAAATCCTTAGTATACAACAAGTAGCGTTGTGACACCACCTTAGAGTATTTATCGCAAAAGGCATCTAGCGACGCATGAGTTTTATAGCCAGATGACTTCACCTCTATCGGACAAATCTTGGCTCCCCGAGACAAGAGGAAATCAATCTCGTAATTATGCGTTGCATCTTTAGCCCACGAATAATAAAACAACTTGTTACCATTCGCCGTCAACATTTGGGCTACCAGATTCTCGTAAATATAGCCCAGATTGGCAGAAAGTTTGTCAGTCAACAGCTTCTCATAAATCACGTTCTCCGTAAACGACTTATCCCAAAACGCCAAAGTCACAAACAAACCTGTATCTGCACAAAACAGTTTAAACTTTGAATTGTCTTGATGCAATGACATCCCTACATTGGGATCATTGGAATGATAAACAAACAAAACAGTCTTACTATCTTCCATCTCTCGAAGTAGTCCTTGGAGTTTGTCCGTATCCACACTTCCCACTACTGAATAAGGTTTATATCGATTGCTATTCTGATTCAACTGGGCAGGAATATTCAAGAATAACTGTTCTATTCTGCGAGAGGGATCTATCTTTTGAAAATCATCTAGATACAAACGAATGATTAGAAAATACGCAAATCTTTTTAGTGAAAATATTAGAAAATACGCAAATCTTTTTGGTGGAAATATTAGAAAATACGCAATTTCTCAATAATATTATAGTAGTTTTCTTCTCATAATTTACACCTATCTGCGATTATCGGATGGTGCAAATACACATCTATCCGCGATTATCTCCAAGAAAAAGGCATTTTTTTATTTCTTTTAATCTTAAGAAGAAGGTGTGATGTGAACCCTAGGCTCCAAGACTTTTGTATATACAGCGTGTTATAAAGGTAAACGAAATGAATATCAAGGTTTTAGATATAGGTTTTTAGTAGTAGAAAACTAGTTTTTTGAGACCATGCCTTCACATCACAGCCCTGCCTTCACAAAAACAGGGGGCGTATCTTAGTCACTGAGATTTCTATCTTAGTCACTGAGAGATTTATCTTAGTCACTGGGAGATTTATCTTAGTCATTTCTGAGCTTAAAACAATTTTTTTTCGATTATCTTCGCGAATCTTCGCGAAAGTTCAGAGTGAGTCGAAAAAAAGCCGTATCTTTGCACCGTAATTCAGAAGGAGATGCATCAACACGAGTTACAAGAACTAAATAAAATAACAATTTTAAAGCGAAAGGAAAAAGTATGATCCAGATAGTATTGAAACAGAACAAGAACAAGGACAAGAAGGGTGCCGAAGGCGAATTGACATTATCCAAAACGAAATAACGCTAAGTGACCTTTTTGAATAGTCCCTCATCTCCATATTTCGTCTCCATCGCAATTGGGGTTGTAGATTCAAGTAAAGTTTTCCAATGCTCTTGTTGCCCGTAAACCATTGGGATGCCTTTTTCTTCTTAAAAAAGCTTGGTATCTAAAAAAATAGTTGTATCTTTGCACAAAGAAAGGAAATAAGATATGGAAAAAGTTAAGGAAGTACCATACGGAGTGGCAGATTTCGTCACTGTGATGGAGCAGAATTTGTATTATGTCGATAAGACGATGTTTATACCCGAGTTGGAGAAGCAGCCCCGTAACCTCTTCTTCATCCGTCCTCGTCGCTTTGGCAAGAGCTTATTTTTGAGTATGCTCCACTCTTACTATGACTGTAACCAAAGTGCTAAGTTTCAATCACTTTTTGGAAAGCTCTGGATAGGACAGCATCCTACGGAGTTGCAGGGCAAGTATCAGGTGCTTTTTCTCGACTTCTCGCAGGTAAGTGGTAATATCGATTCCTTGGAGCGTAACTTCGACTTCTATTGTTCCGTAAAACTGGATGGTTTCATGCGCCGCTATGGCGAGTCTTATTCCGAGGAGACGAGAGAGAAGGTGCGCAAGGCGGAGTATGCCATGGATAAGTTGGCTTTTATTCATGATGAGGCTGAACAGAAGGGATTTTCTCTCTATCTGATAGTAGATGAATATGATAACTTTACCAATGTGGTGCTCAATGAGCATGGCGAGAAAGTGTATCATGCCATCACCCATGCCGATGGATTCTATCGTGATGTCTTCAAAAAAATCAAGGGCAACTTCGAGCGCATCTTCATGATGGGTGTCAGTCCTGTTACGCTAGATGATGTAACCAGTGGTTTCAACATAGGATGGAATATCTCTATCAAACCGGAATTTGACGAGATGCTGGGATTCTCTACTGCCGATGTCATCGAGATGTTTACCTATTATAAAAATCATGGCTGCATCCCGGCTGATAGTGATATCAACGCTATCGTCAACGATATGAAGCCTTGGTATGATAACTATTGCTTTGCAAAAGAAGCATTGAATAAGAGTATCAGAATGTTTAATTGCGATATGGTGCTTTACTATCTTCGCAATTATATGGATTACGGACGTTCTCCTCAGCAGATGATCGACCCGAATACCAAAACCGATTATGGCAAGATGAAGAAACTGTTGCAGTTTGATAAACTGGATGGTGAGCGAAAAGGTATTATTCGCAAGATTGCTGAGGAAGGACAGATTTCGGCACAACTCTATGAGTCGTTCTCTGCTTACCAGATACCGAAGGCTGAGATTTTCCCGAGTCTGCTTTTCTATTATGGCATGCTGACCATCAAGGGCACACGTGGCTCAAAACTGGTATTAGGGATTCCTAACAATAATGTACGCAAACAGTATTACGGTTATCTGGAGGAAGAATATCAGGCAAAAGCGTATGTGAATACCAACCAGCTGACGGATTATTATTACGATATGGCGTATGATGGCAAGTGGGAAGAAGGTCTGCGCTTTATGGCTGATGCCTACGCCAAGGTATCCTCTATACGTGATGGAATCGAGGCGGAACGAAACCTGCAGGGGTTCTTCATGGCGTATCTGAATCTGAACGATTATTATTATACTGCCCCGGAGTTGGAACTGAATCACGGCTATTGCGATTTCTTCCTTCTGCCGGATTTGACCCATTATGCTACCAAGCATAGCTATATTCTGGAACTCAAGGTGTTGCCCAAGAAGGATTTCGAGGCGAAGGCTGAGGAACAGTGGCAACAGGCAGTGGAGCAAATCAGGAAATATGCTGAAGCTCCTAGGGTGGAAGCGCTGCGTCAGGGTACCACCTTGCATAAGATTATCATGCAGTTTGAAGGATGGAACCTGAAACGAATGGAAGAGATTAATTGAAAACAAGAAAGGCTCGCAAGAAACAAAAACTTCTTGCGAGCCTTTTGAATATACTATATTCCAATTTATTTATGCGTCATAATGTCGAGCACCATATCATCGGTGGTTCTCATTGCATCGGCACCGATGGAGGTGAGGTTGCGGATGCACTTATCCACATCATCATCCACGATACCCTCGGCAGATGTCACGCACTTGCCTTCCATCGAAAGAAGAGATGAAAGAAGGGCGGTGCTCACACCCGAAGAAATCTTCAGGGCACAGCTTGGCTTGGCACCGTCGCAAATCATACCGGTGAGGTTTGCCACCATGTTCTTCACCGAATTGCAGATGCGGGTATAATCGCCACCCATCAGATAGGTGATACCGCAACTGCTGCCCGTACTGGCTACCACACAACCGCAAAGCGCTGAAAGCTTGCCCAGGCTCTGCTTGATATAGATAGCCGTTAAGTGACTGAGCATCAGTGCACGAATCATCTCTTCCTCGGTATTCTCATTCTCCATGGCATAAACCACCACAGGGTTGGTGGCACAGATGCCCTGGTTGCCACTGCCACTGTTGCTCATCACCGGAATCATGGCGCCACCCATACGGGCATCGCAGGCAGAAGCGGTGCGGGAGATGATGTGCGAGAAGATGTTGTTGCCAAAGATGCCATGACTCAAAGGACGGTCCATCGTCTTGCCCAAGCAATGACCATAGTTGCCCTTGATAGACTCCTCGGCAGCCTTCATATTATATTCCTTGGTCTTGAGGATGAAAGAGATTTCATCAAGCGGAGCGGTGGTAGCAAACTCATAGACCATCGGGAAATTGAGCTGGATATCATCATCAGTCTCATCACCCTTCGCTCCATCACGCTTATCAAAGACCACATCGCCATTGCGCTCCACATACACGAAGTTGGTATGAGAACCGGAGATGATAGCTGTGGCCTGTGCATCATCAGCATAGCAGCTCACCTCGATATAGAGTTTATCCACATCACCCTGCTTCAGCTTGATGTTGATGTCGGCATTCTTGATGAATTGCTTACCCTTCTCCAGGCTGTCGGGAGTCAGATCCTTGAGCACCTCAAGCTCATACTCAGGCTTTCCGATGAGGGCACCGAGCGATACGGCGATAGGCAAGCCTATCATACCTGTGCCTGGGATACCCACACCCATCGCATTCTTGAGCATATTAGGACTCAGGAACACCTGGATTCGCTCAGGGCGCTTGCCCAGAGTGGTGGCTGCCTGGGCTGTACAGAGAGCCACCGCCATCGGTTCGGTACAACCGATGGCAGGCACTACTTCCTTGTTGACGAGCGCGATGATGCGCTCACGCTTATTTTTCTCTAACATAATATATTATAGGTTTAGTCTTCCAACTGGAACAATGGATCGTCTGGAGTCAACATGGTTGGCTTCTGGTCGAATTCCTTCAAGAGCTTCTCTGAAGCATACTTCTTGTTCACTACCAGGCGGAACATGTACTCGTTGAACCAATCGTTGGTCATGATGAAACAGCCGCTGAAGCCATTGTCTGCACCCCAACTGTTTTCCACCTTCCACTTCACAGGCTTGCCATTGGCATCGAGATCCACGGCACTCAGGGTCATGGCATGGGTAGAACCGCTCTCGAAAGTAGCGATGCGGTCGGCCTTGTTCATTGGGAAAGATGTGTTGAAGAGGCTGGCATAGTCGAAGTTGTCGAGTGCCAGATAGCCACGCTTTCTGTCGAGCTGCTTGCCCACATCGTAGCTTGAATACATCTTATGACCATCTTTCAGAGAGGCAATGGCGAGCTGGGCAATCTCCTCCATAGGCAGATTCAGATACTTCCAGTTGTGGCCATCGTAGGTGTGGCGGTCGTACTCCACCTCGTATGTCTTGTGGTATGGGCGGCGTGGATCGTTCATCACCATCAGGAAGGTACCGTTCAGGTCCTTGCCCACAGTCTCCTCATAGAAACTCTTAGGGGTATATTTCTTAGCCTCGCCCACCTGCTTGCCGTCCTTGTCGCGGAAAGCATAGGTAAACTCCTTCACCGGCTCACCCAATGTAAGGCTGAGCATGTGATAAACCTGAGCAAGCATTTCACCCTTACGAGCCTGAATAGCAGCTGGTTTCTTGCCCTGTGAAACCATTTTGCGAAGTTCCAATCCATATTCACGCAGCTTGCTGCTGATGAGGCGGCTCATCTTTGATGTATTGTTGCTTGAGAATGTCTCTGGCTGGGCACTCATTGGCACCAGGCCATACTTGCTTGCCAGGTCGGCAACACCGCAGAAGGTACCGCCATCGTTGAGCGGGTTCTTGAAGAAGAACTGCACCTGAGGGTCTTCGATGCTCTTCTTGCCCAGGTCGATAACGCCCTGCAGCATGAGGTTAGCCTTCTCCAACTGGTCGTAGAAGAAGAGATAATCCTGCGAATACTCCACCACTCTGCCCTGCTTGTCGTTGAGGGCGAAGTTAGAACGGAGCACATTGAAGCCGCTGAACATCCAGCAGCGGCCGGAGCTCTTCTGGTTGTGGATGCTCTGCGCTGGAGTCTCGATGCTGAAATGAGTATCAACAGGAGCCTCGTTGGCATGGTTCTTTACCAAATCGTCGATGTTATTAGCAGCAATAGCATTGAAGAGTGCCTTGTTGGCAGCACCGCCATTCTGGCTCTTCGCCATCTGCTGAATCATAGATTCACTGATGCCGCCAACCTTGGTCTGCGCCATCATAGATAAGGAAGCCATCATCAAGGCTCCCGCAAATAATAGGTTCTTTTTCATTGTCATATCTCAATTTTTGGGGCAAAATTACGAAGAAAAAACGGAAAAAGCGAAAATATCCCAATAAAAATGTTATTTATTAAAAAAAAGCATTACCTTTGCATGTACAAATAACAAGGAAATATGGACAAAAGCAAGTTTAGTCTATTAAGTAACATCAAATACCCTGAGGATTTGCGCAAACTGAGCATCGACCAGTTGCCACAAGTATGCAAAGAATTGAGAGAAGACATCATCGACGAGGTTTCCGTCAACCCTGGTCATTTTGCCTCCTCTCTTGGCGTGGTTGAAATCACCGTAGCACTCCACTACGTGTATAATACCCCTAACGACCGAATCGTTTGGGATGTGGGCCACCAGGCATACGGACATAAGATTCTGACAGGAAGACGTGACGTATTCTGTACCAACAGAAAGCTTCACGGCATCCGTCCGTTCCCTACTCCACTGGAGAGTGAATACGACACCTTTGCCTGCGGACATGCCAGCAACTCTATTTCTGCGGCACTCGGCATGGCTGTGGCGGCACGCAAACTAGGACAGTCAGATCGCAGCGTGGTGGCTGTAATCGGCGATGGCGCCATGAGTGGCGGTCTGGCCTTCGAGGGCTTGAACAATGTATCAAGCACTCCTAACGACATGCTCATCATCCTCAACGACAACGATATGAGTATCGACCGTGCCGTGGGAGGCATGGAGAAGTATCTTCTGAACCTCGACACCAATGAAACTTACAACAAGCTTCGTTTCAAGGCTTCGCAGTGGCTCCACTCCAAGGGCTACCTCAACGACGACCGCAAGAAGGGCATCATCCGCCTGAACAATGCGCTGAAATCGGCACTGAGCCATCAGCAGAACATCTTTGAGGGAATGAACATCCGATACTTCGGTCCGTTCGACGGTCATGATGTCAAGGAAGTGGTAAGATTGCTGCAACAGCTCAAGAAAATGAAAGGTCCGAAGCTGCTCCACCTGCATACCACCAAGGGCAAGGGTTACGAACCAGCCGAGAAGAGTGCTACCATCTGGCATGCACCGGGCAAGTTTGACCCGGAAACTGGTGAGCGCCTCATCGCAGACACCAGCAACAAACCGCCTAAATACCAGGATGTATTCGGCAACACACTTTTGGAACTCGCCCAGCAGAACCCGAAGATAGTAGGTGTGACACCAGCCATGCCTACAGGATGCTCCATGAACATCATGATGAAGGCGATGCCCGACCGTACCTTCGACGTGGGAATCGCCGAGGGACATGCCGTCACCTTCTCGGGAGGTATGGCGAAAGACGGTCTCATTCCGTTCTGCAACATCTACAGTTCGTTTGCACAGCGTGCCTACGATAACATCATCCATGATATGGCACTGCTCAATCTGCCGGTGGTACTCTGCCTGGACCGTGCCGGACTGGTGGGAGAAGATGGTCCTACCCATCATGGAGCTTTCGACATGGCAGCCTTGCGTCCAATCCCTCACCTCACCATCGCTTCGCCGATGAACGAGCATGAGCTGCGCAACCTGATGTATTCGGCACAGTTGCCTAACCAGGGCAGCTACGTAATCCGCTATCCTCGCGGCAACGGCGTGCTGGTAGACTGGAAGAACCCGATGGAGGAAATCAAGACGGGAACCGGAAGAAAACTGAAGGATGGCGACGACATCGCCGTGATTACCATTGGTCCTATCGGAAACGATGCAGCCAAGGCCATCGCCGAACTGGAGGCGGAAGGCAAGGAGCAGTGCGAAGCCAGCGATGAAGGCAAGGAACAATGCGAAGGCAAGCCTCTGAGCATCGCCCACTACGACCTGCGATTCCTGAAGCCACTCGACAATAGCCTCCTCGAAGAGGTGGGCAAGAAGTTCAAGCACATCGTCACCATAGAGGATGGAGTAAGAAACGGAGGCATGGGATCTGCCGTTCTGGAATGGATGAGCGACCATGGCTACCAGCCAACCATCACAAGAATGGGACTGCCAGACGACTTTGTGGAGCATGGCACCGTGAACCAGCTCAGAGAAATCGTGCATCTTGACAACAACAGCATCAAAGAAACCCTGAAGGCTGTAAGCAGAAGCTAGAAGACTGTAAGCAAAACGTTAAGATTTGCATGCTCTATATACATTATTATATATATACATTATCATATTATAATAGGAAATGAAAATAATCATAGCTGGCGCTCACGCCATCGGAACTCACCTGGCACGACTCCTGTCGCGCAGCAAGGAAGAGATTACGCTCATTGATGAAAGCGAGGAGCGATTGGCCAGCATAGGATCAGACTGCGACCTGCTCACCATGCTGGGCAAGCCTACCAGTCTGAGTACTCTGCGAGATGCCGGAGTTGCCGACGCCGACCTGTTCATCGCCGTCACTCCCATCGAAAGCATGAATATCACGGCAAGCATCCTTGCCAAGAACCTGGGTGCCAAGCGCACCGTGGCACGTGTGGATAACCCCGAGTACATGGAACCGCAGGCACAGGAGTTCTTCAGGGAACTGGGCATCAGCAAACTGATTTACCCGGAAATGCTGGCTGCCGTGGATATCAACAACGGATTGAAGATGAGTTGGGTGCGCCAGCGCTGGGATGTGCACGACGGAGCACTCGTGATGCTCGGCATCAAACTGCGTGAGGGCTGCGAGATTCTCAACGAACCGCTCAAGAACATCAGCGGTCCTAACGACCCCTACCATGTGGTAGCCATCAAGCGAGGCAGCGATACCATCATCCCTGGCGGTAACGACGAGCTGAAACTCTACGACCTCGCCTACTTCATGACCACCCGCAACTACATTCCCTACATCCGCAAGATTGTAGGTAAGGAACATTATGTAGATGTGAAGAACGTGATGATTATGGGTGGCGGCCGCACAGCCGTGAGAGCCGTGAAGAAGATGCCGGAATACATGGAGTGCAAGATTATAGAAATGAGCGAGGAGCGCTGCGAATATCTCAACGATACCCTCGACGATACCCACACCCTCATCATCCATGGCGACGGCCGAGACATTCCGCTGCTTACGGAAGAGGGAATCAGAAGCACCCAGGCCTTCGTGGCGCTGACCGGAAATGCCGAGACCAACATCCTGGCCTGTCTCACAGCCAAGCGAATGGGTGTACGCAAAACCGTGGCGGCAGTAGAGAACGTGGATTATGTAAGCATGGCAGAGAGCCTGGACATCGGTACCATCATCAACAAGAAGATGATTGCCGCCAGCTACATCTACCAGATGATGCTCGATGCCGACGTGATGAACGTGCGCTTCCTGATGAGCGCCAACGCCGATGTGGCTGAGTTCATCGCCAAGGAAGGTTCAAAGGTAACCCAAAAACCGGTGAAAGACCTGGGTATGCCTATCGGCGTAACCATTGGCGGACTGGTGAGAAACGGCGAGGGAATGCTCGTATCGGGTAATACCCAGATAGAACCGGGCGACTCGGTGATGGTGTTCTGCCACAACATCAACATGAAGAAGATAGAGAAGTATTTTATATGATAAAGAGAAGCATTTTATATGATAAATAGCAAACTGATATATAAGATATTGGGGCAACTGCTTTTCATAGAGGCTTTTCTGCTCTTTATCTCTCTGCTGGTAGCCTATTACTATCAGCAGGAAGACGTCTTCGCCTTCGTGATATCTACACTCGCTACCATCGGAGGCGGACTCATCCTGAAATGGAGGGGCCATGGAGCCGACAACTCGATGTCGCGACGCGATGCCTATCTCGTGGTGTCGCTATCCTGGATTATCTTCAGTCTCTTCGGCACCCTGCCCTTCATGATAAGCGGCTACATCAGCAACTTTACGGATGCCTACTTCGAGACGATGTCGGGATTCACCACCACGGGAGCCACCATCCTGGATGATGTGGAGTGCTTTCCGCACGGATTACTCTTCTGGCGATCGCTCACCCAGTGGATAGGCGGTTTGGGTATCGTGTTCTTCACCATCGCCCTGCTGCCGTCGCTCGTAGGCGGACAGACCAAGGTGTTTGCCGCCGAGGCTACGGGTCCTATCAAGACCAAGCTGCATCCCCGACTCTCCACTTCGGCAAAATGGATATGGAGTATCTATCTGGTGCTCACCATCGCCTGCATTGTATCCTATTATGTAGCAGGAATGAATCTCTTCGACAGTTTCAACTATGCGATGACCACTACTGCTACGGGTGGTTTCTCCACCCACAACAGCAGTACCTCGTTCTTCCATTCGCCGGCGCTGGAATACATCTGCGCCTTCTTCTGCTTCCTCTCGGGAGTGAACTTCACCCTGCTTTATGCGGCAGTTATCAAGTTCAAGATCAAGGACCTGTTCAAGAACTCGGAGTTCAAGTTCTATATGCTCCTCGTCACCGCCTTTACGGCTTTCATTATGGTAGAGCTGATGGTGATGCGCAACTACGATGTGGAGCATGCCTTCCGCAGTGCCGTCTTCCAGGTGGTATCATTTATCACCACCACGGGATTGTTTAACGACGATGCAGCCCTCTGGCCTCATGTTACCTGGGTGGTATTGGCAGCCTGCATGTTCTTCGGAGCCTGCT
>ERZ773185.1014-NODE-1014-length-22718-cov-5.196179_pt1 | contig 22718 bp, 25 predicted proteins | sample MGYA00580531_ERZ773185 | MGnify/ENA primary metagenome ERZ773185 (study PRJEB29015, sample SAMEA2737799) | human gut metagenome | biome: human gut; feature: human-associated habitat; material: faeces | place: China | collected 2012 ...
TTTCCGATGAGAAGCTGGTTGAGATCATCCGTGAGAACTTCGACCTGCGTCCGGCAGGCATCATCAAGATGCTGAACCTGCGTCGTCCGATCTACAAACAGACCGCTGCATACGGTCACTTCGGCCGTAACGATCTGGATCTGCCTTGGGAGAAGCTGGATAAGGCAGAAGATCTGAAGAAGTATCTGTAAGATCCACCCTTTTGTAAAATAAGGGTAACTGTTCAGTTCCCTCACAGTTACGATGCAAAATCCATTCCAAATCGGCTTCGCCGAAGGAATTTTGCATGACTCAATCATATTCTTACGGTCTCAGCAGCAAGTGCTTCGACCTGTTCTGAACAGTTACAAATAAGGTACCTTATATAATCCCATGTTCCTGCCGCGGCAGCGTTATGCTGCTTCGGTGGTGGATGTGGGATTTTTTATCGTATAGAAAACTTCGTTTCCATACGATAAAAACGCTCCGCGAGGATGCGCACTCGGCGCAGGGGTAGATGGTTGCCGAGGCAACCGCGCCTCGGCGCGAGAATGTGCCAAGGCACATTCTTTTTTATGAGAAGAAATAGAATAAGCTGTGAATAAAGGGATAGCATAATGCAACGATTTTTAACAACATTGAGTAGATAATGTTAAGGGAAGTTGGTCGTAAGGCCACTTTTTATATGCTAAAATATGTTAAAAATAATTGCAAAGGTGGGAAAAATATGGATAACACAAGAAGAATATATCTGGATAATATTCGCTGGATCACGGTCTGCATTGTTGTAATTTATCACGTGATTTATATGTATAACGGTGTCCAGCCGTTTGGAGTAATCGGTCCGTTTAAAGAACAACAGCTGCAGGATGCTTTTCAATATTTTGTATATCCATGGATGATGGCTTTGCTATTTACGGTGTCTGGTATGACAGTCAGATATTATATGGAAAAGCATAATGTAAAAGAATTTATCCGGGATAAAACACGCAAGCTGTTGGTTCCTTCCACCGTTGGACTTTTTGTTTTACAATGGATATTGGGATATTATAATATGAAAATCAGCGGTGCTTTGGAAAGTTTTGAATCAGTTCCAGGAATAGTTCGGTATGTGATCATGGCTATATCAGGAATCGGCGTTCTTTGGTATATACAGGTGTTATGGATTTTTTCGATGCTTCTGCTGCTGGTGAGAAAATTTGAAAGGGATCGTATCTGGAAAAAAGGAGAAAAAACACCAGTATGGCTGTTGGCTTTGTTAACTGTCTGTGTATATGGATTCTCACAAGTTCTTAATACGCCGGTAGTAACTGTGTACCGGTTTGGAATTTATGGGTTCTGTTTTTTTACAGGTTATTTTATTTTTTCACATGATGAGGTTGTTGAACGCTTAAGTAAATGGTGGTGGATTTTGGGGATTGTGGCTGGTGCAACAGGAATATTCTACACAATATATTATTTTGGTGAAAATTATGCGGTAGCTCCTGTGCTTAATAATCTGCCTGCCTGTATTTATTGTTGGTTTTCAATTCTTGCGATTTTGGCATTTATGAAAAAATATGGGGACGCGGAAAACAAAGTATCAAGATGGATGTTAAAAAAATCCTGGGGAATTTATATTTTTCATTATCTTCCATTGGCTTGTGCAGCTTATTACCTTAGAAATTTTACATCAGAACTTCCGGAAGGAATTGTCTATATAGTTGCGGGAATCAGTGCATTTGCAGGAGCATTGCTTTTGTATGAAATCATCAGAAGGATACCGATTATCTGTTGGTGTGTATTAGGATTGAAAAAGGAGAAAAAAGATGTTTAAAGACAACCTTGTATCCCTGCGTAAAATGCATGGATTTTCGCAGGATGAGCTGGCCGAAAAGATTGGTATAAGCAGACAGACACTTTCAAAATACGAAACAGGAGAATCTTTACCTGATATTGAGAAGTGTAAACTCCTGGCAGAAGTATTGGATGTAAGTCTGGATGATTTGGTAAATTATGACAGAGAAAACAGCAATGATCTTGGCCTGGGTGTTCCGCCAAAGGGAAAGCATGTTTTTGGAATCACGAAAGTGGGAGAAAAAGGTCAGATTGTGATACCGGCAAAAGCAAGAAAAATATTTGATATTCAGCCAGGGGATAATCTGATCCTATTGGGCGATGAAAGTCAGGGAATTGCTATTATCAAAGAAAAAAGACTAGTGGAAATATTAAACGGAAATGAATGATAAGCCCTGCGTCCGTGAACACCAACCCGATTCACCAAAACGTTCAAATTCGTTCAGAAACAACCTTAAAACGTCAAAATAGACAAAAACGAATCTACGTTTTTATGAACGAATACGATTGAATTTGAATGAGTTTGGCACTACAATAAACGTAACAAAAGCGAAGAAGAAAGGAGGAGGGCAGATGATCTACACGGTAACGTTTAACCCGTCGCTTGACTATATCGTAGGGGTTGACGACTTCAGATTAGGAGCTACGAACCGCACATCCTATGAACAGATGCTTGCCGGCGGAAAAGGAATCAATGTATCCTATGTTCTGAAAAATCTCGGTTTTGAAAGCACAGCGTTCGGATTTCTGGCAGGCTTTGTCGGAGAGGAAATCAGACGGAAGGTTGCGGCAGATGGCATCCATGCGGATTTTCTGACACTTTCAGAGGGAGTATCCCGAATCAATGTAAAACTGAAAAACATTGACGGGACGGAGATCAACGGAATGGGACCGGACATCGCGGCGGATCAGGTTTCGGCGCTTCGGGAGAAGATCAATCAGTTAAAGGCGGGTGACATCCTCGTGCTCGCGGGAAGCATTCCGCAGTCCATGCCGGATACGATTTACATGGACATCATGGCGGATCTGCAGGACAAAGGCGTTGAAATCGCAGTCGACGCGACGCGGGATTTGTTGATGAATGTACTTCCCTATCGCCCGTTTTTAATCAAGCCAAACAACCATGAGTTGGGTGAGATCTTCGGCGTAGAGCTTAAAAAAAGGGAAGAGGTCATCCCTTATGCGAAAAAGCTGCAGGAGATGGGCGCGAAAAACGTCCTTGTATCCATGGCAGGAGAAGGTGCTGTGCTGATTGACGAGAACGGGCGCGAATACATGAGTCCTGTGCCGAAAGGAAAGGTTGTCAACGCGGTCGGCGCAGGAGACTCGATGGTAGCGGGCTTTATCGCAGGATATCTCGAGAAAAAAGATTACGAATATGCATTCCACATGGGGATTGCATCCGGAAGCGCGAGCGCATTTTCCGAACAGCTTGCGACCCGGGCTGAGGTTGAAGCATTGTTGAAAACAATACATTCCGCAGGATGAGCGGTTTAAGAACGGAGGAGTTATGAGAATTCCGGACTTTCCAGCATGAGCGGCTCCAGCAAGATCCTGCTCGGCTTCATCCTGGGCGGTATGATGTCTGTTGATATGGGCGGACCGTTCAACAAAGCGGCATATGTATTCGGAACCGCGTCGATTGCGGCAGGCAACTACGATATTATGGCAGCAGTTATGATCGGCGGAATGGTTCCTCCCTGTGCAATCGCCCTTGCTACCTTACTTTTCAAAGATAAGTTTACAAAAGAAGAAAGACAGTCCGGTCCGGTCAACTTCATTATGGGTCTGGCATTTATCACAGAGGGCGCAATCCCGTATGCAGCGTCCGATCCGCTTCATGTACTGCCTGCCTGCATCATCGGCGCAGGAATTTCCGGCGCACTCTCCGAGGTATTTCAATGTACTTTGATGGCGCCCCACGGCGGAATCTTTGTATTCCCGGTTGTTGGAAATGCGATGATGTATCTGGTAGCGCTCGTGATCGGAACGATTGTATCAACCGCCCTCCTTGGATTACTGAAAAAGAAAGTTGCCTGAAACGATTCCGATGGATAAAAAAGAATAGCTTCTTACGCTCAAAGGAAAAGAAGACGTCACATTGGATGGACATCACATGATGTTGTATGCTAACATAGGAAGCAACGGGGATCCTGCGATGGTGTGAAAACGGCGCGGTCAGCCCGCGTACACAAACGTGATCAAAATGGAGATATTATGTTAACAGAAAAACGTCAGGAAGAAATTGTACGGCTGGTATATGAGCGGGAGAGCATCACTGTAGCGGAGCTGAAGGAAATTCTCCACAGTTCGGAATCGACGATCCGGCGTGATATCATTGCGCTCGATCAGGAGGGCAGGCTGACAAAGGTGTTCGGCGGGGCGATTGCACTGCGTACAGCCCAGATTGTCAACAAAGAACTTTCGATGGTGCAGAAAAAAGATCTCCAGATTGCAGAAAAACAGGCGATCGCGCGTTATGCCGCGTCGCTGATCGAGCGGGATGACTGCGTTTATCTGGACGCCGGCACATCGACCGGCTGGATGATCGAATATATCCGCGAAGCACAGGCAACCTATGTGACGAACGCGCTGTCCCATGCAAAGCGGCTCGCGGACAAGGGCTTCCATGTGATTTTGATCGGAGGGGAGCCAAAAAGCTCAACGGATGCGATCGTTGGCGCGGAAGCAGTTGTAAATCTCCAGAAATACCATTTCAGCAAGGGATTTTTCGGGACGAACGGCGTAGAACAAAACGGCGGCTTTACGACGCCGGACGCGAGGGAAGCGATGGTCAAGCAGACTGCGGTGAAAAATACGCAGCTCGCAAACCGCTATTTCCTGGCGACGTCTTCCAAATTCGGGAAAGTGTACGCCGTGACCTTCGCGGGCTTCGAGGGCGGAGTGATTCTGACGGAAGCGCTCGTGCAGGAAAGTCTGCCGAAGAGCGTCAGGGTTGTCAATGTGAACCAACCGGAACAATAAATTCCTGTCTGCGCAGACGCAGAGCAATAGAAGGGAGATTTTATCGCATGAAGGTTATGTTTGTAAATGGAAGCAGCCACCTCCGCGGAACCACCATGGCAGCGATTGAAGAGATGGAAAAGGTATTTGGTGCAGAGGGGATTGAAACGGAGGTCATTCAGGTCGGCGGTAAGCCGATCGCGGATTGCTTGCAGTGCAATGTCTGTGGAAAGACCGGAAAATGTGTGTTTACGGATGACGGTGTGAATGAATTTGTGGAAAAGGCAAAGGATGCGGACGGCTTTGTGTTCGCAACGCCAGTCTATTTTGCACACCCGAGCGGACGCATTTTCGATTTCCTGGATCGCGCATTTTACAGCAGCAACGGCTATGAAAACTTCAAATTCAAGCCCGGCGCAGCAGTCGCAATCGCAAGAAGAGGCGGGACGACGGCTTCGTTGGACGCGCTGAACAAATATTTCGGAATCGCACAGATGCCGACCGCAGGCTCGACTTACTGGAACATGGTGCACGGGCTGACGGCGGAGGACGCGCCGAAGGACGAAGAAGGGATGCAGACGATGCGCAACCTTGCAAAAAATATGATCTGGATGATGCGTTGCTTTGAAGCAGGCAAAAAAGCAGGCGTTTTGTATCCCGATACCGAGAAACAGTTTTGCACGAATTTTATCCGCTAAAAAAGACATATGTCGGAGCAGACAAAAAGAAAAGCTTTGCATAATTCCTCCTGTTTTCCACATACTACCCACATCACACAAATTATGGAAAGTATGTAGGAATCAGGAGGAACTTTTTTATATGAAAGCAACAGGAATTGTCCGTCGGATTGATGACCTCGGACGCATCGTAATCCCGAAGGAAATTCGCAGAACGCTGCGGATTCGGGAAGCGGACCCGCTGGAAATCTTCACCGACCGGGAGGGAGAAATCATCCTGAAAAAATATTCTCCGATCGGGGAAATGACGACCTTTGCCAGGCAATATGCAGAAAGCCTTGCACAGGTTTCCGGGTATACGGTTCTGATTGCGGATCGGGATCAGTTTATCGCGGCGGCGGGAGGCTGCCGAAATCTGATTGGAAAACCGCTGAGCCGGGAAATGGAGCAGCAGATCGAAAGCCGCCAGATTGTTCTTGCGACACGTGGAGACCGCACATTTGTGCAGATCGCGCCGGAAGGCGTGGAGGAATATGTTTGCGAAGCAATCAGCCCGATTAACTGTGAGGGAGACGTGATTGGCGCGGTGGTTTTGCTGGGGCAGAGCAAAACGCCCGGTATGGGGGAAGTGGAACGAAAGCTGATTCAGTCTGCGTCTGGATTTCTCGGGCGGCAGATGGGACAATGAGAAGGAACCCGCCGCACCGGGAAGATTAGATTATACCGGTGCGACGGGTTTTAGAATAGGAAGATACAGCAGAATTTTCAGACATGCTACTTATATATCCTGCCGGAGCATCAAATGGTTACATAAAATTTGAAAAAATTATAAAAATTCCGGAAAAATTTATCTGCATTTTGCAATTGTCTCCACCGCAATCGTCAATGCCTGTACCATAAGCTCAAGACTCATACTGGGAACATTAGAAACGGCGGCAGCAGCCTGATCGGGCAGATAGGGAACATGGATAAAACCGCAGCGCGCAGAGTTTCCTTTTCCTGCCTGTGAGTTTTCATATAACGCAGCATAGAGCAGGTTGTTGCATACATAAGTCCCGGCGGAGTAGGAGAGCGCAGCGGGAATTCCGGCTGCGCGGAGCCGATCTGTGATCTGCCTGGTCGGAATCGTCGAAAAAAAGGCGTCAGGCGCGCTGTCAACAACCGGCTGGTCGTGTGGCTGGAAGCCTGCGTTATCGGGGGTGCGGGCGTCCCGCAGATTGATGGCGACGCGTTCGATCTGAATGGATGGACTGCCGCCAAACTGCCCGACACAGAGGATGGCATTCGGCTGATGTGCGTCGATTGCAGCTTTGAGCGCATCAATGGAAGCTTCAAATTCGGTCGGGATTTCGCATTTGATGATATCTGCGCCTGCGATCGAATCGTCCAGAGCGCGGACGGCCTCCCAGGAGGGATTGATGGTTTCCCCGCCGAACGGAGTAAAACCGGTAACGAGAATTTTCATGAGTGTAGGATTCCTTTTCTGTAATTATTTTATTCATATTATAAATCCAACCGCCCGGGCTTGCAAACCGCCGTGAAAGCGCCGCTGCAGGATTCCGTGTGCATTTGTTTGCATCCCTGTATCCTCTGTGCTATACTGTATACGGGTTTTTACGAGAAAACGAGGAAATTAACATGAAAACAATCGTAGTTACACTGGATAAAGAACATCCGGATGGGGAAGCGATTCTTCGGGCAGGCGAGATCATCAAAGCCGGCGGACTGGTGGCGTTTCCGACAGAGACGGTCTACGGACTGGGCGGAGATGCGCTGAATCCGGAATCGTCGCGGAAAATATATGCGGCGAAGGGGCGTCCGTCCGACAACCCGCTGATCGTGCACATCTGCCGGTGGGAAGATATTTACAAAATCGCGGATCCGGTTCCGGAAATCGCGCAGCGTCTGGCAGCGCGCTTTTGGCCGGGACCCCTGACGATGATTTTGAATAAAACCGCGCTTGTACCCAAAGAAACGACAGGCGGTCTGGATACGGTAGCGGTGCGGTTCCCGTCCGATTCCATTGCGCAGCGCTTTATCTGCGCGGCGGGTGGATTTGTTGCAGCGCCGAGCGCCAATACGTCCGGCAGACCGAGCCCGACGCTGGCGCAGTATGTAAAAGAGGACATGGACGGCAGGATCGAGATGATCTTAGACGGCGGCGAGGAAGTCGGCATTGGTCTGGAATCTACGATCGTAGACCTGACTGGAGACATTCCGATGATCCTGCGCCCGGGTTATGTGACGCAAAAGATGCTGGAAGAGGTTGCAAATCAGGTGGACGTTGACAAGACGATTTTGGATGCAAACTGCCATTTAAGACCCAAGGCACCCGGAATGCGTTACCGTCACTATGCACCGAAGGGAGACCTGACCATTATCGAGGGCGCGCAGGACGCGGTGAAGGAAGCCATCTGTGAAAAAAGCCGTCAGGCGACGGCAAACGGGCACCGCGTGGGGATCATCGCAACGGACGAGACGATGGAAGCCTACCGTCAAAACAGCAATGCGGCGAGTATCAAAAGCGTTGGGAGCCGTCTGGACGAAGCGGCGGTCGGCAGAAGCCTTTACCGGATTCTGCGGGAATTCGATGATGAAAATCTGGACATCCTGTTTTCGGAATCTTTTGCGGAAAGCGGCTTTGGACAGGCAATTATGAACCGGCTGCTAAAGGCGGCAGGTCATCATGTAGAACAGGTATGAGGAGGAAGATTGAAAAATAAAATTTTTCAATCTCGAGATTTGTGTCTGCGCGCACTTGACACAAACTCGGCATGCGCAAAAAGCGTGCGCAGAAATGAGAGGAAGAAAAATGATAGCATTGGCAAGTGACCACGGTGGATATGAACTGAAACAGAAGGTGATCGGATATCTGGAGGCAAATGGCTATACGTGCCATGATTTCGGCTGCTACAGTCTGGAATCCTGTGATTATCCGGAGTTTGGACGCGCTGCAGCAGAAGCAGTTGCAAAGGGCGAATGTGAAAAGGGAATCGTCATCTGTACAACCGGTATTGGTATTTCGATCGTTGCCAACAAGGTTCCCGGTATCCGCTGCGGACTTTGCGCAGACACCTATTCCGCAAAAATGACAAGAGAGCATAACGATGCAAACATGCTGGCAATGGGCGCTGGAATTGTCGGACCGAACCTGGCTCTGTCGATCGTAGAGACGTTTTTAAATACACCGTTTTCCGGCGATGAAAAGCATGTCAGAAGAATCAATAAGATTGAAGAAGAAGTAAAATAATGGTATGATGTTGGGAACATAAAACGAAGGAGGACAATGAAAATGTCAAAGGTAATGGTAATGGATCATCCCCTGATCCAGCACAAGATCGGTCTGATCCGCAAAAAGGAAACGGGTACAAAGGATTTCAGAGAGACGATCAGCGAAATCGCAATGATGATCTGCTATGAAGCAACCAGACATTTGGAGCTGGCAGATGTGCAGATCGAGACTCCTATCTGCAGCACAACAGTAAAAGAGATCAAAGGACGTAAAATGGCCATTGTTCCGATCCTGCGTGCAGGACTGGGTATGGTAGACGGTGCGCTCAAGATGATCCCGGCAGCAAAGATCGGTCATATCGGCTTGTACCGCGACCCGGAGACATTAAAGCCTGTAGAATATTACTGTAAGCTTCCGGCTGACTGCGCAGAAAGAGAAGTTTTCGTTGTTGACCCGATGCTGGCAACCGGCGGCTCTTCCGTAGCAGCAATCCGTATGCTGAAAGAAAAAGGCTGTAAGAAGATCCATTTTCTGTGTATCATTGCAGCTCCTGAGGGCGTAAAGGCAATGCAGGAAGCACATCCTGACGTAGACGTTTATATTGGCGCACTGGATGAGCACTTAAACGAGCACGGCTATATCGTACCCGGTCTGGGCGATGCCGGCGACAGAATTTTTGGCACCAAATAAAACCGGATTTTTATAAGGAGGGTGTATGAAGCGGGAGGATTATATTTCCTGGGATGAATATTTTATGGGAGTAGCCAAGCTCGCGGGAATGCGCTCCAAAGATCCCGGTACGCAGGTCGGGGCATGTATTGTGGGGCAGGACAACAAAATCCTTTCCATGGGGTATAACGGCTTTCCGATCGGCTGCTCTGATGATGAATTTCCCTGGGAGCGGGAGGGGGATACGTTAAAGACGAAGTATCCTTATGTGACGCACAGCGAGCTGAATGCCATTCTAAACTACCGCGGTGGAAGCCTGGCTGGGGCGAAACTCTATGTGACGCTTTTTCCCTGTAATGAATGCGCAAAAGCGATCATCCAGAGCGGAATCCGGGAAGTGATTTACGATTGTGACAAGTATGCGGAAACCCCGTCTGTTCGGGCATCCAAGCGGATGTTTCGGGCAGCGGGCGTGGCGTACAGACCTTACAGCAGAAGCGGACGGACCGTAAAGATGGAGCTTTGATGAGAGGGACAAAACGGGGATTCCGAAGAACAATTGCCAGCCTGCTTGTTTTTTCTCTCTGTATCGCTGCAGTTCCAGCGCTGCCGGCAAGGGCGGACAATAAGATCAATGAGCTGCAGAATCAGATCAAGGAAGAACAGAAAAAACAGAACGATACGAAGGACCAGAAAAAACAGACGGAAAACAATATCAATTCCCTGAACAATGTAAAAACCTCCCTGCAGGGAGAGTTAAACGGTCTGACGGATGACCTGACGCAGATCAGCAGCCGGCTGGAAGAAATCGAACAGAATATTATCGACAAGAACCAGGAAATTTCCGATACGCAGGAAAAGCTGGAGCAGGCGAAGGAGACGGAGAGCAGCCAGTATGCGGCGATGAAGCAGCGGCTGCGTTATCTTTACCGTGACAATAACCGCACGTATTATGAGATTTTATTCAGTGCGATGACGTTTTCTGAACTGCTGAACCAGAGTATTTATGTGGAAAAGCTCCATGAGTACGACCACCGGATGCTTTTGAGCTACAAAGCGCAGCGGGAAGCGATTGAAGAGATGGAGGCGAAGCTGGAGGAGGAAAAGGCGCAGTTAGATGATCTGCAGGCTCAGGCAAAGGAGCAGCAGGCGAGTATCATGACGAGCGTCAACAACACCAAAAACAGCATCAGCGCCTACAGCGGACAGATTGCGGAAGCACAGGCCCAGGCGGACGCCCTTGGCAATCAGATTGCAGAGCAGGACAAAAATATTGCAGCCCTCAAAAAACAGCTGCAGGAGGAAATCGCAAAATCCCGTCTTGCTGCGAAATCGGCATGGAGGGACATTTCCGAGGTGAGCTTTGCAGAGGGGGACCGGTATCTTCTGGCAAACCTGATCTACTGCGAAGCGGGCAACCAGCCCTATGCGGGGCAGGTAGCAGTCGGGGCAGTGGTCATTAACCGTGTGCTGAGCTCGGTCTATCCGAACACAGTATCCGGTGTAATTTACCAATATAAGCAGTTTGCACCGGTTCTGGACGGACATCTGGCGATTGCACTTGCAAACGACAGCGCGACGGCGGCATGTTATAAGGCAGCAGATGAAGCGATGTCCGGCTATACAAACGTCGGACGCTGCGTATATTTCAGAACGCCGATTGAAGGTCTGACCGGCACGCAGATCGGCGGGCATATTTTCTACTAAAAGCGGCTGAAATTGCAGATGGTCAGCAGATGGTAATTTAAAGCTTTGTGCTGTTTATGCAGCTGCTATGGAATCTAAAATTTTTATAAACAGACAGATGACAGGATGTGTTTGAAGAACTGTCAAAAACAGCAGGAATTTCTGCAGATTTCACAACTGCAAAAATCCTGCTGTTTTTTCATGCCTGCCTATTGCATAAAACGGACGGAAAAACGCGCGGAATCGTCAGGAAAACTGCCAGAAACTGTTAAGACAATGCCAAGAAAACTGGTGGACAAGAAAGCGTAAAATGGGTATAATGGTAGTCAGGGATTTCTCCAAAATGGCAGTTTCAAAAGAGCCGGTCAGAGGGAAAATCTCTTGAAAAACCGGTGCATGGCAGGAGGATTTTTGTGGCAAAGCACTCCTTTAACAAAACCGTCTGGCAGTGCCTGACGCTGATTTCACAGTTCGGAATTATGATGCTTGTGCCCACGGGCATGATGTTCGCCCTCGGCTACTGGCTGGATGGCAGGCTCGGGACGCAGTTTTTTGCGGTTGTGCTGTTTTTTGTTGGCGTTTTAGCGGGATTTGGGAACATTTACCGGCTGGCGCGGCAAATTTATCAGAAGAAGGACAAAAAGGACAGGGAATGAGAAATTTTTTCAAAAAGATCGATGAAACCGTCCGGGAGATGTGGCTCGGCACTTTTTTGTGGGGATGTCTGTGCGAGCTGGTGTCCGTCTGGTGGGTAAAGGACAGGCTGTACAGCGGTCTTGGCATCTTGATCGGGATGCTGCTTGCCATGGCAGGAATCTGGCACATGTGGAAGGTGCTGGATACAGCGCTGGAGCTCGGGGACGGCGCACAGAAATATGTGACGTCGAAGAATCTTCTCCGGTATGCTGTGGTTTTAGTCGTGTTTGCAGTCCTGATGCTGACACATTTTGCAGACCCGTTAGCGGCGTTTGCAGGTTTGATGGGAATGAAAGCTTCGGCTTATCTGCAGCCTTTTATACGCGGATACAAAGAAAAGAAGAGGAGGTGAGACGATGACGAATGGTATTTTGCTAAATGGTTCGGCTGACATTGATTTTATGATTCACGGCGTCTTTCCCTATCAGTTTTTCGGACAGACGGTGTGGATTACCACAACCCATATCTGTCTCCTGATCGTACTTTTGCTGATCCTTGCGTTTGCGATTGCGGCAAACCGGGCGATGAAGCATGCTTCTGAAGTACCGGGATTTTTCCAGAACATCGTGGAGCTTGTGGTGGAAAAGCTGGACGGCATGGTAAAAATGGTTATGGGAAAGAATGCGGCGAAGTTCGCAAACTATATTGGAACCATATTCATTTTTATCCTGATCAGCAACTTTTCCGGTCTGCTGGGGTTACGTCCGCCGACGGCGGATTACGGCGTTACCCTGCCGCTCGGTCTGGCAACCTTTACGCTGATTCATTACAACAAGCTGAAGCATAAGAAGTTAAAGGGAGCGCTGGCAGAGCTGTGCGATCCGTGGCCAATCTGGGCGCCGATCAATATTATCGGTTATATTGCAGTTCCGGTTTCGCTGTCTTTGCGTCTGTTTGCCAATGTGCTTTCCGGCGTTGTTATGATGGCGCTGGTATACGGACTTCTGCGGGTGATCGCAATCGGCTGGCCTGCAGTGCTGCATGTGTACTTCGATCTGTTTTCGGGAGCAATTCAGACCTACGTGTTCTGTATGCTGACGATGACATACCTTTCTGATGCCATCGGAGAGGAAGGATAAACGAAAATACCAAAACTGTAACACAACAGAAGAATGGAGGATTTATCATGGAATTCAATGAAAACTTTATCTTAGGCTGTTCTGCAATCGGCGCAGGTCTGGCGGTTATCGCCGGTATCGGACCTGGTGTAGGTCAGGGTATCGCAGCTGGTCATGCTGCTGCTGCAGTTGGCAGAAACCCGGGTGCAAAATCCGATATCACCTCGACCATGCTGCTTGGTCAGGCGGTTGCCGAGACAACCGGTCTGTATGGCCTGCTGATTGCGATGCTGCTGCTGTTTGTAAAACCTCTGCTTCCCTGATAAGAGAATAGTTCAAGAAGGAAGGAGGAGGGAAGAGTGCATAATTTAAACGCAGTATTGCTTGCGGCAGAAATGGAGCCCAGACTGTTTGATCTGGATTTCCAGCTGCTTGCGGATTCCCTGCTTACGATCATCGCTGTATTCGTGCTGTTTATTGCATTGTCCTATCTGCTCTTTAATCCTACCCGCAAATTTATGCAGGACAGACAGAATAAGATCGCAGGGGAACTGGATCATGCAAAGACAGCCCAGGAGGACGCCGAAAAGCTGAAAGCAGATTACGAAGCCAGACTTGCCAATGTGGACAAAGAGGCGGATGAGATCTTAAGCGCAGCAAGAGCGAAAGCACTGGCGAATGAAGCGGACATTGTGGCGAAGGCGCGGGAGGAAGCCTCTCGTATTATCGCCCATGCGCATGTGGAAGCCGAACTGGAAAAGAAAAAAGCGGCGGATGAAATTAAGCAGGAGATGGTTGGTCTGGCAATGGATGCGGCTGGCAAGTTTGTCAGAGTTTCCATGGATGACAGAACCAAGAACGCTCTGATTGAAGAGACTCTTGCAGAAATAGGAGAAAATACATGGCTAAGCTAGTGTCACAGGTCTATGCGGAAGCACTGTTTGGCCTGGGCGTAGAGAATGGTCTGCTGGATACGCTTCTGGAGGAGCTAAACGGCATGTGTGAAATTTTAGGGAAAAATCCCCAATTTGTGACACTGCTTGGACATCCGGAGCTGGATCAGAAGGAAAAAACAGCGGTCTTTGACCGGGTATTTGACGGTAAAATCAGCAAAGAACTGAACGGATTTTGCCATCTTCTTCTGGAAAAAGGCAGATTTGGCGAGCTGTTTGCGATCCGTGAGGATTACGAACGCCGCTGTCTGGCTTATCATAAAATCGGAGTCGTGTATGTAACCAGTGCAGAAGAGCTTTCGGATACTCAGAAGGAGAACATCCGTCAGAAGCTTCTGGCTACGACTGACTTTGTATCGCTGCAGATTCATTATCAGGTGGATGCTGCGCTGATCGGCGGACTCAAGATCCAGATCGGCGACCGTGTTGTAGACAGCAGCATCCAGAACAGGCTGAAACGGATGAAAGACAGCCTGATGCGTGTGTCTTTATCCTGAAGCGGACTTACGCAGCAGAAAGAATAACGGGAAGGAAAATCTGTTCCCGTATCCTAGGAAGGGAGTAAAATCCATGAATTTAAGACCTGAGGAAATCAGTTCTGTTATTAAAGAACAGATTGAGCGATATGCCTCCAGGCTGGAAGTATCGGATGTCGGTACCGTTATCTGGGTAGCGGACGGCATTGCCAGAATCCATGGACTGGAGAATGCGATGCAGGGTGAGCTGCTGGCATTCCCCAATGATGTATTCGGCATGGTGCTGAATCTGGAGGAGGACAACGTAGGTGCTGTACTGCTTGGTGCGGGCAGCATCAGTGAGGGTGATCAGGTCCGTACAACAGGACATGTAGTTGAGGTTCCGGCGGGCGACGCACTGCTGGGACGTGTTGTAAATGCGCTGGGTCAGCCCATCGATGGCAAAGGACCCGTGCAGACGGATGCCTACCGCAAAATTGAGCGTGTGGCAAGCGGCGTTATTACCCGTAAATCCGTAGATACCCCTCTTCAGACCGGAATCAAGGCAATCGATTCCATGGTTCCGATCGGACGCGGACAGCGTGAGCTGATTATCGGCGACAGACAGACAGGTAAAACCGCAATTGCCATCGATACCATCATCAATCAGAAGGGTCAGGGCGTAAAGTGTATTTACGTCGCAATCGGCCAGAAGGCTTCTACCGTAGCTTCCATCGTAAATACGCTGGAAGAGTACGGCGCTATGGCATATACGACTGTCGTAGCTTCTACTGCGAGTGAGCTTGCTCCGCTGCAGTACATCGCACCCTATGCAGGCTGTGCAATGGGTGAAGAATGGATGGAAAAGGGAGAAGACGTGCTGGTCGTTTATGACGATTTAAGTAAGCATGCGGCTGCATACCGTACACTCTCCCTGCTGTTAAAGCGTCCGCCTGGCCGTGAGGCTTATCCTGGTGACGTCTTCTATCTGCATTCCAGACTGCTGGAGCGTGCAGCAAGAATGAATGACGAGCATGGCGGCGGTTCCCTGACTGCATTGCCGATCATTGAGACACAGGCAGGAGATGTTTCTGCATACATCCCGACCAACGTTATTTCTATTACGGATGGTCAGATTTATCTGGAAACGGAAATGTTCCATGAGGGCTTCCGTCCTGCAGTCAACGCCGGTCTGTCCGTATCCCGTGTAGGCGGTTCTGCACAGATCAAGGCGATGAAGAAGATTGCAGCGCCGATCCGTGTCGAGCTGGCACAGTACCGTGAGCTGGCGGCCTTCTCCCAGTTTGGTTCCGAGCTGGATGCAGATACCCGCGAAAAGCTGGCACAAGGCGAGAGAATCCGGGAGGTATTAAAGCAGCCCCAGTATCAGCCCATGCCGGTAGAATACCAGGTTATCACGCTGTATGTGGCAACCGGAAAATATCTGCTGGATGTAGAGGTTGACCAGATTACCCGATTCGAACAGGAATTTTTCACATTCCTCGATAAGAAATATCCGGAAGTTCCAAAGGCGATCCGCACCGAGAAAGTGATTTCTGACGAGACGGATGCACTTCTGAAAAAGGCGATCACAGAGTTTAAGGCAGAATTCAAATAGGATGGAGAAGGGCAGGTGACAGGACATGGCTTCCATGAGAGACATTAAGAGAAGAAGAAGCAGTATCCAGAGCACCGGACAGATCACCAGGGCAATGAAGCTGGTTGCCACCGTCAAGCTGCAGAAGGCACGGGAAAAGGCGGAGCATACCAGACCTTATTCCGATGGGGTTTATCAGACCATGCAGTCCATCCTGGAGCGTTCTGCCGGGATCAGCCATCCGTATCTGCAGGGCGGGGATAACCCGCGCAAGGCAGTGATCGTGATGACATCCAACCGCGGACTTGCGGGCGGCTATAATGCGAATGTGGTCAAGCTGATCACACAGGGAAATTTTGACCTGAAGGAGCTTGACATTTATGCTGTCGGCAAAAAGGGCAAGGACGCGCTGCAGCGTGCAGGCTGCAAGATCAGCCTGGACTGCTCGGATATCTGCGAGGAACCTACCTATGCGGATGCGGCTGCTTTGGGCAGACGCGTTCTGACAAGCTTTGCACAGGGCGAGGTAGGCGAAATCTGGCTGGCCTATACTTCTTTTATCAATACAGTTGTGCATGAACCCAGGCTGATCCGTCTGCTTCCGGTTTCGAAAGAGGACGTGGATGAAAAGGTGGAACGGGAGGGTTCTGCAGGCTTAAAGCTTCAGATGAACTTTGAAGCGGAGGAAGAAAGCATTCTGGAAATGCTGATTCCCAAATATATGATCAGTATGATTTACGGCGGACTGCTGGAAGCAGCTGCCAGTGAAAACGGCGCGCGGATGCAGGCGATGGATTCTGCAACGGGCAATGCTGAGGAAATGCTGGAAGATCTGACGCTGCTGTACAACAGAGCGCGTCAGGGCGCCATCACCCAGGAGCTGACCGAAATTATCAGCGGTGCTGCGGCGATCGGCTAGCCGGCAGAATAGGAAACAAGGAGACAGTTTATGGCAGCAGAAAAAATTGGAAGGATCACACAGGTCATCGGTGCCGTACTGGATATTCGCTTCCAGGCGGGTGAGCTTCCGCTGATCAATGAGGCGATCCGGATTAAGCGTGAGGACGGCGGCGAGCTGGTTGCCGAAGTTTCCCAGCATCTGGGAGACGATACGGTAAGATGTATTGCCATGGGTTCGACAGACGGTCTGCGCAGAGGAATGGAAGCAATCGCAACCGGCGCTGCGATCAGTGTTCCGGTGGGAGAAAATACTCTGGGACGCATGTTCAACGTACTGGGTCAGCCGATTGACGAAAAACCGATGCCGGAGGGCGTCAGCTTTGAGCCGATTCACCGCAGCGCACCGAAATTTGAGGATCAGTCGACAAAAGCGGAAATGCTGGAAACCGGTATTAAAGTCGTTGACCTGCTTTGCCCCTATCAGAAGGGTGGTAAGACCGGTCTGTTCGGCGGCGCCGGCGTAGGCAAAACCGTACTGATTCAGGAGCTGATCCGTAATATTGCAACAGAGCACGGCGGCTACTCTGTATTTACCGGTGTAGGCGAGCGTACCAGAGAAGGCAATGATCTGTATTATGAAATGAAAGAATCCGGGGTTATCGATAAGACAACCATGGTATTCGGACAGATGAATGAGCCCCCCGGGGCAAGAATGCGCGTCGGTCTGACCGGTCTGACAATGGCAGAATATTTCCGTGATCAGGGCGGTAAGGACGTGCTGTTGTTTATTGATAATATTTTCCGTTTCACCCAGGCAGGTTCGGAGGTATCCGCTCTGCTGGGACGTATGCCCTCTGCGGTAGGGTATCAGCCTACACTGCAGACGGAAATGGGCGCTCTGCAGGAGCGTATCACATCCACCAAGAATGGTTCCATTACATCGGTTCAGGCAGTTTATGTGCCTGCGGATGACCTGACGGATCCTGCACCGGCAACGACATTTGCCCATCTGGATGCGACAACAGTGCTTTCCCGTTCCATTGTAGAGCTGGGTATTTATCCTGCGGTTGATCCGCTGGAGTCTACCTCCCGCATTCTGGATCCCAGAATCGTCGGTGAGGAGCATTATCGTGTAGCCAGAGGCGTACAGGAGATTCTGCAGAAGTATAAAGAGCTGCAGGATATCATTGCGATCCTCGGTATGGACGAGCTTTCTGAAGAGGATAAGCTGGTTGTATCCAGAGCGCGTAAAGTACAGCGTTTCCTGTCTCAGCCTTTCTTTGTAGCTGGACAGTTTACCGGTCTGCCGGGCAAATATGTGCCAATTTCGGAGACCATCCGCAGCTTTTCCGAAATTCTGGAAGGCAAGCATGATGATATTCCGGAGAGCTACTTCCTGAATGCAGGAAGCATCGATGACGTGCTGGCGCGGGTACAGGAAAAATCCGCAGAGAAATGAGGTCGGCATGGCAGAGGAAAAAAACTTTCTGATCAAAATCATCACGCCGGAGCGTGTGTTCTATGAGGGAACAGCGATCATGGCAGAATTTAATACTTCGGAGGGAGAGATCGGTGTTTACGCCGGTCATATCCCCCTGACGGTAATTTTAAAGCCCGGTGTTTTGACCCTGACGGAAGAGTCTGGGAAGAAAAAGGCCGCGCTTCACACCGGTTTTGCAGAGATTTTGCCGGATCAAATTTCGATTCTGGCAGAAGCGGCAGAGTGGCCCGGTGAGATCGATATCAAAAGAGCAGAGGCTGCCCAGAAGAGGGCGGAAGAAAGACTGCAGGCCCATAACCCCGATACGGATATGGCGCGTGCGGAGACAGCTCTTTTACGAGCCGTTGCAAGAATTGAGGCGCTGCGTTGACAGCGCCTCTTTTTCCTAAAATAATATTGAAAAAAGCGGAAGCAGCTTAAAAATAGCTGCAAAACGAAAGAATAGATGGATGCAGCCTGTGGGAGGAAGATCATGCAGAAAAGAATTTTGGACATTTTGCAAAATACGCAGAAGGTAATTATCGGAAAAGAACGGGTGACGAAGCTGCTGCTGACTGCTTTGCTGGCGGATGGACATGTACTTTTGGAGGACGTGCCCGGAACAGGGAAAACAAGACTTGCCAAAGCACTGGCTGCCAGTCTCGGAATTGAATTCGGAAGAATTCAGTTTACACCGGATATGCTTCCAGCGGATATCACAGGCTTACATATTTATGACAGAGAGAGCGGAAAATTTGTGCTGAACAAAGGACCTGTTTTTACTAATATTTTATTGGCAGACGAGATCAACCGCGCGACGCCTCGGACACAGGCGGGTCTTCTGGAGTGTATGGAGGAGCGTCAGGTCACTATCGACGGAAAAACACAGAAATTAGAGCCGCCGTTTTTCGTAGTGGCGACAGAAAATCCGGTGGAGACTGCGGGAACCTTCCCTCTTCCGGAAGCGCAGATGGACAGATTTCTGATGAAGCTGTCCATGGGGCTGCCTACGAGAGAAGAAGAGGTGCAGATCCTGGATACGTATATGACGGAGGATCCGTTAAAGAAGCTGGCAGCGGTGATGGATCAGGAGACCCTTGAGAGAATGCAGAAGGAAGCGATGGAGGTGTATGTGCACCCGACAGTGCGAGGCTATCTGGCGGATCTGTCAGCGGCAACGAGAAGCAGCGACCAGACTGTGATGGGGGTCAGTCCCAGAGGAACGATCGCACTGATGCGTGCCTCCAGGGCGTGGGCATATCTGGAAGGCAGAAGTTTTGTGACACCGGATGATGTCAAAGCGGTGGCCGGACCGGTCATGGCACACCGCGTGGTGCTTTCCTATGGACAGAATCGTTATGCAGATGCGCTGCGTCTGATAGAGGAAATTTTAAACACTGTGCCGGCTCCGACAGAAGATTTTTCGATTGCATAAGCGTATCAGAAAGGGCATAACGGTATGGTTATAATATGGATAATTCTGGGAGCCCTGCTGCTGTGGGAGATTCAGTCTGTATGGTATGCAAAGCACTGGGATGAGGAGCTGTTTGTATCCCTGGCCTTTTCCCGTAAAAGTACAGTGCGCGGGGAGAGCTGTGAGCTTTTGGAAACGATTGAAAACAGGAAACTTTTGCCGTTGCCTGTCCTGAAAGTAAAATTTCAGGTGTCGAGGCAATTGGCATTTGAGGACGCCGGAACGGAGAGCAGTGTAACGGATCAATATTACCGGAATGATGTTTTTTCGGTGCGTCCCTATACCAGGCACATCAGAAGTCTGCGGTTTACCTGTAAAAAAAGAGGATTTTACCGGATCAACGGCCTGGACGTTGTGGCGGGAGATCTGTTTTTGACCCATGAGCTGCCCAAAAGCCTGCCGGTGGATTCTCAGCTGTATGTCTACCCCAGACCATTTCGGGGAATGGATTTTAACGGCGCGCTGCGGCAGTTGAACGGCGAGGTTGCGACGAAACGGCATTTGCAGGAGGATCCTTTTGAATATCTGGGGATCCGGGAATATACGCCACGGGATACGCTGCGGGATGTAAACTGGAAAGCGACCGCAAGAAGCGGGGAATTAAAGGTCAATCAAAAGGGCTGCACCGCCCAGCGCTCTGTCCGGCTGGTGGTAAATCTGGAGGATGGTGCGATTTTACGTCAGGAGGATCTGCTGGAAGCTTCGATTGAAATGGCGGCAGCGGCAGCGGAGCTGTTTATCGGACAGGGCATCAGAACCTCTCTGGAAACCAACGGACCGGATCTTTTGACAAAAGAGGCGGTCTGCCTGAAAGCGTCCTGCGGCGCGGGCCATCTGGACAGCATTTTCCGTGGACTTGCCCGGATAGACTTGGAGAAGCCGGCACCTTCCTTTGAACCGATCCGGGAGCGGTTGGAAGAAATGGAAGACAGGGAAAGCCTTTGTACGATTTTCTTTTCTGCGGATGCACGACCGGAATTTCAGCAGCTGCTGGAAAAATTCAGGAAAGAAAAACGGGAATTTATCTGGTTCTGTCCGGTAAACCGTATAGTTCGGCCGGAAATAAATGCCGGTATCCGCCCTTATACCCGTTTGATTGATGTGGAAGAAGGAGGGCGGTTATGAAACAGAATCTGCAAAGAACCTCGGAGTGGATCGAACTCTTTTTAAACTATGCAGTGGTTTTCTGCATCGAAATTGCACTCAATGCACTGATCGGGGATCGTGTGCCGGTGGGTGTGTGGCTGGCTGCAGCCCTGTACCCTGTCTGCTTTTATCTGTTCCGTAAAAAGCTGAAGCATTTCTGGGTATTCTTTCTATTGCATCCGGCAGTCGTTGTATTTGCAACGCTGATGGTAAAGAGCTGGCCGGTAGGTGCAGTTGCGATTGCGGTGCTTGGTGTATTTTATGGTCTGCATTCCATCCGCCTTCGAGTGCATCAGGTGATACAGGAACGGGAGTTCCCGCTGCCTGCAGCGGCAGTGGTGGTGATCGCAGCATTTTTGGTCTGCAGCTATAAGCAGTCCCAGACGGATTGTATGCTTGTTTTGGGGAGCTTTTTTGTATGGCTGCCCGGAATACTGATCAAGCGCTATGCGGATAATTATCTTTCTTATGTAAAAATAAACGCGGGCAGTGCCGGTGTGATTCCGGAAAAAAATATTTTCCGGACGGGAATTATTGTTGTGGCACTGTATTCCGTAGTCTGTGTCGCCCTGCTGATTGTGTGCTGTACGACACCTCTTGTGGATAAGCTGACCGAAGGTGCCATATGGCTGGGGAAAATACTTCGATGGTTGATCGTATGGCTGTTGACGATGCTTTCCGGAGAACCGGAGAAGGCTGTTGAGCAGGCAACAGTGAGTGTGCCGGAAATGGAAATGGGCTGGGGAGAGTTCGAGGAGGTCCGCCCCACACCGGTTTGGATAGAAGTGCTTGGAAAGCTTGTTTTCTGGTCAATTGTGGTGGCATTGATCGTCGCAGTGCTTGTGAGCATTGTCCTTTTGTTCCGCTGGATGATCAAAAGCTTCTATCAGACTGGCAGGGGACGTAAGGAGACTCTTGAAGCTGGCGTAGAAGAAAAAACGGAGTCCATCGCCTATAGGGAGAAACGGAAAAGAGCACAGCTTTTTATCGGTATAGAGCCATCTGCGAAGATCCGGCGGGCCTATAAAAAGACCATAGAAGGCGCCTTTGGCAGGCGGCAAAAGAAAAAGGAACAGGAAAGGAAAGAGGCAGTGTGGCTGGGGTTGGCAAACAGCTTGACTGCGCAGGAGCTGACCCGGCAGGCATGGGGGGACACCGGACATGAAGACTGGGAGCAGCTGACGGAGTTGTATGAGCAGGCGCGCTATGGCGGCACAGAACCGGAGCGGGAGCAGGCGCGGGCGGCTGTAAAACTTTCCGGGAAGATTCTGCATATGATAAAGAAAAAATAACAGCCGGGGGATGCAGATGAACTATTACCCCAAAATACTTCCTTTTTATATGACCTATCCGATGCCTCTGATATGGGAGGAAGAGGATACGGTCATGCGCGATCTGGAATATCTGCAGGAGCTTTATCCGAGGCAGGCAAAAAAGTACCGCAAACGGATCGAAGAGCTGCTGGAACGGTTTGACAGTGAAGGCAGCGTCCTTTATGATGAATATCCGGACAGAATGACCCTGTATAAAATGGCGCAGGACATTTATGCGGTGCTGGAGCAGGAGGAAAAACGCGAGCAGGCAGAGGCTGCAGCAGTGGCGGCCGCGCCTGCGGACGGTGGAGAAGTGAGCACGACAGGCGATAGCATATCTGCAGGCGCTGCGATGAACCCTGCGGTCAGAACAGCAGAGGCTGCGGCGCCGCTTGGTCCTGAAAGCATGGAGCTGATTCAGGTTCTGCTCTACGGAGAAATTTTCAGACGCAGGCAGAAAAGGGGCTTTCGGAAATTTTAAGTTGTACAGAAGAGAATAAAGCTTTACAATAGAGCCGGAAGAAGATAATATGCTTCTTCCGGTTTTATTATCGTATAGGAAACTTCGTTTCCATACGATAATAAACGCTCTACGAGGATGCG
>ERZ773185.1015-NODE-1015-length-22714-cov-18.533828_pt1 | contig 22714 bp, 18 predicted proteins | sample MGYA00580531_ERZ773185 | MGnify/ENA primary metagenome ERZ773185 (study PRJEB29015, sample SAMEA2737799) | human gut metagenome | biome: human gut; feature: human-associated habitat; material: faeces | place: China | collected 2012 ...
CATCGAGCCTTCTTCAAACAGGCGTTCAGTAATAATACCATCTACCTGTGGCCTGGCTTCCGCTTCAACAATACGACGGCCGACACCCTGCGCTGCGCCGCCGCCTGCAAGGACACCGGTGCGGACACGTTCGCCATCAACACGGCCCTGTTCATGACGAAGCGCCTGCCGCGCCTGCAGCTCGAGGCGCGCCTGACGGAGAAGATGGAATTCTACGCCGGCGGGGCCGTCGCCGTGAACACCCTCCCGAACGTCCTGCTCGTGGAGCTGGGCCTGACGGAGGACGACGTGGACGACATCTCCGGCTTCAGCCGTGAGATCGCAGGCGTCGAGATCGGCGTCATGCTGCGCGAAGGCCCGGAGGGCGGCAAGATCTCCCTGCGCTGCTCGCCGAAATACGACGCGGCCGCCATCTGCGCCCGGCTGGGCGGCGGCGGACACCGCGGCGCGGCCGGAGCCAGCGTGCCCGAGGGCCTCGACGCGGCCAAGAAGGCCATTCTGCAGGCCATCGCCGACAGCGGAGTCGAGCTCTGATGGCAAGCGGGATCCTGATCGTCGACAAGCCGGAGGACTGGACGTCGCAGGATGTCGTGGCCAAGCTGCGCGGGGCGCTGCACGAGCGCCGCGCCGGGCACGGCGGAACGCTCGATCCCATGGCCACGGGCGTGCTGCCCGTTTTTGTGGGCGGCGCGGCCAAAGCCGTGGATATGCAGGAGCGTGCCGACAAAATGTACACGGCCACGATGCTGCTGGGCCGGCGCACCGACACCGGCGACGTTACCGGCGAAACGCTGGAGCAGGCGGCTGTTCCAGCGGACATCGGCCTGGACGCCGTGGCCGCGGTGCTGCCGCGCTTCACGGGTACGCAGCAGCAGGTGCCCCCCATGTACTCCGCCGTGAAAGTAAACGGACAACCGCTGTACAAGGCGGCCCGCGCGGGGAAGACCGTGGAGCGCACGCCGCGCCCCGTCACGCTGCACAGCATTATGCTGGCGGGCAGCCCCGCACCCAACGAGTATATTTTAAATATCCACTGCAGCAAGGGCACCTATGTGCGCGTGCTGCTGGAGGATATTGGCCGGGCGTTGGGCGTGCCCGCCACCATGGCGGCGCTGCGCCGCACGGCGTCGGGCCCCTATACGCTGGAAATGGCGTATACGCTGGATGAGCTGCAGCGCGCCCGGGAGGCCGGTACGCTGGAGAGCCTGCTGCTGAGCGTGGAAAGCGTTTTCACCTGTCTGCCCGCCGTAGAGGTGAACGAGGAGACGCGCCGCCGCCTGCTGAATGGTGCGCCTACTTACCGGTTCCCGGCCCGGGACGGGCGCTACCGCGCGCTGTGCGAGGGGGAATTTCTGGGGGTGTGCCGGGTGGAAAAGCACATCCTGACTGTGGAAAAACTGTTTTGCGAACGCGCGTGACGCGCCCCGCCGGGGCCGCTGCGCGCGGCGTTCGCTTTTGGGGCCTTTTATCCCGAGCAGGGAACGGCCCGCATTGAAAAACGGGAGGTGTGCGTTTGCACTGCTACGATACTCTTGCGACGATAGAGGGCGGCACGGGCGCCTGTGTGGCCCTTGGCTATTTTGTCGGCGTGCACCTGGGGCACCGCCGTGTGCTGGCGCGCACGGTGGAAGCTGCGCGGGAGCGGGGCTGCACGTCCGCCGTGTTCACCTTTGCACCGCCGCTGGACCGGGCTGTAAAAGGCAGGGCCATCCTTACGCCGGAGGAAAAGGCGCGGCGCATTGCCGCCATGGGCGTGGAGCATTATGTGCGTCCGCCCTTTGAGGAATTCTGCACGCTTTCGCCGGAGGCGTTCGTCCACGACGTGCTGGCTGTGCGTTTCGGCGCGAAGGCTGTTTTCTGCGGGGATAACTTCACGTTCGGCAGCCGCAAGGCGGGCAATGTGGACATGCTGCGCCGTCTGTGCGCGGCCGCGGGAATTTCGGTGGAGATCGTGCCCATGGTACAGCGGGAGGGCGCGCCTGTTTCATCGTCCCGCATCCGCGCCTGCCTGGAGGCGGGCGATGTGGAAACTGCGGGCGCCATGCTGGGGGAGCCTTACTGCATCGACCTTCCCGTACGTCACGGCAAGCGGCTGGGGACTGCGTTGGGCTTTCCCACCATCAACCAGATCTATCCGCAGGGCTTCCAGCTGCCCCGGTACGGCATCTATATCACCCGCACCAGGATAGGGGACAGATGGTACCCCTCGGCCACCGGCCTTGGCACCCGGCCCACCGTCAATAGCGACGAGAGCAAGGTGACCTGCGAGACCTTCATCCCGGGCTTTACCGGCGACCTTTACGGCACCGACCCGGTGGTGGAGTTCCACGCCTACCTCAGCCCCAGCAAAAAGTTCGACACGCTGGATGAGCTGCGCGAGTGCATCGACCACGCAGCCCAGCGCGCGCAGGAATACTTTGCGGAGTGAACTTTATGAAAAAAAACAAAACAGAAATGGTGTCTGCGCATCCTGGTCTGGCTGGTGGCGCTGCTGGTCCTTCTGGGGGTGGCAGACTCCTGTCGTGTTCAGGAAGACCCTCACCGCACACTGGTACAGGGCAGTCTGCAGGAACTGAACGACAGCTGGACGCTGGAAACAGACCAGCAGGCCGTGTATGACATTCCGGAAAGCATGGGGGAAAGCCTGATGCTGAGCATCTGCGGCACGAAGCAGAAGTTCAGCCTCGGGCTGCGGGCAGCGGACGGCAAGGAGACGGCGTTCTATACCTATGACCCGGACAGCGGCCCGGCAGAAATGCGGCTCTTTGCTGCTCTGCCGGAGGGCGCAGCCGGAAAGACGCTGGTGCTCCACTGTGCGGAGCCGTCGGCCCTCAGCGCGATGCTGAGCAGCGAGCCGGTGCTGGCCACCCAGACGAAACTGAGCAGCTATTACTTCAGGCGCAGCCTTTATGCACTGGCGTTCTTCCTGCTCTGCGTCCTCTGCGCCGTGGAGCTTGGCGTTCTGATGGTGACGATGCGCAGCATCTTCACTCCGGAGGTCCAGCATCAGACCCGGGTGATGATCGGGCTGATGCTGGACGCCGGCATCTGGGTGCTGACCGATTCCGAGCTGCTGACCCTCTTTACCGATAAGGCAAGTTTCGTCGCCTTCTTGTCCCTGCTCAGCTTCGGCCTCATCGTCCCCCTCACGTTGGAGTTTATCCGCTGCACCCTGAAAGAGGAGTGCAGGGGGCTGCGGCTCTTGCAGCAAGTACAGATGCTCCTGCTGACGGCAGATATTCTGGGCTGGCTGCTGCGGGGCTGGGCGATGTTCTGGCTGCTGCCCCTCATGCACCTGACCATCCTTGCAAGCATCCCGCTAACTCTCCGCGACCTCTTTGCAGCGTATAAAAAGACCCGAAGCGAGGATGTGCGGGATATTCTGGTCGGCTTTGGTGCATTGGCAGTCTGTGCCGCAGCGGCACTGGTGTTCTTTTATGGAGACCATGCCGGGTGGCAGTACGCGGTGTTTTACTGCGTGGGCCTGCTCTGTTTTTTGTTGCAGCTGGGCCGCACGGTCATCCACCGGGTCAGGCAGGCCATCGACGAACAGGCCCAGCTGGAAAACTACAAGAAGCTGGCCTACGTCGACTCGCTGACCGGGCTTTTCAACTATACGGCCTTCAAGTATATGAAGTCCCGCTGGCCCGAGCGCACGGACTGGACCTACATCGTTATGGACGTCAACTGGCTCAAGCAGACCAACGACCAATACGGCCACCGTGCCGGTGACGAACTGCTCTGCTGTGCAGCCCGCTGCATCCGGGAGGCCTTTTACCGGGCCGAGGACTGCTTCCGCATCGGCGGCGACGAGTTCGCGGTCATTGCGACTGCGGCGGATGAGGACGCTGTGAAGGCAGCAGTCGAAAAGCTCCGGAACTTGTGTGCGGAGTGGGATGCGAAGGAAGAGTATCCCGTCTCCATTGCAGTGGGTCATGCCATGCAGGCAGGCCGCACCATGACGGCGGACGAGCTGTTCATGGAGGCTGACGCTGCGATGTACCGGAACAAAGCCGAGATCAAAAAGGCTGTGGGCGGCATCATCCGCTGAATAAAACAAGAACGCACTTCACCAATGAAAGCTATCGGTGAGGTGCGTTTTTGCTTATCGCAATTTTCAAAAATAGTGCCGGTCAAAACGGCATCTTTGCGATATGCAGTTTGCGGCTGTTGCTTGTGCATTAAAAACGCAAACTGCTATAGTCAGAAAGAGAAACCGGAAAAATAGAGGTGCTCCACCGTTTCCTTTTCGGCGGCGGAGAGGGACGTGTCTGCGGCCATGGCGGCGCGGATGCTTTCCTGGGTATCCGGGTAGGAGTTGAGGGTGATGCAGGCGGTTTCGCTGTCGGCATCGAAGTGGAGGGCGTCGCGGTCTTGCGGCGTCCAGACGTCCCAGCCCGGGGAACCGCTGGTCATGAAACTGGCAAGCGCCTGCTTCAGCTGGGCCGAAAGGGCCTTCGCACCGGCTGAAGACAAATCAGCACAGGCAGAATAGCTGCTTTCGGACGAGAAGAGCGCCAGCGGCAGGCCGTGGAAGGAGCCGAGGCCCGGGATAGCCGTCTGACTGTCGGTCCCGCCGTAGTCGATGAGGCCAAGCCAGACCGGAGCACTGCCGCCCAGCGCTTCGGCGACAGCTTCGGTGCTGCTCCAGCGGCAGAGGGCTGAGCCGTATTTTACGGCATAGGCCCGGGCCGCGCTGGAAGCGGGCCGCAGGTCGTCCCGGACAAAGCCGCTGAATTCAGTGGCGCTGCTGAGCAGCAGGAGGGATACAGCACTCCGGGCGCCCCGGGAGAGCACTACATCGTCTGCGTAGAGGATGGTTGGTTTGCCGAGGGCGGCAATGCGGGCCGGTTCGAGGCCGCAGAGCCATTCCCGGACGTCAGACCCCGGCGTCAGCAGCCATTCGGCGGCAGAAGCCGTGTCAGCGAACCGCCCATCTTCCACGGCCAGCGGCGCGAAGCGCTCGGCCAGCTGACGGGCCGAAGCGTCCGGGTCGGCGAGGGACAGCCCGCCGGAGATGGCGGCGGCCTTCTGGAAGCGCCCACGGAAGAGCGGGCTGCCCGCGAGGGCCGCTGCCATCCGCCCGCCGTCAGAGAAGCCGCAAAGGGTGATGTTGTCGGCGTCGCCGCCGAAGCGGCGGATGTTGTCCCGCACCCAGTCCAGCGCCCGGGCGATGTCCAGCAGGGCAAAGTTTCCGGTGGCGTCCGGGTCGGCAGTGAGGGCGGGCAGGCAGTTCCACCCGAACAGCCCCAGCCGGTAGTTGAGTGCGACAAAGACGCAGCCCGCGTCCCGCACGAGTTCGCTGCCGGGCAGCTCGAGAGATGAGCCTGTGGCGGCGCTGCCATGCAGATAGACGAGGACGGGCCGCTTTTTGGCCTCGGCGGAGGAATAAATGTCCAGTGTCAGGCAGTCCTCGGTGCCGAGGGGGAAAGTGGTGTACTGGTAGGCCGCCGGGGCGGGGCTGGTGCAGTCCCGCACTGTGTGCCAGCAGGCTGGCTCCTGCGGCGCTGTCCAGCGGCTTTCACCCGTGGGCGCGGCACCGTAGGGGATGCCGTACCAGCAGAGCTGACCGTTTTCGCCCTCTCTGCCCTTCACCGGGCCGTACTGGGTCTGGCAGAAAGCAGAGACAGGGGAGAACAGGCCGTTTTCGGTTTCAGAAGAAGCCGCATCAGCCGGGAGGAGCGGGCTGGTGAGGGCCGCTGCGGCGGCTGCGCTTCCTTTGAGGAAGCTGCGGCGGGAAAAGCAATGTGTCATTTGATCTACCTCTTTATTACAATAGACAGATTATAACATGATCTGACAGGAAAACAACATCCTCATTTTTGCGGATCTGTAAAAATTTTTCTTGCTTTTTACGTTGGTTTCTGTTATACTAACCCTGTTACCGCGATACGGGGCTGGGAGTATGCCCACTCGGGAGTACCGTTTTCCCGCTGCTGTGTCGCTGGCAAATAAAAATTTTATAAAGAGGTACTGTTACTATGAACAAGCAGGAAGTTATGGCCAAAGTCGCTCTGACCGAGAAGGACACTGGCTCTCCCGAAGTGCAGGTCGCTCTGCTGACCGCTCACATCAATGAGCTGAACGAGCACCTGAAGAAGAACCCGAACGATCACCACAGCCGCCGCGGCCTGATGAAGATGGTTGGCCGCCGCCGCAATCTGCTGGCTTATCTCCAGAAGAAGGACATCGAGCGTTACCGTGCTCTGATCGCAACTCTGGGTCTGCGTAAGTAATTTAAACAGAGGGCAGGTACCGCAAAGGTGCCTGCCTTTTGCTTTTATGTACAAAATGGCGGCGGCAGCGTATTGCAGCAGTAAATCGAACGCCTGTGCCCCGGGTACGGACGCTGGATTTATTGCTATGATGCGCGCGCCACGGCCTTTTTGGATAGAAAAATCCGGAAAAACAAGGAGGCAAAAACAATGGCAATTGAATTTGGTTCCCGCAGAGAGACCTTTGAGAATTTCAAGGTCTACGAAACCATGCTGGCAGGCCGCCCGTTCAAGGTCGAGATGGGCAAGATGTGCGGCCTGTCCAACGCCAGCGCCATGATCCGCTACGGCGAGACCTGCGTTCTGTGCAATGTGGTCATGAGCCCCAAGCCCCGCGAAGGCGTGGATTTCTTCCCGCTGAACGTGGAGTATGAGGAAAAGCTCTACGCCGCAGGCCGCATCCCCGGCAGCTTTATGCGCCGTGAGGGCCGCCCCGGTGAGCGCGCCATCCTGACCAGCCGCGTGGTGGACCGCCCCATGCGCCCGCTGTTCCCCAAGGAAATGCGCAACGACGTGTGCATCACCATGACCGTCATGAGTCTGGACCCCGACTGCAGCCCTGAGATCGCCGGTATGATCGGTGCTTCTCTGGTCACTGCCGTGTCCGACATCCCGTGGAACGGCCCCATCGGCGGCGTGCAGGTGGGTCTGGTGGACGGCGAGATCGTGCTGAACCCCACGCAGGAACAGCGCAAGGTGAGCGACCTTGCCCTGACCGTTGCCGCCACCATGGATAAGATCGTCATGATCGAGGCCGGTGCCAACGAGGTGGACGAGGACACCATGCTGAACGCCATCAAGGCCGCTCACGTGGAGATCAAAAAGACCATTGAGTTCATCAACCGCATCGTGGCCGAGCGCGGTAAGAAGAAGATCGATTTTCAGGTGGTGGGTCTGGATATGGACGTGTTCCACGCCATCCAGAACAAGTATCTGGACGACTTCAAGGCCGCTATGGACACCGACGACAAGAATGTGCGCGATGCCGCTCTGCTGCCCATCATGGACAAGATCGCCGAGGAGTACCCCGACCTGACCGCTGCAGACCTTGATCTGGTCAGCTACAAGATGCAGAAGTTCGTGGTGCGCCGCTGGCTGCTGGACGAGGGCAAGCGCGTGGACGGCCGCGGCATCAACGAGATCCGCCCGCTGGCTGCCGAAGTGGGCATCCTGCCCCGCGTGCACGGCTCCGGCATGTTCACCCGCGGCCAGACGCAGGTGCTGACTACCTGCACTCTGGGCGGCACCAAGGACAACCAGCTCATGGACGACCTGACCGACGAGCAGACCAAGCGCTATATCCATCACTACAACTTCCCGCCGTACTCTGTGGGCGAGGCCCGCGCACCGCGCAGCCCCGGCCGCCGCGAGATCGGCCATGGCGCACTGGCAGAGCGTGCTCTGGTGCCCGTGCTGCCCTCTCTGGAAGAGTTCCCCTACACCATCCGCTGTGTGTCTGAGGTGCTCTCCTCCAACGGTTCCACCTCTCAGGCATCCATCTGCGGCTCTACGCTGGCCCTGATGGATGCAGGCGTGCCCATCAAGGCACCCGTTGCCGGCATTTCCTGTGGTCTGATCACCGAGGGCGACCGCTGGATGACCATGCTGGACATTCAGGGCGTGGAGGACTTCCACGGCGATATGGACTTCAAGGTGGGCGGCACCCGCAAGGGCATCACTGCCATCCAGATGGACATCAAGATCGATGGCCTGACCTACGACATCATTGCCGAGGCTTTCGAGAAGTGCCGCAAGGGCCGCCTGTATATTCTGGACGAGATCATCAAGCCGGTGATCGCAGAGCCCCGCCATGAGCTGAGCCGCTACGCACCCAAGATGTTCAGCATGATGATCCCCACCGATAAGATCAAGGACGTGATCGGTAAGGGCGGCAAGGTCATTCAGGACATCTGCGCTACCTGCAACTGCAAGATCGACGTGCAGGAGGACGGCCATGTGTTCGTCTCTGCTGTGGATCAGGAGGACGCAAAGCGCGCCATCTTTACCATCAAGACCATTGTGGAGGACCCCGAGATCGGTGCCATCTACAAGGGCAAAGTGACCCGCCTGATGAACTTTGGTGCCTTCGTTGAGATCGCACCGGGCAAGGAAGGTCTGGTGCACATCTCCAAGCTGGACACCAAGCGTGTGGAGCGCGTGGAGGATGTGGTGGCCGTGGGCGATGCCATCGTGGTCAAGGTGACCGACATCGACCAGCAGGGCCGTATCAACCTGAGCCGCCGCGATGCCATTCTGGCGCTGGAAGCCAAGCGCGCCGAGCAGCAGGCACAGCAGCAGTAAACCCTGACTGCATAAAAGAAACCGAAAAAGAGGACCCGATGCATCTGCATCGGGTCCTCTTTGTTGTATCAGAATAAAATTATACTGTGCGGTACTTGCGATCCAGCGCCCAGCCGAATGCAAACAGCACCACACCGCTGACAGCCAGCACCGGCACGGGCCAGTTCAGCTGACCGGTCTGCGGCAGACCGGTCATTACCGGGTTATCCGGGTGGCCCGGCAGAACGGGGCTGTCTGGATTACCGGGTGCTACCGGATGATCCGGATGGCCCGGGGCCACGGGATTGTCCGGATGGCCCGGAGCCACGGGATTGTCCGGATTACCGGGAGAGACCGGGTTATCCGGGTTGTTCGGCGGGGTAGGCGTATCAGGATAATCGGGCGTAGGCGGGGTAGGGGGCGTAGGCGGCGTGTCCGGCTTGGTGGGGGTGTAAGCACCCACCTTGGGGCTGGCATCCACCTCATAATTCCACTTGCCATCCTCCGCCATGGGCAGAGAGACAAGGAACGGATTGATCGGTTCATAGCCCTTGGAAGCCTCGGTCTGCACGATCAGATACAGGCCCAGCTCCAGACCACGGAAGGTTACGCTGCCGTCCGCATCAATGGTCTTTGTGGTGCCCTCGGCGCTTTGGGGCAGATACTCCTGCAGCTGGGCCGCAAGGGTGCTGTCGGTCAAATCACCCAGCGCAATGCCGCAGCCGTAGAAATCGCCGCAGTATTCGTAGCTCAGGTTGCCGTTTTGGCGCTTTACCTCGGCCACACGGTACAAAGTGAGCTTGCCGCCGCTCAGCGCCTTATCGTTGGCGCTGTCGTACAGCGTAACGCGGATGGTGCCGGTAGTGGGATTGCCGCTGCTGTCCACCAGCTTGATGTTTGCGCTGGTGGCAAGGGCAGGCAGCGCACTTGTTACCAGAAGGCACAGCACCAAAAGCAGGGCCGCAGCGTGCTTTTTGAGATCAGTGCGTTTCATGTTTTTCACCTCTTGTAGATTTGCGTTTGCGGTTGGAGAACAGCAGCCAGAGCAGCAGCACCAGCAGCAGGGGCAGTGCCATGATGGGAGCTGTGATGATCGGTTCGATCTTGATGGCATCGGCTGTTACACGGATGTGCTTGAGCTTGTCCGGCGTTTCGATGCGGCGTCCCCGCACCAGAAGGCGGTGGGAGTTGATGCCGTAGGGGGTGCAGGTCATCAGGGTGACGTAATCCTTGCCGTCCACCACCTTGAGGTTGTCCGTCTCGGTGGGCAGTACAATGGAGATCTGGTCCACCTCATAGGTGAGCACGCGGTCCAGCACCGTGATGGTGAAGGTGTCGCCCACTTCCAGCTGGTCCAGATTGGTGAACAGCTTGGCGCTGGGCAGGCCGCGGTGCGCCGAAATGACCGCGTGGGTGCTCTCGCCGCCCACCGGCAGGCTGGTGCCCTCCAAGTGGCCTGCGGCGATCTGCAGCACGCCATCGCTGGTGCCGTGGTAGATGGGCAGCTCCACACCGATCTTTTCAATGGTGATGTAGCCCATAATGCCGGTGCCGGTCACATCCAGCGTGGCGTTGTAGCTGGTGAACCGGTCGGCATGGAACAACGCATCCGGGTCGGCGGCGATCTGCGCATTGAACGCATCTGCCGCCTCGAAATAGGCGCTGTAGTCGGCATCGGTCAGATTGTCCACATCCTCGGCATAGGTGGCCACAGCACGGGACTGATGCAGCTGGTTGACGTAATCGCTGAGGGTGGGGTATAACATCACGGATAGACCCACGAAAAAGACGAGGATCAGGATGACGGTGCTTTTGTTCTTTTTCATGGGCTACTCCCTAATGTTATAAGGATAGGAGCGGGGGCCTTGCGGCCCCTTTGCTCCGGGTTCCTGGGGGAAATGGAGCTTACTTATTCTCCATGCGCTTCTTGGTGACCAGCAGAACGATGGCCGCAACCATCAGGCCGCCGCCGACCACATAGAACAGGGTAGTGCCGATGCCGCCGGTGGAGGGCAGGGTAATGCCGCCGGCTTTGTTGTTGATGATGGTGGTAGACAGGGTGGAACCGTTCAGATCAACCTGATTTCCTTTGTGGTTTGCCTTGATGATCACAGGGGGTACATCGCAGGGATTGTAATCGGCAGGAGTTTTGGTCTCCTTCAGGTAGTAGGTGCCAGCGTCCAGACCTTTAACGTTGAACGTGCCATCCTCGGCAGACTTCATTTCAACAGCCTGTTTATTGGATGCGTTTTTGATGGGGTAGTAGAATTCGCCGTCTTGGTAGAGCTCCACTTCATTCTTATAATCCGCATCGCTGTACAGACGGAAGCCAACGTCCTTCAACTCGTTGCCATGTTCAGCTTTATCGTGATACTTGGTGTTGTTCAGCTGGTAGGTGTACACATAGACTTCGCTTTCGGGAGTGTAGTTGGGAGTGTAGCCCAAGTATTCGCCGTCGGGTCTGGGGTTATTAGAGTACTGGAGCCGTACGCTGTTTTTGTTCTCGGCAGAGCCATTGACAGCGGCATTTTCGTTCAGGTGTGCAGTATAGGTGACCGTAATCGTAGCGCCGTCATTCAAATCGAGCCCTGGTGCACAGGTCTTGACATCATCAATGCTCAGTTTGAAGAACTGAGAACCGTTCGGTGTACGTGTATAGTTAGCAGCATCGATCACTTGTGAAGCACCGCCATCGCCATTTGTGATTTCCACCGTATCCAATTTGTCAAAGGTAATGCCCTCGGACAGAGTATCATTGAAGCAAACAGTGTACTTTTTATAGTAATCGTAAGCACGGCCTTCGCTTGCGGGCAACTTAGCGATCAGCCTGAACTTGAACTCTTCGTTGATTGCATGGTCAGCGGAACTGCCCCAACCGTTATTGTCACCCCAAGAGCTATTATCGTCGTTGTCGTAGACTTTCTTCTCAACAGTGGGCTTTACAACCTTAGGCGTAATTTGAACGTGATAGTTTGCTTGGTTAACCTTCAGCAGGAAGGAATTGTAGGCATGATAGGAATCGTTATTAGCGTCACTGCTAAAGGAGGAAGTATCAACGATCAGATAATAACCTGCCTCTTCAAGTTTGAAGCCATTGGTGTGACCACCTTGAAGGACGGGTGTCGAGTTTCCATCCGAGTAGACATAGTTGCATACACAACGCGCAAAAGCGATGCTGTTATTATCGGAATCACTCCATTGGCTGATAACCGCAGCAGCTTCCTGAGGAGTGAAACTAGTTTCAAACTCACCGCCGATGGTAGAATCTTTCGTCAACTGCGCCAGAAACTCGTTAGGATGAGCGATGCTGCTGCCCCACCCAACGTTGGAAATCTTAAAGCCATCAGTATCATTACCCGTAACATCACCCTTGAAGATCTGGAAAGCGTCGTAACAGTGGTTTTTGCCGAGGTCCTCCTCAGTGTCGTATGCAAACGCCGGGATCGCCATGGCACACAGCATGGCAACTGCCAGCAGTGCGGCCAGCAGCTTTTTGATTACTTTCTTCATCATGATTTGCGAAAGTCTCCTTTCAAGTTTTTCTGATTCCTATTTTCAGGGTCTGCTTCCGGCGCAGAATCAATTTTGCCGCCGTGTCAGGAAGGATGCAGGCTTTTTAACGTGCCCTCCTTTCGCGTCTGCGCTTTCTGCAAACCCCGCACACCAGAGCGGCAAGCATCAGCGCGCCGCCGCCTGCTGTATACAGTTTGGTACCGGCCCCGCCGGTAGAGGGAAGTTCGTAGTCGGACTGATCGGCCTGACTGGTGATCATAAGGCTGTCGGTTTTTACCGACTTCTCGGCATCATCGCTGATGGGCGTATCCAGAATCCTGATGTTATTGATTACTTCACCGTCAACAGCCGTTTCGCCAACGTCCTTCAGCTTGACGGTGTAGCGGATAGAATAGGTGCCTGCGGCAATGGGGGAACCGGCAGAACCCAAGGTGATCTTGCGCTCATCATTAACATTTTCCCAAGTGATGCGGAGCGTTGTATCGTCTTCTTTCATGCTGAGCTGGAGCGAGTCTTCGACATATTCGGCGGTTACGCCGGTGGGCAGGGTCATGCTGTCCGCAAGCGTCAGCGGGCCGGCCTGTTCGTTCTTGACCACAAGCGTAACAGTGTAATCCAAGTAGGCATCGCTGCCATCGTGGCGCGGGCCCTTCACGCTCTGGTTAAGGTCATAGTTCTTATCGTCTTTTTTATCCTCATCGGGGGTTTCATCCGGGTTGATGGTGATATCAAGGGCGTAATCTTTGTTGACCTCGATCTGATTAAAGCCGCTGCTGGTGACCTCGCTCTGGTTCCACTGGAAATTGAAGGAAACGTTGCTGGTGACCTTGGCATCGGAAGTATCCGCGCCTGCGTCTGCCTCCTCTTTCTGCTTGATATAGTTTTGGTCGTACCGCAGCACGGCGTACCAGCAGCCGTCATTCCCCTTGAGCAGCCGGTAGCTGCCGCAGGTGCCATAATTGCCGGTATCTTCCAGATTGCCGGAGATAAGCTCGTCGTTCAGCACATCAAAGCTCTTGGGCAGCTTAACATGGACACAGTAGTCGTTTTCCTGGATCGCTTTGGCCGGGATATCTGTGACGGTAAGGCTGCTGTGCAGAAGCTCCGAAATGGTGGTGACGTTGGTATCCTCGTATTCAGTGCCATTTTTGCGCTGCACCTCCAGAGCAGTGAGGTAATCCAGTGCATCCAGACCTTTGATGGTGGTAATGGCACCTGCGTCATCTTCGACTTTGAAATCCGGCGTAGCAACGCCGTAATCAGCCTGCTGCGCATTTGCCACAGACACCAGCGTTGTCACCTGCGAAGCATTCAGCGTGACTTTAGCCACCTTGCCATCCACATCGCCGGAGATCACGGTCAGGGTGCCGAAATCTTCGTCCACATCGCTCACGATGCCAACGGTGCTGGCATCCACGGTGTATTCCTCAATGTGGGGCGCGGTGTCGGTGGTGGCCGCAGCATCCATGGAGAGCAGGGCAATGTCGGCATCGGCGGAATCATCCTGCACCTGCAACGGCTGGCTTTCCGCGGCCACAGCCTTGGTCACGGTGCCATTGTAAATGACGATATCACCGGGCATTGCGGCATCAGACGGCAGATCACCGTCAAAATCCATGGCATAGCCGCTGCCGGTCTCTTCGTTGTACAGCGCGCTGCGCAGCTGGCTGTGCAAAGACAGCACGCTGGAAACCTGCGGGATAGCGCTCTGGGGGATATCGGCATATTTCAGGCAGTAGGAAAGGAACATCACGTCCCATGGGCCGTAGTCGTTGCCGTAGTCGTTGCCGTAGCGGGTGTAGTGGCGCACGGTCTCGCCGTCGGCATCGTCCAGCTGGAAGTTGCGCTCGCTCTGCTCATAGCCCAGCTGGCTCTCGGCTACGGCCAGCAGGTCGTCGGCCCAGTTGCCGCTCAGCGTGGTGCCGGTCTGTGCCAGCCATTCGTCCTCGTCCTGCGTGCCGTCCAGCGGGTCGGACAGGCAGTTCACCGTGTGGTGATGCTCCGGCAGGCCGCAGACCAGCACTTCCTCGTAGCAGGCATCGGTGTGGTGGTGCACCGGGGTCTCGGTCACAGGATCGACCACCACGGGCTTTGCGGCCACCGGCTCCTCAAACAGGGCCACCGGGTCATAATCGGGGTTCACTTCTTCTACAAGCTCGCCCTCTTCCAGCCCGCACACCAGCTCATAGGTGGTGGTGTAGCAGCTGTCGTCGTGGGTGTGCTCGAATTTATCACAGATGAAGGTGACACCATCCTCATCAAAGCAGCTGTCGTCGTGGGTGTGCTCTTCTTCCAGGCAGGTCAGCTCCTGCACTTCCTGGTAGCAGTCGTCGGTGTGCTCATGGGGCACAAAGATGTACTCCGGCTCTGCGGAATGGGCTGCAATGCCGGGATCATCCGCATCCACGCCCAACGCATCATCATCCATGTCGAATGTATCATCAAAAGACATGCCGTCGTCCGTCATGGTGGCGTTCCAGTCCTCCGGTTCGCCTTCCTCATAGCCGCACACCAGCTGCTTTTCATAGCAGGCAGCGGTGTGCTCGTGCTCCAACTCGCCGCACAGATAATCGGCCGTTTTGGCAATGCCCACGCCGTGCAGCTGCCAGTTCACGAACAGGCTGGTGGTAAGCGCCAGTGCCAGCAGCAGCGCAGTATAGCGTCTGGCGCGCTGGTGGTTCCGACGGAACTTTTTCTGATATTCTTTCACAATATCCCGCATGATTCCTAAACCTCCTTAGTGGATCAACGAGAAGTTGGACAAGGGCCATACCCGCAAAAAAACCTTGCCTACGATCTGACTTTTTTCCACACAGCCGATCACACTGCTGCGGCTGTCAATGGAGGTGGCCCGATGGTCACCCAGTACGAAATACCGGTTTTCCGGCACCTGATAGGGAAATTTGATGTCGCATTCGCCCAGAGCAAGTTCATCTACATAGGGCTCATCCAGCGTCTGGCCGTTCACAGTGACCACACCGTCCTCGTCCAGTTCGATCACATCACCGGGCAGGCCGATGATGCGCTTGAGCAGAAGCTTGTTCTGCCAGTAAAATCCGCAAAGGTCGCCGGTCTTCATGTCGCTGTCCTTGACCAGCAGAATGATGTCCCGGTCCTGCAGAGTGGGGTTCATGCTGTCGCCAGAGACCTGCAGCACCGGCAGAAACAGGGTGGCCAGCAGCACGGCAACGGCCGCGACCACCAGCAGCGTGTAGACCGTGCTGCGCAGCACCCGCATATAACGGCTGCGGTAGGCCAGACGTTCGCGCTCTGCTTCCACCTCTGCTGTGGATGGAATGGGCGTGAACCTGATCTTTTGCTCTTTCATTTGGCACGCTCCTCCGGCAGGAATTCCGTGCTGTGATAGCCGTCCAGCAGTTCGCTGGCCCGGCGGTCAAAAGCGGCCCGGCGCTGCTGGATCTCCTGCTGCGTCCGGGCAAGCATTGCCTTGCAGTCCGCTTCGGTCTGGGCGCGCTTGCGTGCGGCGGCTTCCGTTTCCGCGTCGCACTGCTGCTGGGTACGGGCCTTCAGGTTCGCAGCCTCGGTCTGTGCCTGTGCAAGGATCTGCTGGGCTTCGGCTTCCGCCTGAGCGCGCAGAGCGCTGGCAGCGGCATCGGTGTTTTTGTTTGCTGCGAGCACCGATGCAACGTATTCATCAGCCGCAGCCTGCGCCGCTTCAAACACCTTGTTCAGCTCCAGTGCAGCCTGCGCAATGGAACCTGCGTTTTCAATATGGATCTGCCGTTCCTGCAGCTGGGCAGACAGGGCAGCGTTTTCTGCCCGGAGCCGGTCCTCGCTCTGCTTGAGCGCCAGAATGATCTCGACTAATTCGGTGCGGCGCATGTGCCGCAGTTCACGGTCTGGCATAATGATCGATTTCTCCCGCAAAAAGTGGTCGGATTGGGCGAACGAAAACCTTCGACAAATACGAAAATTTTCGCACCACAAAACCACATTTGATATATCAGTTTTCGGCGTGAAAGCGCCAGTTTGATGAATGACCTTCCACCTTATATGTTAGCACAGTATGCGTAACAAAAGCGTAACAAAAATGCCTTTTTCGTGCATTTTTTTGCCAAAGCCAAAGAAAAATTGTTTCTTTTGATGTAAACGATTAAAATGCGTTAAAAACAAAAAGAACTGTCCCCACAACGGAGACAGTTCTTGAAAAACAGATGAAAATAGAAGCCGGATCAGAAGCTCTTCAGCAGATCGCCCAGAGTCAGGAAGGACTGGTAGATCACGTTGACATTGTTGATGATGGAGCTTGCACCGGAGAAGATGCGGGCAATGGCGTTGAACACCTTACCGACATTCAGGAAGCTGTTGTAAGCGTCGCGGGCACCACCGTCCAGATAGACCATTTCCTCTTCGCTGATGGAGGCATAGTTTGCGGGCAGTTTCATAGTAGACATGGAGATTTTCCTTTCTATTGATAAAATTGATACAGTGTGTGAAAAGACTTAAATAAAGGCAGCCACGGCCAGCGTGGTGATCAGAGCACCGGCTACCGTCAGAACGCTCAGAATCGGGCCGTCATCGTATTCCTGCGCGGTCTGTTCCGGCTGAGCGGGCGTGGATGTGCTGGTGGAAGTGGTGGCATTTTTCACGGTCCAGTGTGCGTACACAGTGGTATCACCGGTAAACACCGTAGAGGTGCTGATTTTTGTGCCGCCCACCGGCTCGGTATACCAGCCGTCAAAGGTGTAGCCTTCCAGCGTAGGCTGCGCGGGCAGGGCACTGAGTTTGCCGCTCAGATTGGTGGTGACTGCCACAGCGGAGCTGCTGCCGCCCATGGCATCCAGACCAATGGTGTAGACCTGCGAATCCTTGTCTTCTGCGGCAAAGGCAGAGGGCAGTGCACAGCAGAGCAGTGCAGCGCTGAGCAGACCGAGGACCAGCATTTTCAAGATCTTTTTCATATGACTCCTCGCTTTCCTGACAAATTGGGATGTGGTGCCTGCCGGGAACGGAAACACCAGAACAGACCTCGATGTCCCCGCCATGAGGCAGTAGACGAAAAAGCCGGGAAGAGGAGGTTTATTCAATCCTATATTTACCACATATAGTGTAACAAAAGTGCAACAAAATGGGCGTATTCTGTTGTTATGATGAAAAAAATTGGTTTTTCACAAATTGCAGGCTGCAAAAGGCGGCACAGAGCCGCCGCAAAAGCGGAAAAGTGGAACCTTCCCCTTGTGGAAAAACAAAGAATATGGTATAATATCTTGCACGATGCGCCATCGCCAAGCGGTAAGGCAGGGGACTTTGACTCCCCCATCGTAGGTTCGACTCCTGCTGGCGCAACCAAAAGCCCCGTCATCCTGAAAAGGCTGACGGGGCTTTTTGCATCACTTTTCCACAAAATGCGGATGAACGGTGCAAAGCTCAGCGGCGGCGGATCTTTCTGGTGGGCTTGCGGCGGTTCCAGTTGTTCAAAAAGACCCACGCAAAGTATATGATAATGGAAATAATACTCAATGTTATTACAACTTTGAGGTACAGACTGCCTAAGAATTCCTGAAAACGCGCCACAGTGAACAGCAGCGGGTTGCGGCTGACATCCTGCCCGGCGATCAGGTCCACCACGCCAATGGTCTCACCGGCAAGCTTCAGCTCCACGGTACCCACCACATCGCCCTGCTGGACAGGGGCACACACGGAATCCGGCAGGTGGAAATATTTCTGGGTCACGCTGCCGTCGCCGGTGGAAGGCAGCAGGGTCATCATACTGTCGGCGGGATACAGCTGCAGGGAGCTGGTATCGGAGGAATACTTCACCGGGATCTCGGCCAGCGTAAGGTCGGTGTCCAGCGCGGCCTGAATGGAAAAGCTGTCGAACACCCAGTCCATCAGCTTCACGGTCTCGCACAGGGCCGGGCGACGGTTGGCGTAGCCGAAATCGTCGCAGGTGTCCGGGCTTTGCATCACGCAGAAAATATAGGTGGCACCATCCTTATTGGCCCATGAAACATAGCTCTGATTGCCACTGTCGCTTTTGAATGCGGTCACATCGCACATGCCGCCCTGCATGGCGCTGCGGTAGTATTTGCCGCCGCTGGATTTGCTCAGCGCGGCATTCTGGCTGACCAGAACAGACGAAGAACGGTGTTTTTCTTTGGCGGGCATGGTAAAGCTGGGCGCACCGGAAACCTCCACAAAGGCATCAAAGCTCATCAGATAGCGCAGGATCAGGTACATATCCACGGCACAGGTCACGTTGCCGCTGTCGATGCCGCAGGCATCCGTCCAGGTGCTGCCGGTGGTGCCGATGCGCTGGGACAGGGTGTTCATCTGGCTCACCCAGCCCGCGAGGTCGCCGCCGGAAAGGGCATAGGCAAGGCCCATGGCGGCTTCGTTGGCGTTGCGGGTCAGCATGGCGTACATGGCTTCGCGGTAGGTAAAGGTCTCGTTGGAGCGCATATCGGCGTTGTTGGTGTTATAAACGTAATCCGAGATGGCAAAGGGCATCTGGAAGGTGTCGTCCAGATGGTCGGCATAGTTGGTCAGCAGCAGGGCAATGGTCATGTACTTTGTCAGACCACCGGCGGATACCTGCTTTGTGCTGTCCTTATCATAGACGATGATATTGGTATCGGTGTTGACGATATAGGCACTCTGTGCCTGCACCTGATAGACCGGGGTGGGGTCGAACATAGCCCCGGCGGGCAGCACAAGGCAGCTGAACAGGACAGCGAACGACAAAACCAGCGCAAAAATACGTTTCATGTGGACAATTCCTTTAAAAAGCGATAATATAAAACAACAGGCAGCACGGCACAGGTGCAGTGCGCCGGGTAAGAACGAGATCACAGCGGAAGGCTGTATTCTTTATAATAACAGGTTTGGCGGGGTGTGACAAGGCTTATTGTGCCGATTTCACATCCGGTCAGGGAGGACAGGAATGGTATATCTGACAGGGGACACCCACGGCGACATCGACCGCTTCAAGCACGGCAAGCTGCGCTGGCTGGGCAAACGGGATACCGTGGTGGTACTGGGCGACTTTGGCTTTGTGTGGGACGGCAGCAAGGAGGAACAGAAAAAGCTGGATTGGCTGCGCAAGCGCCCGTATACCCTGCTGTTTCTGGACGGCAGCCACGAAAACTACGACCTTTTAAAGCAGTATCCCACCGAGGAACGCTTTGGCGGGAAGGTGCAGGCACTGGGTGGCAATGTGTACCATGTGTGCCGCGGCAGCGTGCTGGAATTGGAGAATAAAAAATACCTGTGCTTTGGCGGTGCGGAAAGCCAGGATGTGGAGGATCGGGAACCCGGCGTGAACTGGTGGAGGGAAGAAATGCCTTCGGAGGAGGAATACGCCTTTTGTGAGGAGAACCTTGCAGCGTGCGATTACAAAGTGGATTATGTGCTGACCCACGATGCGCCAAGCAGATTTTTGGATTTTACCGCCCTTGCCAGCGGCGAGACCAACCAGCTGCACAGCTTTCTGGATAAAATTTTGTTGAAGCTGACCTACGACAAGTGGTTTTTTGGCTGCTACCATAAGGATACCCAGCTTTCCACCAAAAGCCGCTGCGTGTTCTGCGATGTGATAAGCATGGGCGAACGGCACGCAAAGCGTTCCGTTCGATAACAGGGGCCGCTGCACCAGCCGTGCAGCGGCTTTTGCATTTGCTGTTGCTTGTGCGCAAAAAACCTCCGGATCAGTTCATGGCTCCGGCTTTCTCGAACATCTGCTGCACCTGCTGTTCCAGCAGTGCGTGCTCCGGCGCTTCCAGCAGCGGGTCGTCGGCCAGCATGGCAACGGCTTCCGCCTGTGCAGCGTGCAGGGTGCGGGTGTCGTTCATCAGGTCGGCGATCTGCAGGGTGGGCAGGCCGTGCTGGCGGCTGCCGAAAAAGTCGCCGGGGCCGCGGGTCTCCAGATCGTACTGCGCCACCGCAAAGCCGTCCGTGGTGCTGCACAAAAATTTCAGCCGCTTTTGTACGTTTTCGCTTTGGCTGTCGCTGACAAGAAAGCACCAGCTCTCCGCTGCACCGCGTCCCACGCGGCCGCGCAGCTGGTGCAGGGCGCTCAGACCGTAGCGCTCTGCGTTTTCAATCACCATTACGCTGGCATTGGGCACATCCACACCCACCTCAATGACGGTGGTGGACACCAGTGCGTCCAGCCGTCCGGCTTTGAAGTCCTCCATCACGGCAGCTTTCTCCTTGGGTTTGAGCTTGCCGTGCATCAGGCCTACCCGGCGCTCCGGCAGCAGGGCTTTGGCAATGTCCTCGTAGTAGCTCTTAACGGCGTTCAGCCCGCCATCCGGTGTGTCCTCGATGGCGGGGCAGACCAGATACACCTGCCGCCCGCGCCCGATCTCCTGATCGAGAAAATGGTAGAGGTCGCGCCGCTTTTTGCCGGTGATGCAGCGGGTCTTGACCGGGGTGCGGCCCGGCGGCAGCTCGTCCAGAATGGAGATGTCCAAATCGCCGTAGATGAGCAGGCCCAGCGTGCGGGGAATGGGCGTTGCGCTCATCACCAGCAGGTGCGGATTCGCGGCCTTTTCGGCCAGCATTCCGCGCTGCCGTACCCCAAAGCGGTGCTGCTCGTCGATCACGGCAAGACCCAGCCGGGCAAACTCTACGCCTTCGCTGAGGATGGCGTGGGTGCCCACCACAAGGTCGGCTTCGTCGTTCCGGATGGCGGCAAGGGTGGTGCGTTTGGCAGCGGCCTTCATGCCGCCGGTCAGCAGAGCCACCCGCATCCCGAAAGGGGCAAGCATCCGGTTCAGGCCTTCGGCGTGCTGGGCGGCCAGAATTTCGGTGGGAGCCAGCAGCGCGGCCTGATACCCCGCCCGGATGCACGCCCAGATGGCGGCAGCCGCCACCAGCGTTTTGCCGCTGCCCACATCGCCCTGCAAAAGGCGGTTCATGGAAGTCTCGCCCGCCATGTCGGCCAGAATCTCGCTCACGGCCCGGCGCTGGGCTCCGGTGGGGGAAAAGGGCAGGCTGGCCCAGAACAGGGACGGGTCGGCAAGCTGCATGGGCGCACCGGTGGCAGCGGCACCCCGGTTTTTCATCCGGCCAATGCCCAGCTGCAAAACCAGAAGTTCTTCATAGATCAGCCGCCGCCGGGCTGCATAGGCCTGCTCTTCGGTGGCAGGGCAATGGATGGCCCGCACGGCATCTGCCTTGGAGAGCAGACGGTATTTTGCCAGCATTTCCGGCGGAAGAGGGTCGGGCAGAAGCTCTGCATGGGGCAGCAGCTGCCGCACGCACTTAGCGATGGCATTGCTGGTCAGGCCCTCGGTCTGGGGGTAGACCGCTTCAAAGGGAGAAGCCTTGATCTGCTCGGCGGTGCGCACCTGCGGGTTGACCATCTGGCGGCGCAGCATCCCGCCGGTAACGATGCCCTGAAAATAGTATTCCTGCCCCAGCTGCAGCTTCTGGGCGGCATACGGATTATTGAACCATGTGATCTCCAGACTGGACACATCGTCCCCGGCAGTGATGCGCTCCATCCGCCGCCCGCCCGGCAGGATACGCCCGCCGGGTTTGGCGAACACCTCGGCCCTGACGACGCACTCCGCATCGGTGGGCGCTTCGGCGATGGAATAGGGTTTGGTGAAGTCGATATATCTGCGCGGGTAGTGGCACAGCAGGTCGGCCAGCGTCACGATGCCCAGCTTCTCGAACCGCTCAGCGGTCTTGGGGCCAACGCCCTTCAGGTAGCGCACCGGCGTATCCGGGGTGAGGGTGGTATGGTTTTCGGCGGGCATGGCGTGTCAGCTCCTTTCCTGGATGCAATATAGCCATTGTAACACGGAGCGGCAGCGGATGCAAATGGCCCAAAAAGGAAAAACCGGCAGGACCTTTGCCTTTGGGCAGGAACTGTGGTACACTCGGAAGAAAAAGAGGGGAGAATATTTATGGAGATCCGTAAGGGGACCTTAAAGGACTTGGAGGCCATTGCAGCGGTGGAGGCGGCCTGCTTCCCGGCGGCAGAGGCGGCTACGGCAGAGGAGTTTGCCGGGCGGCTGCAGCAGTACGGCAATCATTTTTGGCTGCTGTGGGAGGAGGAAAGGCTGCTGGCCTTTGTGGACGGCTTTTGCACCGACTGGCCGGACCTGACCGATGAGATGTATGCCGACGCCTCCCTCCACCGGGAGAATGGTGCCTGGCAGATGATCTTTGGGGTAAACACCATCCCGGCCTGCCGCAGACAGGGGTACGCCGGGCAGCTGCTGCAGCAGGCCATTGCCGACGCCCGGGCCCAAGGCCGGAAGGGGCTGGTACTGACCTGCAAGGAGGCCCTGGTGCACTACTATGCAAAGTTCGGCTTTGTGAACGAGGGCGTTTCCGGCTCCACCCACGGGGGCGTGGTGTGGTACCAGATGCGGCTGAAGTTCTGAGGGGGACGATCTGGAATGGCCTACGCCTTGCTCCGGCCGTATTCAGCGGAAGAATAATTTTTAAGAGAGCAATGCCGGAGCGTCCGCGGAAGCTCCGGCATTGCATTTTCACTGGAGGGGGCGTAAAGGTAGACGGCATTTGCAGTGCCGCTTTCTGCGAAAGTGCGGCACTGCGGCAGACTTTTCGGCTTAACTGCAAAGTGACCGGTTTCGCCAGAGGCTCTCCCTTTGAGGAAAGACTTCCCCCGCTCCGGGGGAAGATGTCACCGCAGGTGACAAAAGGGG
>ERZ773185.1020-NODE-1020-length-22650-cov-23.866165_pt1 | contig 22650 bp, 25 predicted proteins | sample MGYA00580531_ERZ773185 | MGnify/ENA primary metagenome ERZ773185 (study PRJEB29015, sample SAMEA2737799) | human gut metagenome | biome: human gut; feature: human-associated habitat; material: faeces | place: China | collected 2012 ...
GAACTCCCTCGGGGCTTTGATATTATATCCAAATGCCATCCGGACCACCGTACTGGCTGATGATAAACGCCGCCAGCTTGGGGTTGGGATTGGCGATGCGCACGGGGTACTGCAGCTTCTTTTCATATACAAACATCAGTCCGAACCTCCTTCGTCCCAGGGCCACGGATCGTTGAGCCACCGATAGCCGCCCTCCGTGACGGTGGTCTGGGTCAGGGGGCCGTACTGCTCCTGATACCGGGCGCGGCCCTCCTTGGCCAGGGCGATATACTTCCAGTACAGGTTCAGGACCTCCTGGTCGTCGGCGTGGGTCACCAGATACAGCCCCAGCTCGTCAATGGCAAAATCCAGGGCCATCAGCTCCGACAGGGCGTTGTTGGCCGCTGGGAACCGGCTGCGCAGCTCCTTATGAAACGGCAGGTCCAGCCCGGGAAAAAGTGTTCCCTGCTGCAGGGCCTCCCGCTGGTCATACCGGGGCGGGTCCTGCTGCTGCATGGCCACAAAGGGAAAGGCCAGCGCCCCGCAGCCGCCGGGGAGACTGCCCTGGTTCTGCGGGCACCCATTGGCAGGGGTGCAGCTGCTTGTTTCTGTGTACAAGGGGATTCCTCCTTCACAAATCGTGGGTATGGCCCCCGCGCGGGGGCTCACTCCAGTATATGTGCCCCTCCCCCGGCGGGAAACGGGGGATTCCCTTTTATCGGAAAATGTGGTATGGTATAGAAAACGCATCCCCTGCATACGGTGAGCCGAAGGGGGTGCGGAGATGATCGTTATACTTCGCCGCCGGTATCTTGCGGCGGCTGCGGCGGTGCTGCTGCTGGCGGGAGCCGCCGCCGTCCTGCGGCCGGGACGGCCTGCCGCTGTAAACGCTGCCGGAGCGGGCTGCCGGACCATCGTTCTGGACGCTGGACATGGCGGCGAGGACGGCGGCGCGGTGTCCCCGGACGGGGTGGTGGAAAGCGACCTGAACCTGGCCATCACCCGGCGGCTGCGGGATGTGCTGCTGTTTCTGGGCCGGGATACCGTGCTGACCCGGACGGGGGAGGACGCGATTTATTCGCCGGAGGCCGTCACCCTGCGGGAGAAGAAGGTGTCGGACCTGAAAAACCGGGTGGACCTGATCAACAGCCAGCCGGAGGCGGTGCTCATCAGCATCCACCAGAACAGTATGCCTGACCACCCGTCGGTCCATGGGGCTCAGGTGTTTTATAACGGCGCGGCCTCCGGCCTACAGCTGGGAGAGACGGTCCAGGCGGCCCTGAACGGCGCCGTCAACGCCGGAAACGGGAAAAACGCCAAGGCCATCGACAGTACCATCTATCTGATGAAAAATGTACAATGTCCCGCCATTTTAGTGGAGTGTGGCTTTCTGTCCAACCGGACGGAAACCGGGCAGCTGCTGACCGGCGGGTATCAGCTGAAGCTGGCGGTGTGCATCGCCGCCGGATTTCTCCAGCACGACACGGAGGGAGCAAGCGCATGAAAACCAAAACCGTATTTTACTGCACCGAGTGCGGCAACGAGACCCCCAAGTGGGCGGGACGCTGCCCGGCCTGCGGCGCATGGAACAGCATCGTGGAGCAGGCGGATAAGCCGGTGAAATCCGGCAGAAAGCCAGCGTCGGCGAGGGCTGTAAAGCCTGTTCCCATTACAGAGATCGGCACGGCGGATGAGATCCGCTTTTCAACCGGTATGGGGGAGCTGGACCGGGTCCTGGGCGGCGGCGCGGTGAAAGGCTCCCTGGTGCTGGTGGGCGGCGCGCCGGGTATCGGCAAATCCACCCTGATGCTCCAGATCTGCAAGAAGCTGGGGGAGTTCGCCCGGGTGCTGTATGTGTCCGGCGAGGAGTCGGCCCACCAGCTGAAGCTGCGGGCTCAGCGCCTGGACGCGGAGAGCGATAATCTCTACGTTCTGTCGGAGACCTGCCTGGGGAATATCTTAGAGTGCGTCCGCAGCGAGCAGCCGGACGTGCTGATCGTGGACTCCATCCAGACCCTGTATAACGAGGACCTGGATTCCCCCGCCGGAGGCGTGGGCCAGGTGAAGGACTGCACCATGGCCCTGATGCAGCTGGCCAAGGGCCAGGGGGTCACCGTGTTTGTCATCGGCCATGTGAACAAGGAGGGCTCCATCGCCGGGCCCAAGGTCCTGGAGCACATGGTGGACTGCGTGCTGTATTTCGAGGGGGACCAGCACATGACCTATCGGATCCTCCGGGCGGCAAAAAACCGCTTCGGCGCCACCAACGAGATCGGCGTGTTCGAGATGATGGACCGGGGCCTGCGGGAGGTGGAGAACCCCTCCGAGATGCTGCTGTCCGGGCGGCCCAAGGACGCCCCCGGCACCTGCGTCACCTGCGCCATGGAGGGGGCCAGGCCCGTCCTGGCGGAGGTGCAGGCCCTGATCGCCCCGGCCAGCGCCTCCAACCCCCGGCGCATGAGCAACGGCTTCGACTATAACCGGGCGGCCATGCTGCTGGCGGTGCTGGAGAAGCGGGGCGGGCTGAAGGTGTCCCAGTGCGATGCGTATCTGAACATCATCGGCGGGCTGACCCTGGAGGAACCGGCGGCGGACCTGGCGGCGGTAGTGGCCATCGCCTCCAGCTATCTGGACAAGCCGGTGCCGGACCATATGGCGGCCATCGGCGAGGTGGGCCTCTCCGGGGAAATCCGCTCCATCAGCCACCTGGAGCAGCGGCTGACCGAGGTGCACCGTCTGGGCTTCATCCAGTGCGTGATCCCGGCCCGCCGGGCCCGGGAGATCAAGCCCCTGCCGGGGCTGGAGCTGCTGCCGGTGCAGAACATCGCCCAGGCCCTGCGCCTGCTGGTCCGGGAGAAATAATCCGGGCAGGGGAGGCACTCTTTGGCACATAAAGGGCACTTTTTGGGAGAAAATGGAATAATTGTCTTGACAGTGGGGCTGTAAGGGTTTATCCTGTTACCGTGAGAAACGCCCGGCGGACTGGGCCGGGTATGCGGAAAGGAGCATCCCCGTCGTGATTGAGTTGACGGATCTGCCGGATGGCGCACTGGAAGACATGAAACGTTATGTGTCCTATGCCTGGCCGCCAGGGCGCATCGCCCAGCTGCTGAACCGCGCGTATGATCTGAACCTGACTCGCGAGACCGTCATCGGCATGCTCCGCCGGTTGAAGCACGAATGTGAATAAAAATTTGAGCATCCCCTCCGGGCGCGGAAGGGATGCTCTGTTTTTGATTTTTGAGGAATCAGGCGTTGTTCTTTTCCTGCTCCCTGCGGTCCTGCTCCTCCAGCTGGCGCTTGGTGCGGCGCAGGTCCACGATCATCAGAACCGCCGACAGCACGCAGGCCACGAACAGGATATAATACACCGCCTGGCCCAGGTAGATCCCGGCCAGCAGGAACAGCACAGCCAGAGCCGCCAGAATAAAGGTGATGTCCACCTGCTTGCGGCGCTTTTTCGTGCGGCGGAGAATTTCCAGTCTCTTTTCGTTGTCGTCCATGTTGCGTCTCCCTTTCTGTAATCTATCAGATGTCCTCCCGGGGACCCGGGCGCAGCTCCGTTCCGGACAGCTCCAGCCGCAGCCGTCCGGCGGACAGCTCTGTCAGCCGGTCCTGCAGCCGCCGGGGGGCGTCCTCCGGCAGGGACAGGGTCAAAGCCACCTCCGCCCCGTAGTCCACGGCGTCCACGGTGCCGCCGACGGCCTGCACCTCCAGCTTCACCCGCTCCAGCAGGGGATAGGGACAGGTGCAGCGGGCCGCGGTCCACAGGCCCATGGCCGCCACGCCCGCGGCGGCCAGCGCGTCCCGGGCGCTTTTGCTGTAGGCCCGGGTAAGCCCTCCGGCCCCCAGCAGGATGCCGCCGAAATAGCGGGTCACCACGCACAGAACGTTGGTGACGTGCTCCCGCTGGAACACCGCCAGCATAGGCTGACCGGCGGTGCCCTGAGGCTCGCCGTCGTCGCTGTAGCGGACCACGCTGCCGCCCAGCAGATAGCACCAGCAGTTGTGCCGGGCGTCGTAGTGCTGCTTCTTCACCCGGCGCAGCAGCTCCTGGGCCTGGTCCTCGCTGTCCACCGGCCACACATGGCCTATGAAGCGGGAGCGCTTTTCCACAAACTCGCTTTCCGCCTCCTGATAGGGAACGTAGATTTTATCCCCCATGGCGGACCTCCCACTCCTGTCTTGTGATGGCCTGGCACACGCCGGGGCGCTCCGTTCCGTCGGGCCACGGCGACGGCGGCGTATCGCAGACATGGCGGAAGCCGCACTTCTCCTGCACCCGCCGGGACTTCTCATTTTCCGGGGAATGGGCGCACCATACGCGCTGGACTCCCATCTCCTGAAACTGCCAGCGCAGCAGCTCCTCCACAGCCTCGGGAACAAGCCCCTGCCCCCAATAGGGGTGGGCAATCCAGTAGCCGATCTCCGGCTCTCCCTTCCCCACCGGTATCGCCGTGGGAAACACACCCACGGAGCCGATGGGACCGCCGTCGCCGCCCTTGAGCAGCACCGCAAAGGTGCCCTCCTCGGACAGCACGGTACGGATGATCTCCCGGCTGTTTTCCACGGAGGTGTGAGGCGCCCAACCGGCGGAGGGGCCCACCTCCGGGTCCCTGGCCCAGCGGTACAGGGCCTGGGCGTCGCTGTCGCACCACGGGCGCAGAATCAGCCGCGAGGTTTCCAGCTGCATCATAGCTCCCAGTCCTCCTTCGGCTCCTGCCAGTTTTCGATATAGTCCTTCACCTGGCCCAGCACCTTGGGGGTGCACACGGCCGCCACGTCGATGGTGGCGGCGTACTCCACAGACTCCACCCTGGCCTCCCGGTACAGGCCGTCCAGCAGTCCGGCCTTGTCATAGGGCAGGTGAATGGTCACCCGGCGGGTGCCCTTGTCCAGCCGCTTGTCGATCAGGGCCAGCAGCCGGTCCAGCCCCTCGCCGGTCCGAGCGGAGATGGACACGGAGTCCTCCCCGGCGGGACGCTGGCCGGAAAAGGCCAGGTCGCACTTGTTATACACCCGCAGGCAGGGGATCTGATCCGCCTTCAGCTCCCGGATCAGGCTCTCTACAATGGCGGCCTGCTGCTGCCACTGGGGATTGGACACGTCGATGACGTGGAGCAGCAGGTCCGCGTACTCCAGCTCTTCCAGCGTGGCCTTGAAGGCCTCCACCAGCTGGTGGGGCAGCTTGCGGATAAAGCCCACGGTGTCGGAGATCACCACGTCCAGGGTATCGCTGACGGTCAGCAGCCGGGTAGTGGTGTCCAGGGTGTCGAACAGGCGGTTGTTGGCGGGGATCCCGGCCCCGGTGATGGCGTTTAAGAGGGTGGACTTCCCGGCATTGGTATAGCCTACGATGGCCACCACGGGGATTTCGTTTTTCATGCGGCGCTGGCGCTGGGTGCCCCGGACCCGGCGCACCTCCTCCAGCTCCGCCTTCAGCTTGTCGATTTTGCGGTGGATGTGGCGGCGGTCGGTTTCCAGCTGGGTCTCGCCGGGGCCCTTGGAGCCGATGGGACCCTTGCCGCTGGTGCCGCCCTGGCGCTCCAGATGGGTCCACATGCCGATCAGCCGGGGCAGCAGATACTGATACTGGGCCAGCTCCACCTGCAAGCGGCCCTCCCGGGTCCTGGCCCGCTGGGCGAAAATATCCAGGATCAGGCCGCTGCGGTCCAGCACCTGGACCCCGGTCATCTCCGTCAGCACCCGCAGCTGGGAGGGGGACAGGTCGTTGTCGAAGATGACCATGGTGGCCTTCTCCTCCTGCACCATGCGGCGGACCTCCTCCACCTTGCCCTCGCCGATGAAGCTGTGGGGGTCCGGCTTGTCCCGGCTCTGCAGGATCATGCCCACGGCCTGGCCTCCGGCGGTGTCCACCAGGGCGGACAGCTCCGCCAGGCTCTCCTCGTCGGCGCTGTCGTCTCCCAGCACCGGGGACCGCAGGCCCACCAGCACCGCATAGTCGCGCTTTTCTTCCTGTAAGGTCGTTTGTTCCATATTTGCCCTCGTTTCCGGTGTTTTTTACCAAAGATTTTCGCATACCCGGCGGCAAATGCAAACAGGACCCGCAGCCAAAACGGGTGCGGGTCCTGTAAAAGTGTCTTTACTTGTCCAGACCGAAACGCTTGTTGAACTTGGCTACGCGTCCGCCGGTATCCACCAGCTTCTGCTTGCCGGTGAAGAAGGGGTGACACTTAGAGCAGACTTCTACGCGAATATCCTTCTTCGTAGAACCTGTCTCAATTACATTACCGCAGGCGCATTTAATAGTAGTCTGCTGATAATTGGGATGGATTCCTTCCTTCATTGCTCTGGTTCACCTCTTTCTGGTACAAAAGTCCTTTTCACAAAGGCAACTGTGATTTTACCACTTTTCCCGGACAATTGCAAGCATTTTTTGAAGAAAATTCCGAAACCGGGATTTTTGGCGTCTGACAGGCAAAAAGTCAAGGATTGGGCCGTATTTCCCCTGCGATTTGTGAGAAAATGCAGGAATTTATGATTGACATTTTCCCGGAACAAAATATAATAAATGAGTGTATTTTGGATTTAACCGTTTAGTTATCTAAATTTGGGAGGAAGAAAGCATGTCGTTGGATAAGACCTATTTCGAGCAGATGGAGGCCAAAATCCCCCACGGGCGGGTCCGGACCCGGTTTGCCCCGTCCCCCACGGGCTATATGCACGTGGGTAACCTGCGGACGGCGCTGTATACCTGGCTGATCGCCCGGTCCCATGGCGGGGATTTCATCCTGCGCATTGAGGACACGGACCAGGGCCGCTATGTGGACGGCGCGGTGGACGTGATCTACCGCACCATGGCCGAGTGCGGCCTGACCCATGACGAGGGCCCCGACGTGGGCGGCCCCGTGGCCCCGTATATCCAGTCCCAGCGGCGGGACACCTATGGAAAGTATGCCCGTCTGCTGGTGGAAAAGGGCGGCGCGTACTACTGCTTCTGCGAAAAGACCGAGTCCGAGGAGGACTCCGGCGACTTTGACCGGGCGGCGGACCCCTGCCGGGACCTGCCTCTGGAGGAGGCGGAGCGCCGGGTAGCCGCCGGGGAGCCCTATGTCATCCGTCAGCGGATTCCGGCGGAGGGCGTCACCACCTTCCATGATGCCATTTTCGGCGACATCACCGTGGAAAACAGCACCCTGGACGACCAGGTGCTGATGAAGCGGGACGGCCTGCCCACCTATAACTTCGCCAACGTCATCGACGACCACCTGATGGGCATCACCCACGTGGTCCGGGGCAGCGAGTATCTGTCCTCGGCCCCCAAGTATGACCTGCTGTATCACGCCTTCGGCTGGGAGGTGCCTACCTATGTGCACTGCTCCCCGGTGATGCGGGACGCCCAGAACAAGATGTCCAAGCGCCATGGGGACCCCTCCTATGAGGACCTGAAGGCCCAGGGCTATCTGACGGAGGCCATCCTCAATTATGTAGCCCTGCTGGGCTGGAGCCCCAAGGGCGACCTGGCGGAGCAGGAGATTTTCGACCTGGAGGGCCTGACCCGGGCATTCGACATCACCGGCATTTCCAAGTCCCCGGCCATTTTCGACCGGGCCAAGCTGGACCACTTCAACGCCGTGTATCTGCGGAGCATGGAGCCTGCGGCCTTCGCCAGGGCGGCGGAACCCTACATCCGCCAGAGCGTCCAGAACCCCGCCTATGACCCGGCGGCCATCGCCGCCCTGCTGCAGGCCCGGTGCGAGCGGCTGACGGAGATTCCCGAGAAGGTGGACTTCTTCGACACCCTGCCGGAGTACCCGGTGGATTTCTATACCAACAAAAAGTCCAAGACCAACCCCGAGGTGTGCGCCCGGATGCTGGAGGCCGCCATTCCCATGCTGGAGGCCCTGCCGGACTGGACCGACGAGAGCATCCATGACGGCCTGGTGAATCTGGCCGCGTCCCTGGAGGTAAAGAACGCCACCCTCATGTGGCCCGTGCGCATTGCGGCGGCGGGCAAGCTGGTGACCCCCGGCGGCGCGGTGGAGATCTGCCGCATTCTGGGCCGGGAGGAGACCCTGCGCAGGCTTCGCCAGGGGCTCTCCATGCTGACGGCATGCTGAAATGGCTGGTGCGGCAGCGGCAGCAGCTGCACGGGTTTTACCGGGACGGCTTCGGCCGTGCCTTCGGCATGACGGCCCTGGCCTTTGCCGTGGTCATGGTGGTCAGCTATCTGGTGACCCTGCGCTATCCCGCCCCCATTGAGCGGCTGATTGAGCTGTTCCGGGAGCAGATCGCGGACCGGGGCATCGTGGACGCGGAAGGGAATTTCAGCGCTCTGGGGCTGTTTCTCAACAATCTCCAGGCCTGCGCCCTGGCCATGGGCTATGGATTCATCCCGTTTCTGTATCTGCCTGCGGTGTCCCTGGGCATCAACGCCATGATGTTCGGCGGCTTTGCCTCGTACTATGTGCAGCTGGGCCTGCCTCTATGGTATTACGGCGCGGGGACGCTGCCCCACGGGATTTTCGAGCTGCCGGCCCTGTTTCTGGCCATGGCCGGTGGCCTGTACCTGTGCCGGACCCTGGTGCGCTATGTGCGGCGCAACGAGAAGGGCCTGGTGGGGCCGGTGGTGCTGAACCTGCTGCGGCTGCTGGTGATGCACATTGTCCCCCTGCTGCTGGCGGCCGCCGCTATCGAAGCGTATGTCACCCCCGTTGTTATGGAGGCGCTGGCGCGGCTGATCTGATGCTGTTCCTGCGGGCATTGCCCGCTGAAAGATAAAACTACAGACCGCAAGTGCGGCGAAAGGAGCCTTACAATGAACGAAAAAGTCACAAGTATCCCTGAACTGTTCGGAAGCATGGTGTTCACACAGGAGCAGATGCGACAGCGTCTGCCGGCCCACATCTACGATGCTTGGCAGCAGTGCCTGGTGCAGGGAACGTCATTGGACCGCTCCATCGCCGACGAGATCGCCGCCGCCATGAAGGAATGGGCCATTGAAAAGGGGGCCACCCACTATACCCACTGGTTCCAGCCCATGACCGGCTTCACCGCCGAAAAGCACGACAGCTTCATCGCTCCCCAGGGGCCCACCGGCGTGCTGATGGAGCTGTCCGGCAAGGAGCTATCCCGGGGCGAGGCGGACGCCTCCAGCTTCCCCTCTGGCGGCCTGCGGGCCACCTTCGAGGCCCGGGGCTACACCGCCTGGGATCCCACGTCCTACGCTTTTGTGAAGGACAAGACCCTGTATATCCCCACCATTTTCTGTTCCTACGGCGGCGAGACTCTGGACAAAAAGACCCCCCTGCTGCGTTCCATGAAGCTGCTGGACACCCAGAGCATCCGCATCCTGCGGCTGTTCGGCAACACCCAGGCCCAGCACATCACCGCCCAGGTGGGTCCGGAGCAGGAGTATTTCCTCATCGACAAGGAGATGTACCGCCGCCGGGAGGACCTGGTCCTCTGCGGCCGGACCCTGTTCGGCGCCAAGCCCCCCAAGGGTCAGGAGCTGGACGACCACTACTACGGGGCCATCAAGCCCCGGGTGGCGGAATTCATGCACGAGCTGGATCAGGAGCTGTGGAAGGTAGGCGTTCCCGCCAAGACGGAGCACAACGAGGTGGCTCCCGCCCAGCACGAGGTGGCCCAGGTGTATTCCGATGCCAACAGCACCTGCGACCACAACCAGCTGACCATGGAGTTTCTGAAAAAGGTGGCCGACCGCCACGGTCTGGTGTGCCTGCTGCACGAGAAGCCCTTTGCCGGCATCAACGGCAGCGGCAAGCATGACAACTGGTCCCTGGCCACGGACACCGGCGAGAATCTGCTCAAACCCGGCAAGACCCCCAGCCAGAACGCCCAGTTCCTGCTGTTCCTGGCGGCGTTTATCAAGGGCGTGGACGAATATCAGGATATGCTGCGCTGCTGCGTGTCCTACCCCGGCAACGACCACCGGCTGGGCGGCAACGAGGCCCCTCCGGCCATCATCTCCGTGTTCCTGGGCGATGAGCTGACGGCCATCCTGGATTCCATCATCAACGGCCAGGCCTATGTGGACAAGGCCAAGCGGAAGCTGGAGATCGGCGTAGACACCCTGCCGGAGATTCCCCAGGACACCACGGACCGCAACCGTACCTCGCCCCTGGCCTTCACCGGCAACAAGTTCGAGTTCCGTATGCTGGGCTCCTCCCAGTCCATCGCCAGCCCCAACGTGGTGCTCAACACCATCATGGCCCAGGAGCTGGAGGAGTTCGCGGACATTCTGGAGCAGTCCAACGACTTCCGGGCGGACCTGCAGAACCTGCTGCACGACACCTTCAAGGCCCACCAGCGCATCATCTTCAACGGCAACGGCTACGGCGGGGACTGGGTCCGGGAGGCCCAGCGCCGGGGCCTCAGCAACCTGCGGGACACCGTGGACTGTATGCCCGCCTATATCGACCCCAAGAACATCCGCCTGTTCTCCAGCCACAACATCCTCAGCGAGACGGAGATGCGGGCCCGGTATGAAATTCACCTGGAGAATTACTGCAAGGTCACGTCCATCGAGGCGGCTACCCTGCGGGATATGGTCATGCGGGGCATTCTCCCGGCGGTGAACCGCTACACGGCGGACCTGACCCAGGCCATCCTGCGCAAGCGGGAGCTGGTGGTTCCCTGCCGGGTGGAGGAGGACCTGCTGTCCAGGCTCTCCGGCCTGACCGCCAGCCTGTACGACACCATGACGGCCATGGAGCAGGCTATGGACCAGGCCCCCGACGCCGAGGGCGGCATCGAGGCCGCCCGGTACTACCGGGAGGAGATCGGCCGCCGCATGGAGGAGGCCCGCCAGTCCATCGACCGGCTGGAATCCCTGACCGCCGCGGAATACTGGCCCTACCCCACCTACGCCGACATCCTGTTCTCTGTGTAAAATCAATCAACCAGCCCCGGGGGCCTCCCATTCAGGAGGCCCCCGTTTTTTCTGCCCGCAGTTTATAATTAATTTAAAAAGCATTAATGTTCCTCTAATATTTCCGCCGTAAGATAGCACCAGAACGAAGGGGAACGACACCCCGGAACACAGAATATCAAGGAGGAACAACTTATGAAAAAGACCATCCGTAATCATATCGACACCATCACCACCTGCCGCCTGGCTGAGGGCCTGATCCTGGAGCGCCGGGTCACCGAGAACGGCATCGACCTGCGGGTGATGCTCCAGCGCCCCCTGGAGGAGTATGACGGTCTGCAGACCGCCGCCGAGGCTGCCTACATCGAGCAGTACCTGGTGGAGAAGTACCGGGGTGTGGCGGATGTTGCCACCATTCTCCGGCTGGCCTCTTGAAAAACCGGCCAAAATCTGTTGCGCTGATACCGAGACCCGGCGACGCCGCCTATCCCATCCTGCGGGCGGCGCCGCCATGCTTTATAAAAGAGGAGGGATCCCCCTATGCACCTTCTGTTTGCCGAGGATCAGCCCCAGCTGCGCCGCTCCGCCCGGGAATACGCCCTGCTGGAGTATCTGATCCGCAACAAAGGCATCATCCTCTCCCGGGAGCAGATCGAAAACAACCTCTGGAACTATGACTACGCCGGAGGCACCAACGTGGTGGACGTATACATCAGCTATCTGCGCAAAAAGCTGGACGGCGGCCACGAGAAAAAGCTGCTGCACATCACCCGGCTGGAGCAGGGTACGCAGAAGCTCCAGCTGGAAACGGCGGACCTGAGCCAGCTGGTGGAGGTCCTCTGTGAGGAGCAGGCCCATCTGGCCCCGGAGGGCACCACGCTGGCGGTGCATACCCAGCCGGACCTGCTGGTAAACGGGGACGTGACCCGGCTGTCCCGGCTGCTGACGAACCTGATCTCCAACGCCTATCGCTATGGGAAGCCCAACGGCCATGTGTGGGTGGATCTGCGCCGGGAGGGCCAATGGGCCGTGCTGTCCGTCCGGGACGACGGCAGCGGCATCGCCCCGGAGGACCGGGAGCGCATCTTCCAGCGCTTTTACCAGGTGGACGCCGCCCGGGGCAAGGACGGCAGCGGCCTGGGCCTGTTCATGGTGCAGCAGGCGGCCCGGCTCCACGGCGGCTCCGTCACCGTGGACAGCCGGATAGGGGAGGGGAGCACCTTCATCGTCCGTCTGCCGCTGGCAGAATAAAACAAAACGCCGGACCCCATCGGGGCCCGGCGTTTGTGCGTATTCAGATGCTTTCGTTTACCTTCCGGGCAAATTCCGCCGCCAAGCGGGCCTTTTCCGGGTCCATGAACACCGTGTCATAGCCCCGGTGCCGCTGGGCCAGCATACCCAGCAGCCGCAGACGGGAGTGCTTGCAGTAACGCTGCATCCCGGCCTCCCAAAGGTCCGCGCCCTTTTCCACGGGATAGCCGCAGGTGGCGATCAGGGCCACGGGCTTGCCCTCCCACAGGGACGGCCCCTTCTCCCGGCTGTAATACTTGTTCATTCCGTATACCAGCCGGTCCAGGACCGCCTTCATGGGCGGGGTGCAGTACCAGGAGTAGATGGGCGTGGCCAGCACCAGCAGGTCGCAGGCCAGCACGCTGTCGAAAATCTCCTGCATGTCGTCTTCCTGGGGGCAGCCGAACACCGTCCAATCCTGCTGGCACACCCGGCAGGCCCGGCAGGGCCGGACCTCCAGGTCATACAGCCAGACCGTCCGGCAGGACCAGCCCAGCTTTTCCAGCTCCGCCGCAAAGGGCGCCGTCAGCGCGGCGGTGTTGCCCTGCTTCCGGGGACTGGCCAGCAGGATACAGGCCTTTTTCATGTCCCTTAGCCCGGAGGCCAGGTCATATCCCGGCCGGACAGCACATGGAAGTGCAGATGGTGCACACTCTGACCGGCCTGCTCGCCGATGTTGGACACCACCCGGTAGCTCTCCAGGCCCAGCTCCCGGCACAGCCGGGCGATGACCTCAAAAATGTGGGCCACCACGGCGCTGTTGCCGCCGTTTACCTCCGCCACGGAGCCGATGTGCTCCTTGGGGATCACCAGGAAGTGCGTGGGGGCCTGAGGCGCGATGTCGTAAAAGGCGTAGCACAGCTCGTCTTCATACAGCTTGTTGGAGGGGATATCCCCGCCGACAATTTTGCAGAACAGGCAGTTGTCGTCTCGCATAGTCATGCTCCTTTCGTTATTTCCACTCTCCTGGCTTCAGGAGAGCTTTTCCGACACAAAATCGTCCACGGAAGCCAGGGCGTCGTCCACCTTCAGCAATTCGGTGCCGCCGCCCATAGCGGAATCTGGCTTGCCTCCGCCCTTGCCGCCGCACACGGCGGACACGGCCCGGACCAGGTCGCCGGCCTTGATGCCCCGGGCCACGGCCTCCTTGCCGCACACGGCCAGGAAGGATACCTTTTCGCCGTTGATGCTGGCGATGACCGCCACAACGCTGGGGTCCTTATCCCGCAGGAAGTCGCCCATGGTGCGCATGGCGGCGGTGTCCATGCCGGTGCGGGTGGTGGTGATCACATGCAGGCCCCTCACGGTTTTGGCGGAGGCCAGGAACTGCTTGGCCTCGCCCAGGGACGCCTCGGCCTTCAGCTTATCCAGCGCCTGGCGCAGCTGCTTCATCTCGTTGGCCTGCTGCTCCATGCGCTCCAGCAGTCCGGCAGGTGCGGTTTTCAGGAACTGCGCCGCCTTGTGCAGAACGCCCTGGCTGCGCTCCATGCCCTGCAGGCTCAGCTTGCCGCAGGTGGCCTCGATCCGGCGCACGCCGGAGGCCACGCTGGTCTCGGACTTCACCCGGAAGGGACCGGCCTTGGCGGTGTTGTCCACATGGGTGCCGCCGCAGAACTCGATGGACACATCGCCCATCTCCACCACCCGGACGGTGTCGCCGTATTTTTCGCCGAACATAGCCACGGCGCCCTTTTTCTTGGCCTCCTCAATGGGCAGCACCTCCGTCACCACGGGATAGCCCTCCAGGATGGCGTCGTTGACCAGCTCCTCCACCTGATGCAGCTCCTCCGGGGTGATGGCCTCGAAGTGAGTGAAGTCGAAGCGCAGACGGTCCGGCTCCACCAGGGAGCCCGCCTGGTGCACATGCTCGCCCAGCACCTTCTTCAGGGCCGCATCCAGCAGGTGGGTGGTGCTGTGGGCCCGGCGGATGGCCTTGCGGCGCTCGGTATCAATGGCGGCGTGGACGGTGTCGCCCACATGGAGGGTGCCCTCCGTCAGGCGGCCATAGTGCATGAACTTGCCGCCCTTGTTCTTCTGCACGTCGGACACGGTGAACAGAATGCCGTCTGCGCTGATGGTGCCGTGGTCGGCCGCCTGGCCGCCCATCTCCGCATAGAACGGGGACCGGTCCAGCACCACCACGGCGTCGGACCCGGCGGGGATCTCGCCCCGCAGCTCGTCCTCGGCCACCAGGGCCACCACCGTGGCGTCGAGCTCATCGTGGTCATAGCCCACAAACTCCGTGGCCGGGATGTCCTTGCCGAACTCCACACCGGCCCAGCCCAGGTCGCCCAGAGCCTTCCGGGCCTCCCGGGCCCGCTGCTTCTGCTCCTGCATCAGCTGGCGGAAGCTCTCCTCGTCCACAGTCATGCCCTGCTCGGCCACCATTTCCGCCGTCAGGTCGATGGGGAAGCCGAAGGTATCATACAGCCGGAAGGCGTCGGCGCCGGAGAAAACCTTCTCCCCCTTGGCCTGGTGCTCCGCCAGCAGGTCGGAGAAGATCTTCATGCCGCCGTCGATGGTGCGGCCGAAATTCTCCTCCTCGGTGCGGATGACCTTGGTGATATACGTCTGCTTTTCCAGCAGATCAGGATACTGTCCCTGGTTTTCATGGATCACGGTATCCACCACCTGATACAGGAACGGCTCATTGACGCCCAGGAGCTTCCCGTGGCGGGCGGCCCGGCGCAGCAGCCGCCGCAGCACATAGCCCCTGCCCTCGTTGGAGGGGAGGATACCGTCGCAGATCATAAACGTGGCAGAGCGGATGTGATCGGTGATGACCCGCAGGGACACGTCCCGCTTCTCCGTCTCGCCGTAGTGGGCCCCGGTGAGCTCAGACACCTTGTGGGTGATGTTCATCACGGTGTCCACGTCGAACAGGCTCTCCACATTCTGGCACACGCAGGCCAGACGCTCCAGTCCCATGCCGGTGTCGATGTTCTTCTGCTTCAGCTCGGTATAGTGGCCCTGTCCGTCGTTGTCAAACTGGGAGAACACGTTGTTCCAGATCTCAATGTACCGGTCGCAGTCGCAGCCCACGGTGCACCCGGGCTTGCCGCAGCCGTACTCGGGGCCGCGGTCATAGTAGATCTCGGAGCAGGGGCCGCAGGGACCGGAGCCGTGCTCCCAGAAGTTGTCCTCCTTGCCGAAGCGGAAAATGCGCTCCTTGGGAATGCCGATCTCCTTGTTCCAGATGTCGAAGGCCTCGTCGTCGTCCAGATAGATGGAGGGATACAGCCGGTCGGCCTCCAGGCCCACCCACTGGGGGCTGGTCAGAAATTCCCAGCTCCAGGCAATGGCCTCATGCTTGAAATAGTCACCGAAGGAGAAGTTGCCCAGCATCTCAAAGTAGGTGCCGTGGCGGGCGGTTTTGCCCACGTTGTCGATATCGCCGGTGCGGATGCACTTCTGACAGGTGCAAACCCGGTGGCAGGGGGGCTCCTCCTCGCCCTTGAACCAGGGCTTCATGGGAGTCATACCGGCGTTGATCAGCAGGATGGACTTGTCGTTCTGGGGCACCAGGGAAAAGCTGGGCAGACGCAGGTGGCCTTTGGTTTCAAAGAACTTCAGGAACATTTCCCGCAGCTCGTTCAGGCCGTGATAGGGATGGGACATGGTTCATTACTCCTTTATCTCAAATGTATTTTACTGATTTTCTTCTGTGGGGCACAGGGCGGCGATCTCCTCCTCCAGGGCCCGGTAAAACTGCGCGATGTGCCATCCGTCCGCCAGGGCGTGGTGGACTTGGATGGATACAGACAGCTGGGTCATGCCGCATCGCATGAACAGCTGCCCCCAGCTGACCCGGACGTTGCTGTCCGCCGGAGTGCAGGCCGGGTGGGTCAGGGACGTGTAGTTCAGCCACGGCAGGCAGGAGGCAAAGATGCTGGGGCTTTCCGCCCGGCGGTCCGTTTCGATGGTGCCGCCCTGCCGGGCCGCCGCCTGCTGCACGCGTCCCATGGCGATGTAGTCCTCATAGGGCACCCGGGCCGACTCCATCCGGCAATAGGCATAGCTGCCGTCTGGCTTCATCTCGGTGAAGGATACCGGGCACTCGTCATACTCTACCACCTGGCCGTCCTCAATGCGCCGCCGCAGCTCCGGCACCCGGTTCACCGCCCGGTGAATGACATACAGCATGGTCAGGAAGATAGGCTTGTGCTCCGCCCGCAGCCGCAGCTCCAGGGCCGTCACATCCAGCTGCACCGTTACCCCGGCATAGGGGAAAGCGTAGCTGCTGAACAGCTGAAACTGCTCCCGCCGGGGGTCCTTCTCCATATCAATTATACGCCGCTCCATAATCGCCTCCTGATAAACAAAAACGCCCCGCCCCACATAGGGGCGAAGCGATGCTTCACGGTACCACCCTAATTAACGGCCGCAGCCGTCGTCTCAGTCATCCGGTAACGGGGATGGGGCGTGCGGCTCGTCGCCGCCGGCTCGGAGACGGCCCTCTGCCCTGTGACCCGGCGGGCTCACACCCTTTCCCGCCTCGCTTGCGGCGCACTCCGCGGCAGATTCTTCTCGTCATTGCCTTTGACGTTCTGTATTTTACCACAGATCCGGCCGTTGTCAAGGGTTCCGCCCGCTTCCGGTCACAATTTTTTCACAATTTGCGCCCCAAAGCCGCACTTGACGCTGGGACGGGTCTATTGTATAATGGGTTGATTTAATGTGCGGAGGTATACCCATTATGTGGATCGCGGATGGCTGGAAGGATTATGAGCTGCTGGACTGCGGCGGCGGAGAAAAGCTGGAGCGCTGGGGCGACCAGATTCTGGTGCGGCCGGACCCCCAGGCCATCTGGGAGTCGGACCGGAAGAACCGGGGCTGGCGCACGGCCAACGCCCGCTACAGCCGCTCCAGCACCGGCGGCGGCCACTGGGACAAGAACAAGCTGCCGGAGAGCTGGCCCATCGCCTATAAAAACCTCCGCTTCCAGGTCAAGCCCATGAACTTCAAGCACACGGGCCTGTTCCCGGAGCAGGCCGCCAACTGGGACTTTGCCATGGACCAGATTCGCCGGGCGGGCCGCCCCATCCGGGTGCTGAACCTGTTCGCCTATACCGGCGGGGCCACGGTGGCCTGCGCCGCCGCCGGGGCCAGCGTCTGCCATGTGGACGCCGCCAAGGGCATGGTGGCCTGGGCCAAGGAAAACGCCCGGGTCTCCGGCCTGCAGGATGCCCCCATCCGCTGGATCGTGGACGACTGCGCCAAGTTCGTGGAGCGTGAGATTCGCCGGGGCAAGACCTATGACGCCATCATCATGGACCCCCCCAGCTATGGCCGGGGTCCCGGCGGCGAGGTGTGGAAGCTGGAGGAGAATCTCTATCCCTTCGTGAAGCTGTGCGCCCGGGTGCTGTCGGACAAGCCCCTGTTCGTGATCCTGAACTCCTATACCACGGGCCTGGCCCCGTCGGTGCTGGGCTATATCCTGCAAATGCTGGTGGGCCGCCGCTTCGGCGGACACGTCACCTGGGACGAGCTGGGCCTGCCGTGCACGGATTCCGGCATGGCGCTGCCCTGCGGGGCCACCGGCCGCTGGATGAGCAAATAAAATTTCGCAGAAAAGAGACAAAGCAATGCAGCCAATGATTCAGACCGACGCCCTCTCCTTTTCCTACCCGGTGGAGGAGGGCCAGCGCCGGACCACCGCCCTGGACAATGTGACCCTGTCCATCGAAAAGGGCAGCTTTGTGGTGGTGCTGGGCCACAACGGCTCCGGCAAATCCACCCTGGCCAAGCATATGAACGCCGTGCTGCTGCCCTCCGGCGGCGCGGTGTATGTGGAGGGCATGGACACGAAAAAGGAGGAGCTCCTGTTGGAGATCCGCCGCCGGGTGGGCATGGTGTTCCAGAACCCGGATAACCAGATCGTGGCCAACGTGGTGGAGGAGGATGTTGCCTTCGCCCCGGAAAACCTGGGGGTCCCCACGGCGGAGATCCGCCGCCGGGTGGACGACGCCCTGGCGGCGGTGGGCATGACGGAGTTCACCCGCCACGCCCCGCACCTGCTGTCCGGCGGACAGAAGCAGCGGGTGGCCATCGCCGGGGTCATCGCCATGGAGCCGGAGTGCATCGTCCTGGACGAGGCCACGGCCATGCTGGACCCCTCCGGCCGCCGGGAGGTGCTGGACACCGTTCACCGGCTGAACCGGGAGCGGGGCATCACGGTGGTGCACATCACCCACCATATGTCCGAGGCGGAGGACGCCGACCGGGTCATCGTCATGAACGACGGCGTGGTGGCCATGGACGGCGCGCCCCGGGAAATTTTCTCCCGGGTGGAGGAGCTGCAGGCCCTGGGCCTGGCGGCCCCGGACACGGTGGAGCTGCTGCGGCGGCTGAACCGGCACGGCATGGATCTGCCCTTGACGGCGATCACGGTTGACGAGTGTGCCCGCGCCATATTCCAGGCGCTCCATGGCGCGGAAGGGAAGTAAGCAGAGTTGGAACCGATCATTCGTATAGAACACCTGACCCACACCTACAGCGCCGGGACTCCGTTCCAGCGCAGCGCGGTGGAGGATGTCAGCCTCGATATCATGCCCGGCGAGTTCCTGGGCATCATTGGCCACACCGGCTCCGGCAAGTCTACCCTGATCCAGCACCTCAACGGACTGCTGCGCCCCACCCAGGGCCGCGTCCTGCTGAACGGGAAGGACATCTGGGCCGAGCCCAAGAAAATCCGACAGGTCCGCTTCCAAGTGGGCCTGGTGTTCCAGTACCCGGAGTACCAGCTGTTTGAGGAAACGGTGTACAAGGACATTGCCTACGGTCCCGGCAACATGGGCCTGGACCGGGACGAGATCGACCGCCGGGTCCGAGAATCCGCGGCCCTGGTGGGCCTGACGGAGGACCAGCTGGAAAAGTCCCCCTTTGAGCTCTCCGGCGGACAGAAGCGCCGGGTGGCCATCGCCGGGGTCATCGCCATGGAGCCCAAGGTCCTGATCCTGGACGAGCCCACGGCGGGGCTGGACCCCCGGGGCCGGGAGGCCATTCTGGCCCAGATCCGGGCCTATCACCGCAAGCGCGGCACCACCGTTATCCTGGTGAGCCACAGCATGGAGGAGATCGCCTGCAACGTGGACCGCATCCTGGTGCTGCGGGGCAGTCATGTGTATATGGACGGCACGCCCCGCCAGGTATTCCGGCGGGCCTCCGACCTGGAGGAGGTGGGCCTGGACGTGCCCCAGGCCACCAAGATCGCCCTGGCCCTGCGCCGGATGGGCCTGGGGATCGACACCGCGGTCTACACCGTGGACGAGCTGGAGCAGGCCCTGCTCTCCATAAGAGGGGAGGCGGGCGTATGCTGAGAGATATCACCCTGGGCCAGTTTTTCCCGGGCAATACCTTCATCCACCGGCTGGACCCCCGCACCAAGCTCCTGGCGGTGATCCTGTACATTGTGGCCCTGTTCAACGCCCAGGGGGTGGTGACCTACGCCATCGTGACGGCGCTGCTGGCCCTGTGCATCATCGTCTCCCGGGTGCCCTTCCGGTCCCTGACCCGGGGCCTGAAGCCCATCTGGGTCATCGTGGCCTTCACGGCCATTATGAACCTGTTCTTCACCAGCGGTACCCCCCTGGGCGCCGGCTGGCTGCTGAGCCATATCTCCCAGGAGGGTCTGCGCTCCGCCATCTTCATGGTGCTGCGGATCGTGATGCTCATCATGGGCACCTTCCTGCTGACCTACACCACCAGCCCCATCTCCCTGACGGACGGACTGGAGAGCCTGCTGTCCCCTCTGAAGAAGCTGCGTCTGCCCGTCCACGAGCTGGCCATGATGATGTCCATCGCCCTGCGCTTTATCCCCACCCTCATCGAGGAGACGGACAAGATCATGTCCGCCCAGAAGGCCAGGGGCGCGGACTTTGAATCCGGCAATATCTTCCAGCGGGCCAAGGCCCTGGTGCCTATCCTGGTGCCCCTGTTCATCAGCGCCTTCCGCCGGGCCGACGAGCTGGCCACGGCCATGGAGTGCCGCTGCTACCACGGCGGCGAAGGCCGCACCGCCCTGCATGTGCTGCGCTTCCGCCCGGCGGACCTGTGGGTCCTGACGGGCTTTGCGGCCCTGACGGCGGGGGTCATCGCCCTGGGGCGGCTGGGAATCTGAAAGAGGTATGCTATGCGCAACATCGCACTGATCCTGATGTACAACGGCACCGCCTATCATGGGTGGCAGGTGCAGAAAACCGAGGTCACCGTGGCCCAGACCCTGGAGCGGGGCCTGTCCATGGTGTGCGGCGAGCCCATCAAGTGCACCGGCTGCGGCCGCACCGACGCCGGGGTCCACGCCGAGCACTATGTGGCCAATTTCCGCACCAATTCCCGTATTCCCGTGGACCGGCTGCCCTTCGCCGTCAACACCCACATTCCCGAGGATATCGTGGTAAAGGCGGCCTATGAGGTGGCGGAGGATTTCAACGCCATCGGCTCCTGCATCCGCAAGGAGTATACCTATCGCATTTACAATTCCCGGGTAAAGAACCCGTTTTACGTAAACAGGGCGTATTTTTACCCCAAGCGCCTGGACGAGGAGGTCATGGACCGGGCGGCCCGGATGTTCGAGGGGACCCACGATTTTGCCGCCGTGCGCAGCATGGGCACCAACGTCCGCAGCACCGTCCGCACCATCTACTACTGCAGGGTCCGGCGGCAGGGGGAACTTTTGGAATTGAAGGTCTGCGCCAACGGCTTTTTGTATAATATGGTACGGGCCATCACCGGCACGGTGCTCTACGCGGCGGAGGGGAAGCTGACGCCGGAGGAGATCCCTGTGATCCTGGACAGCGGCAACCGTACCCTGGCCGGGCCCACCGCCCCGCCGGGAGGTCTGTACCTGACAAGGGTGTGGTATGAAGATGAAAGACTCAATGGACCGGATGGAATTTGACCAGGGCAACCTCCAGGAGGAGGCGCCCCGCCGGGTGCAGCGCCGGAAGCGGCCGGAGCTGAAGCCCATATGGTTTGCGGCGGTGGCCGTGGTGCTGCTGGCGGTGGTGCTCATCGCTGCCCTGACGGATACCACCGCCTTCGACGGGCTGCGCCGCAGCGTGACCTATGCCCGGGCCAAAAAGGACGAGACCGGCTGCGCCCAGCTGTACCACTACGCCGCCGACCGCACCAGCTGCTTTGCCTCTCTGGACGGCAGCCTGGCTATCGTCACCAACAGCCAGCTGCTGGTGATGCAGGAGGACGGCCAGGTGGTCTGCAACGAGACTGTAAAGTGGACCTCCTGTACAGTGACCGGAACCGGCAGCCTGGCCGCCGCCTACGACATCGGCGGCAGCGACGTGTATGTCCTCAATGCCCAGGGCCTGGTCCGCAAAATCACCTGCGGCGGCGAGATTCTGTCCGTTACCCTGACCCGGGAGGGCCGCCTGGCGGTGACCCTCAACGAGCGGGGCTACAAGGCCGCCGTGGAGGTATACGACGAGGACGGTGTAAAGGAATTTGCCTTTCATTCTGCCGACAGCTTTCTGATGACCTCCTCCGTGTCCCGGAACGGCAAGGAGATGGCTGCCGTCACCATGGGCCAGTCCCAGGGCTCCTTCACCAGCAGCATCGTCCTGTATAAGCTGGACCGGCAGGAGGCCTACGCCACCTGCGACCTGGCCGGCGTGGCGGTGTATGACCTGGGGCTGGTAGGGAAGCGCTACTGCGCCGTGGCGGAGGACAGCCTGCATTTCATCGACCAGAAGGGCCGGGCCGCCGCGTCCTACAGCTATGACGGCGGCGTTCTGCGCCGGTGCAGCCTGGGGGGCGACGGCTATGCCGCCGTGCTGCTGGGCCGTTACAAGGTGGGCAGCCAGCTGCGCCTGGTGACGGTGAACAGCGACGGCAAGGAGCTGGGGTCCCTGGACCTGGACGGCGATGTGCTGAGCATGTCCGCCTGCGGCCGGTATGTGGCGGTTCTGTTTGCCGACCGGCTGGTGATCTATAACAAAAACCTCAAGGAATACGCCACCCTGCAGGGCGTCAGCAGCGCCGGTGATGTGCTGATGCGTAGCGACGGCTCTGCGGTGCTGGCGGGCTCTGCCGCTGCCAGCGTGTTCCTGCCCTGACCCCGAAAGGAGAGTGTCCATGTCCGTATTTGCTGATATTCTGGTGCTGGCGGCCCTGATCGCCGCCGCCTGGCTGGGTGCCAGACGGGGCCTGCTGAAAAGCCTGGCGGGCCTGCTGATCGTCGTGGTGGCCCTGCTGGGGGCCTCCTGGGCCGCCGACCACCTGTCCGAGCCTGTGGCCCGGTGGATCGAGCCCCGGGTGACCCAGCGGGTGGAACAGAAAATTGAGGAGAGCCACGCCGCCGACGCCGGACAGATGCTCCAGGCATTCAGCTTCCGGGGCAGCGGCCTCCAGAAGATGCTGGATACCGTTCACCAGCGGGTGCAGCAAACCGGCGAGACCGTCATCCGGGCCGTGGCCCAGAGCATCGCCCGTTCCGTGGCGGGGACGGCGGTGTATGTGGTGGTGTTCCTGATTCTGCTGGTGCTGCTGTGGCTTTTGATGAAGCCCCTGAA
>ERZ773185.1023-NODE-1023-length-22637-cov-3.544859_pt1 | contig 22637 bp, 21 predicted proteins | sample MGYA00580531_ERZ773185 | MGnify/ENA primary metagenome ERZ773185 (study PRJEB29015, sample SAMEA2737799) | human gut metagenome | biome: human gut; feature: human-associated habitat; material: faeces | place: China | collected 2012 ...
TTTTGCAATTCTGCCGCTGCGGCGGGTGATGGAACGCGAAAGGAAACCCTGACGGTTTCCTTTCACACTTTCCTTCCCTCCGAAACTTTCGGCTAAGCAGGTTTTTGACAGTCTGTACCGCGCTGCCGGTTCATTTCCGGCAGCGCGGTTTTTCTCACTCTCTCGTCCTCGTCACTCGATGGATTTGAGGGATTCGGCCATGGAGATGCGGTCGATCTTGCGGATGAGACACAGGCACACGGCCACGGCCAGCAGCAGCGTGGCGGCGAAGGCCAGCGCATAGCTCAGCGGCGTGACGTGGATGTGGAACGAGACGAGGCTGATGCGGATATTCTGCATGATGAACCGGTGCAGCGCCCAGCCCGCCGGCAGGCCGACGAGCGCGCCGCAGAATGTCAGGAGCAGAATTTCGCGGAAGACATAGTTCAGCGTCTCGCGGTGGTAGAAGCCCAGGACCTTCACCGTGGCGATCTCGCGCACGCGCTCCGTGATGCTGATGTTGCAAAGGTTAAAGAGCACGACGAGCGCCAGCGCGCAGGCGCAGACCACGACGAGGCCGACGATGTAGTCCAAGCTCTTCATGGTGTTGTCCACAATGTCCTGCAGGGCCTCGGAGACCGTGACAGACGCGACGCGGGAGTTGGATGCCAGCGCCGCGCCGAGCGCGTAGGCATCGCCGTCCGTGACGTCGAGCGTGAGCTGCGTGTCGTCGGAGAGGCGCAGGTCCATCTCGTTGACGTAGTCGCCATAGGCGCCGGCGAGATCCTGGGAGAGCCGGCGCGTCCAGGCGCCCTCGGCGCGCGTCCCCTCGGCAGAGTACTGGCCCATGGCCCACTCGTAGGCGGCGTTGGCCTCGTCGAAGGAGGTGATGGGGCACCAGGATGCAGAGCCAAAGACGGCGTCAGAGAGGGCGGCGCCCTTGGCATCGTGCGTGGCGGCGCCAATGGACTCGAGGTAGGGAGCGTAGAGCGCGGAGTTGCCGGAGGAGCCCAGGACGGCGCTCACGCCACCGCCAGCCGCAAAGCCAAAGACGAAGACGCGCGAGGCGTCGCACGGCAGGCAGCCCGCGTTGTAACGCAAGTAGCGAACGGCGGCCTTGAGATCCACCGCGGGCCACGGAGAGCCGCCCGGGTAGAGCTCGTTCTTGCCGCTGGCGGTGTCGTAGCCGGCGCTCCTGCCGCGGAAGCCGGCGTAGACGTAGATGCAGCCCGCCTGCATGAAGGGGGCCAGGCCGTCGTAGGAGTAGGCGGTGGGACTGGTCTGCGGGCTCAGCGTGCCGGTGTTGACGGGCATGAGGATGGGCGCCGTGGAGGGGGTGAAACCGCCCACGACGGCCTTCTCGTCAACGGTGCAGCGGTAGGTGTCGCCGTTCTTCTCGGCCGAGAAGTACTTGCCGGGTACGAAGACGGCCAGGGACTCGTAGGTCTTGGTGGCCGGAGACTTGCAGTAGGCAAGGCCCAGCTGGTAGTAGACGTCATTGTCCTCGTCGTAGCGCCAGGCGCCCTCGTTAAGGGCAAGGTCCTTGAACTCCTCGAGGTCAACCTGTGAGTCCTGGGGTCCGTTGCCGGGGTCCTCGGCGGGCTTTTGCTCGGGCTTTGTGCAGCCGGCGATGCCGGCCAGGGTGCCTACGCCCGCAAGGGCAAGGAAATCTCTTCTTGTGAAGCCCATCGTCTCTCCTTGATGGTGGTGTCTCTGATGACGCTGGTAGTGGTGCCGCCTGCGACGGCCGGGCGCCGGGGCGCTACTTGGTCTCCCTCACGCCCTTGACCTTGGTGACCTGCTTGTCCTTGCGGCGGTCATTGCCCCAGAAGCAGCAGGAGACCATGCCGGGGCCGACGTGGGAGCCAATGGTCGGGCCGATGGTGGGGCGCAGGACGCGCATCTCGGGGTCGACGCGCTTGAGCTCGGAGGCAACGTTGAAGCCGTCCTCCGCGGCATCGGCGTCGCCCACGGCGGCAACGTGGCCGTAGGGCTCCAGCTCGCGGTTCTTCTGGAAGTAGTCGGCCAGCTTGCGCATGCCCTTCTTGCGGCCGCGCGCCACGGCGCGGATGCCCAGCGTGCCGTCCAGGTTGAAGTGGAGAAGCGCCTTGACGTCCAGGGCGTCTCCGATGACGGCCACGCCCTTGGGCAGGCGGCCGCCGCGGTGCAGCGCGTCGAGGTTGTCCACCATGAAGAGGGTGTGGACGTGGTAGCGGGCCTCCTCGGCCCACATGGCCAGCTGCTCGGCGTTGAGGCCGGCGTCGCGCTGGGCGCAGGCCTCGTCAAGGAAAAGCGTGAGGGCGGTGGAGGCAAGCAGGCTGTCCACCACGTAGATGCGCACCTCCTCGTCGGGGTGCTCGTCCTTCAGGCGCTGCAGGCTCATGAGGGCGCCCTCGTAGCCGCCGGAGATGCCGCTGGAGATGCAGAAGAGCACCGTGGGCACGCCAGACTCGTAGGCCTCGCGGAAGGCCTCGTCGTACTCGAGCTGGGAGGGCTGGGAGGTCATGGGGCAGGCGCCGCGGCGGATGGCGTCATAGAACTCGTGGGCGCTGCGGGACTGGAAGAGGTCGTCGTCGCCGGAAAGGCCGCCGTCGGGGCGGTCCGCCTCGACGTAGTGGAACGGCAGGATGCGAACGTTCTTCTCGGCTGCCTGGGCGACCGTGAAGTCGCAGGTGGAGTCACACATGATGTTGCACTTTGCTGCCACGGGATCTCCCTTCGGAATCTGAGCGCGGCGGGCGCACGAGGTATCGTGGGTACTATTGTAAGCGTGTGGAAAGGGGCGTCCCTTCCGCAAGCGCGGACGCCCACCATAAACGGACAGCCGGAGGCGAGAGGCAACCATGCAGGCAGGGGACAGCGCCCTGAGGCGCACGCGGTATCGCTTTGTGGGGCAGGTCCAGGGCGTGGGCTTTCGCTGGACGTCCTCGCGCATAGCAAGCGGGCTGGGACTCACCGGCTGGGTGCGCAACGAGTACGACGGCAGCGTGACCTGCGTGCTGCAGGGCACGGACGCGCAGATCGGCGCGTTCCTCTCGCAGCTGGCGGACATGATGCACCGGTACGCCCGCTACGCCATAGACTCTCGCGAGGACGAGGGCGTCGTTGCCGGCGAGAGGGACTTCCGCGTCAGGTACTAGGCGAGGCGCAGGCAGAGGTGGAGCGTACGGGGCCTTGGGTGAACGCGGGGCGAGCAGACGGTGCATACAAAAAACGAGGTCGGAGACATTAGGCCTCCGACCTCGGCGTTTACTGGTGGCGGGGAAGGGAGTCGAACCCCTGACACGGGGATTTTCAGTCCCCTGCTCTACCAACTGAGCTACCCAGCCGTTGTTGCGCGGGGATTACTATAGCAAAGCCCGGTCCCGCGTCCAAGCACTTTTTTGGATAAATCCAAAGAAAGTTTGCTTGTGGCGAGAAATGACAGCTAGAAGGCACCGCCTCCGCCGCCTCCGCCAAAGCCGCCGCCCCCGCCGCCGGAGAAGCCGCCGCCCCCGCCGCCACCGGAGCTGTCCGAGGACGCTGCCAGGGCCGCATCCGAGACGTGGTGGGCAGACTGCATGCTCTGGGTGAAGACGGCCGCCGGAGAGGATCCGCCGTGCCAGCGGTAGTAGTACCAGCCGTAGGTGGGCATGAACGCGGGGTCGTCAAGCACCTGAGGCATGGTGGCGCGCAGCTGGTCGATAACCTCGTCGGCCACGTCCAGGACCACGGCCATGACCAGCAGGCGGTTCCAGAGGACGACGTCGGAGGGAACCGCCTCGGAGAGGTGGGTGAAGTCGGTCAGCCAGCTCCTGAGGGCGCGAAGCTTTGCCAGGGTCTCGATGCCCTCGCGGTTGATGCGCTTCATGGAGGCCGCCGTCACGAAGGCGGCCACGGCCGCGGCGACAAGCAGCAGCGGCAGGCCGATCATCGCGAGCACGGACGCCTCAAAGATCAGATAGGCGACAAAGACCACGAACGCCAGGATGCAGTCGATGACACCGGCGAGCACGAGCCAACCGCGGCCGTTGCCCTTCTCGCCGCCGTCCTCGAAGCGCTCCGCGTACTTGCCCGTAACGGCACCCTCCCACTTCTCGTAGGCGGAGTGGTAGAGCTCCGGCTCCTTCTTGGCAAAGGACTCGATGCGCGAGAAGTAGAGCTTCTCGCCGTCGTCGGAGATGGTCTTGAAGAGCAGCGAGAGGGTCTTGCTGTCCACCGTGTGCGTGGCCTTGTCCCGCGCGGAGTCCGATGAGCGCGGCATGCCCTTGAGCTTGGTCACGCGGTAGTCCTCGCGGACCTTGTCGCCAAAGAGCCCCTTCTTCTTGGTGGTCACCTTCTCCAGGCTGATGTAGCCCTCGTCCGTGAGGCGCATGAGCGTTGCCGTCAGCTCCTTGCCCTCCACGGATCCGCCGTTGAAGAGCGCGCCGAGCACGGCGGGATGGTCGGAGGTGGGGACGTCCTTGAAGTACTTGTCCTTGAAGTCGGGCTCGTTGTCGCGGGCGTACTTGCGCTTCTTGAGCAAGGCGAGAACGACGGTGCCCACGGCGGCAATGGCGGCCAAGGCGCCCGTGCCCCAGACGAGGATGCGCGCGCGGGTGCGCCTTGCGTTTGCCTCGTCGGCCCACTGCTGCTCCTCGGAGAGGATGGAGTCCAGGCGCCCCGCGGAGCTCTGCGAGAGGCCAGCGAGCCAAGACTGTGGGAAGGTGACGCGCATCTCGGCGTACTCGTCCGTACCCACGCCGGAAGCGGCGAAGACGACGTCGCTACCAGAGAAGCTCACGCTGCCGTCAAGGGGGCCGTGTCCCCAGGCGCGGACATTCTGCCCCGCGGTCACGGACTCCCCCGCCGGAACGGGAAGGTGCAGCGTGCAGGTGACGTTTTGGGACTCGACGTCCCAGCCGTCGGAGACGAACTTCCAATAGAGCTCTCCGGTGTCCTGCCAGCGCGTCGCTATGCCCGTGGCGTCATAGGCAATGGTGAACCTTGCCTTCTCGTTGCGGTGGGCGGAATAGATCTTGAGGCGCTGGATGGACCCGCGGTCAGAGATGCTGTAGGTGCCGTCCTCGTCGGAATCCGAGAGCTGGAAGGCAAGAAGCGACCCCGCGGTGCTCTCGCCGGCAGAGGTCACGTTGACCTCGACCTCCTGGCCGTTGTTGGGGTTGTAGCCGGTCGGGATGTCCCAGTAGACGCCGTTGAAGCTGCCGTCAAAGTCAAAGGTACGGGTCTCCACCACGTGGAGGGTTCCGTCGGCGTCAACGGTGGCGTCGATGTCCACCTGGGTTATCTGGTAGCTGCGGTCGCTCGCCAGGGCTTGCCCCGGCAGCAGGAGAAGGCCGCTCAGAAAGGCGAGAAGCACGAGCAGGGAGCTAAGTGCGCGGTGGCGGACGGGCCGCCCGTAACGTTTTGCCATTTGAACCTCCGGGGAGGACGTGGTCGAGCGCTTGCAGCAAGCATAGCAAAGCGGCCGTGGCCGCGCCCTCCCCTCCCCGAACGGCAGGCGGCTCAGGCGAGCTCGTCGACGATGGGCTCTCCCACCAGGGTCAAGAGCGACCCGCAGACGACAACGGACTCGCCCTGGGCAACGAGCGTCCCCTCCCCGACGGGCACGCCGTCCACCGTGGCGGGAAGCCCGGCGTCCATGTCAAACGCCAGCGCGCCCCCGTCCGCCGGAACGAGCCGGAGGTGCCTGGGAGATGCCAGGATGGAGTGGAGGACCACGTCGCAGGACAGGTCGGACCCCAGCACGAGCCCCTCTCCCGGCAGGGGAAGAATGACGTCTGCCGAGTCCGTCCTCAGCCAGACGCGCAGGTCAGGCCGCTCCGGCAGCTCGCACGCATGCGCCTCCCCAAAGCCCTCGGGCTCCTCGAGACCACCTTCCAGGAGGGCGAACTCCTCGGGGATGCCCGCCCTCGCGAGATCCTCCTCTCGGTTGCGCCCGAAGTCGTACAGGCAGCCGTAGCAGACGTCCATGTCGTCGAACAGGACCTCCCCGCAGCGAGGGCAGCGCTTCTCGCCATAGCCTTCTGGCACGGCTACCCTCCGGCCGACGGTCGCGGTCGCATCCATCTCTCCCATAGCTTCCTTCCCTTCCCCAGTCCGACGTCAGTTCACGCGCAAAGCGCATCCGCAGTTACGGAGCAGACCCAAAGCTGCTCGCCCCGTCCCGGCCACGCCCCGTCAGAGCTTGGCCGCTCGATGACGCAGAACGCCTCGGGACACGCCCTGACCTCACCGGGGGCCACATCCCTACAGCTCATGAGCACTTCTCCTTCCTTTCCAATAAACAGCAGGTCAAGTGGGTATCTCATGCCAAGCGTGTGAACGGACCCGCAGCGGGTGAGCATCACAGGGCACGCATCCGCGTCCGTTCCCAGAAGGCCCTTGAGCCTTGCCGTCCAGGAGTCAAGTACCCTCACCTCGATGCTCCATCCCGGCCATTCCTCCGACCTCAATCGAGCCTGTGTCATCAGATCACCACCCCCGGCCTGAACCTGTCCACCACAAGCTCGCGCGAGTGCGAGAGCACCGCGGGGGCCTCAAGCGAGACGCCTGGCAGCCGCAGCTTCCGCGGCCAGGGGGCAAACGTCATCGAGCAGGTGTAGCGCGTCAGGAACGGAGAGATTTCGAAGGAGGCGCCCCCACCGCCATCGTCCAGGCGCTCGGCACTCACCCGCACCACGCAGGGCGAGCCGCCCATAGCAAGCGAGAGGGCCTCCCTCACCTCGTCGACCGCACCCACCTGAGACTGCTCACCAGCCGGAGAAACCCCGTGGGAGACCACGGCGTCAAGGCATGCCCGGTCAAACCTCGCGCAGAGGGCCATGAACTCCATGAGGTTGACGCCCACGAGGGCAACGACGAGGACGACGGGCACCAGAGCGGCGAGCTCGACCACCATCTGCCCCGATCGCGCGCCCCACGCACCATTGGCGCTCATTGCGTTTCTCCCCTCAGGTAGTCCCCAAGCCTCGAGACGTCGACGGTCAGGGGAATGCTGATGTCGGTTCCGGGTATCTCCAGATTGGCCACGGTTATCGTCGGCCCATACTCGTCGGCCGCCCAAATGCCCAATGCCCTCGCGTAGTCCATGACCGATCCGGACTCGGGCAGCGCCTCGACGAGCGTCCTCACGGTTCCGGTCCCCTCAAGGCCGCCCTTGTCGAGAACGTCCTGGGAGTTGACCGTCACCGGCTTTCTGAGCCTCATGTCCGCGGGCTGGATGCCCAGCAGTGAGATCGTCTCGCCGAGGCGGTCCGCCAGCCAGGAACCAACCGTGCCGCCAAAGACCCCATCGAGGTTTCCCAGGAAGTCCCCCACGGTCGAGGAGACCGAGGTGGCGAGAGACCCATACCCCACAAGCAAGCGTCCCCAGAGCCCAAGCACGCCATCCGCAACCCCGATGACCAAAGACCCGGAGTCCGCCAGGCCGTCGAAGAAGGACGAGAGGACGTTGTTGTCGGCAGTCGCGCCGTCTGGGGCAAGGGCCGCCGCAGAGACCGCCGCGCCCGCGGGAATGCGTCCCGACGAGACAAAGGCCGAGGTCAGCTCCGAGGGAGTGACGGCCGACTCCCCACGTGCGACGACGGCGACGCACCCCCATGCGCCCGGAGGGCAGAGGCTCGGCCTTCTCACCGAGAGCTGCCTCACCGCCTCGGCAAACGTCTGGGCCCCGCCATCGGCAAGCTCTCGGACGGAGCGCTCCGCTTCGGCCAGGTCGGCGCGGGCGGCCACGTAGTCTCCGGCAGCCTCCACGACGAGCCTCCAGTGGTGCTCGAAGCCGTTTTCTATGGAAGTCGACGCCGCCGCGACCTTACCCATCTGCGAGACGTCCATCCGGCAGACCTCGCAGCGAGAGACGGCGCCCTGCTCGAGGTCGTGGAGGGAGGCCGCTCCCTCCACGCCGCCCAAGGCGCCGGGGCATCCGTCCCAGGAGTGAAGGACACGCCCACCCTCCTCGCGGGAGACAGGCCACAGGGCATCCGTGTAGAGCCTTCCCGCACGGGTCTGCTCGACATTGCACGGCAGGGCCGGAAGGTCCGCCACCACCATCCCATCGTCAAGCTCCGCATACTCGCCCCTCCTGACCTCGTCGAGGGCAAAGGAGTAGAACGCCCGGCGACACGCCGCGTCGGTCAGCTCCTCCGGATTTCTTCCCTCGAGCGCCGCGGCGCCAAGGCGGGCCGCGTAATATCTCCTCGCCCTCAGAAGCGGGGCGCCAAACGTCCATTCCTCGGGTGACGCGTAGTCGGGGTTCTGCGCATCCGCGAGCCCCGCAAGATGGGCGGCACGCTCCCTCAGGCAATAGGGACTCGAGCCGCAATCCGCCATCCATCCCCGCTCGAGGGCCTCCCGAGCCCTCTCCTTGGCCTCCTCCGCCTTGGAGGACTCCTCCCCCAAACGGTCCGCCAGGTCCGTGAGGGCGTTCCCGTCCGCCCCATCCTCAAGGGCGCCAAAGTCCGATTGCGACTCCAGGGGAAATGGCACCGCGCATCCCACGTAGTCGAGCCCCTCCCTCGAGTTGGCCCGCGCGCACGACCCCGAGTTGGCGACGACAAGGGCGGGAAGCAGCCCCTCGAGCCTCTGGAGCCCCTCGTTGGCCTGCCGCGAGAAGTCCCTCCTGGCGTCAAGCACCCGGGCGCCCGCCTTGGTGACCTGTGCGCCCCTTGCGGCAAGCCCGGGCACGCACGAGACCGCCAGGCCCGCCCCGCACGTGACAAAGCCGGCAAGCCCCATGCTCAGAACGCACGCGTCGAGAACCTGCGCGACCGTCGAGTAGGCAGCGACCGCGTTCTCTCCCGAGAGGGCCACGGCATCGGCAACCTGCTGGACTTCCGCGGAGCGAGCGCCAACCCATTGCGCCGCAGCGGACCCAAAGACAAGCGAGAGGCTCACGAGCAGGGCCACGGCGACGGCGACGGTCGTGTAGCCTCCCTCGTCGTCCACGAATGCGCCAACGGTGGGTCCGAGGGCCCGCCCATCACCTCCACATGCCAACCCAGTCCCCATAGCTTCCCTCCAGCCAATCCGGCCTCGTCGAGGCCGTCACGCGCGCCTCCAGGACAAGGCCCTTCTCGTCCGACTCCCCCAGCAGCCCGCAGATGCCCCCAAGAAGCGGAAGGGGGCGGGCATGCCCGGAGAGGAGCACCTTCACGAGCCCCCTCTCATCCGGACCCTCCGTCGAGACCTCCCAGTCCTGCTGGCCTCCCACGTGAAAGACCGAGACCTCGGGCACCGCGGCAAGCCTCCTGAGCGCAAAGGGACGCACGTCGAACCCCTCCCTTGCCGTTGCCGCCAGACGCGCCACCTCGACGGCTGCCCCCTCCATGACACAACGCGTGTAGAGAAGGCAGGCCGGCTGCATCAGAAGCGCGAGCAGCAGAAGGGTCGTCGGAAGGAGGAGCGCGGCCTCGACGCTCGCCTGGCCCCTTTGGCTCCAAGGCGCCATCTCAGAACCCCGCCGCGTCTTTGAGCGCCCCGAGCCAGCCATCCGGCGCGGCATGGGAGGCCGCGGCCGTGGCCAGCGAGAGCAGCGTTCCGCCCGACGCGGTGCGCCACAGAAGGCCCAATGCCCCCACCATCGAGGCGAAGGCCGCAAGAATCAGCAGGTACTCGGTGGTGGACTGGCCACCACGCACCCGTCTCAGCCTCCCCCTTCTCCACGCAGCCCAGAGGCGTCCATGCGCATGACGCCCACCTCGCTTCCCCCACCCTCTCGCTCGCCGACGACGCATACGTCCACCCACCCCTCTCCCTGGATCACGCATCCCCACGTCCTCCCAAGCAGGTCAAGCCAGCCGGACCGGGCCACGACGCAGTCTCCCCTGGCGGCATACTCGTCAAGCACCCTCTCGGCCTCCTCGACAGCAGGCAGCTCGCTCAGGCGCCCCGTCTGCCCGGCAGCCCCGGAGCCCATGGTGGCGACGAGGCCACGTACCTCGTCGCCGACCGGAGCCTCCGCAAGAAGGGAGCCGACGGCGGGTGCAGGCGACGATTCCGACGTCTTGCCCCCGGCCGATGCCTCGTCGCCCGCCCGGCCCGCAACCCCCACGGCGGCCGCCAGCAGGGTGAGCGTCATCGCGCCAATCACGGCCCTGCGCCGCAGTCCCTCTCGCCTCACAGCGAGTTGATGCCACTGGCGATGGCATCCCAGAGCTGGCTCACCTTGTCCTTGAACGCAACGATGGCGACAATGGCTATCACCACCAGCACGCCGACCAGAATTGCGTACTCGGTCGTCCCCTGTCCGCAGCGGTTTCCCAGCAGCCTCCAGCCGTCTCCCCACAGGGGCGCAACGTTCTGTGGCCTACGACATCCAAGCATTCCGTCCCCCAAACAACGTCATCCAACAACCAACGCCTGGCCCAGAAGCGGCCCAAGGATCGCAACGAGCATCGCCGGGACGATGAGCGTCCCCAGGGGCACGAGCATCTTCACCGGTACCCGCTCTATCTCCTCCTCAACTTGCGAGCGCTGCTCGTCCCTGATGGCCTCGCCCTGGCGCTCGAGCGCCTCCGCCAAGGGCGTTCCAAAGGAGAGGGACTCGGCGACCACAGAGGCAAAGCGCCTGAAGGCCGGGACCCCAAGCTCGTCGGCGAGCCTTGCGAGCTCGGCCTCCCTGCTCCTGATGCCCATGCGCCAGGCGAGCATCGACTCCGAGAGGGCGCGGGAGAGCTCCCCGTCATACCGCTCGCAGTACAGCTCGAGCGAGGCATCAAACGAGAGGCCGGCCGCAAGCCCAAGCGTAAGGACGTCAAGCATCGCGGGCAGCTCCCCAAGGCACCTGCGCCTCCTCTCCGCCTCGGAGGGCGGGGCCTCGCGCGGGGGCCTCCTGCATGCGACGACGCGGGCGCGCCACGCCCCCAGCGCGTCAAGCGCGGCGAGGCAGGACGCAAACGAACACAGGGCCGTGCCCAGAGGCAGCAAGACGGGCATCAGGCAACTCCCCTCATCAGCTTTCGAATGATCAGCAGGGCCGCGGCGTCCATGGCAAGGGCAATGAGGACGCTTGCCAGCCCGGCGGGCGTCAGAAGCCCCCTCTGAAAGTCAGGCGATATGAGCACAAGGAGAAGGACGAGGGCGAGCGGAAGGGCGCAGACGATGCGCACAGACAGCCTCACCTGGGCGGTCTTCACCGCAAGCAGCCTCTGGAACTCCCCCTGCCTCTCAACCAGGCGGGCCGACCTCGTGAGCAGCTCCCTGAGCGGGCTGCCCGTCCTGTGCGAGACGACCAGGGCGGTCGCGAGCAGCTCGACGCCAGGGGCCTCGAGCTCGGCCGCCAAAAGCCCCAGGGCCTCCTCGGTCCCCAGGCCGCACCTGAGCCTCAGCGAGAGCCTTCCGAACGGCTCTGCGGCCGGGCCTCGCTCGTGGGTCCCCACGTACTCGACCGCCTGCGCAAGCGTCTGGCCCGAGCCCATGGCAACCGAAAGCGTCCTGAAGACGGCGGGCATCTCCTGCGCAAGCTCCCTCAACCGAGCCGACCTCGCGCGCGCCTCCCACGCCCCAAGCGCCAACGCCACGCCCAGCATTGCCGCAACACCCGCGACGATCGACCAAAACAGCAGCGCCGAGAGCATCCCGCAGGCAGCCACGGCCAGCAGCAGGAGCGCCTGAGCCTGGTCCTCGCCGAGCGTGACCCCGGCACGGGCAGCGAAGGCCCTGGCCCTTCTCGCCGCCCAACCCCACCCAGGCAGGAGCGACGCTGCCTGGACGACCGGGGTTGACCCCAGGCGGACAAGTGCCGCCAACCCCCTGGGCGGCAGCGCCCTGCCGGCCAGGACGATGGCGCCGCCCAGGCGCGGAGCCTCCCCCAGGGCCAGCGCCGCAGCGATTCCGGCAGAAGCCGCCGCGGCCATCAGAGCGAAGACCTCCATGCCTCCACCTCCTGCCTGGGGATGGTCCCGTCCCTGACGCCGCGCTCCACAAACGGTGGCTCTTCAAGCAGCGTCCACTTGCAAAGTGCCTGGTCAAAGCTGACGATTTCCTCAAGCTCCACCACCTCGGAGCCACGGCCCCGGCCCACCAGGCTCGCAGACGCCATGACCCTCTTGCCGCTCGGCAGGCGCCTGGCCATGACGATGAGGTCGACCGCGGTGGCAATCTGCTCCTCGATGAGCTCCGTCGGCAGGTCCATGCCAAAGCGGGCCATGAGCACGAGCCTCAGAACCGCCTCCTCGGCACTGCCGGCATGCAACGTGGTCAGACTGCCCTCGTGTCCCGTGTTCATGGCCTGGAGCATGTCGATGCACTCCTCTCCGCGCACCTCGCCCACCACGATGCGGTCCGGCCTCATGCGCAGGGCATTCTTCACGAGGTCCCTGATGGTCACCTCGCCCGTCCCCTCGATGGATGCGTCTCTCGCCTCAAGCCGCACCACGTTGAGGTGGCTGTCAAACCTCAGCTCCGCCGAGTCCTCGATGGTCACGATTCGCTCGCGCGGCCCGATCTCGCACGAGAGGGCGTTGAGCAGCGTCGTCTTGCCGGAGCCCGTCCCTCCCGCCACGGCAATGCCGCACTTGGTCCTCACCGCCCAAGACAGCAGGGTCGCGTACCAGGCCGGAAGCGCCCCCAGCCCCACCAGGCGCCGCAGCGTCCACGCGCGATCGGAGAACTTGCGGATGGTTATGGAGGGCCCATCGATGGAGATTGGGTCCGCGACGGCGTTCACGCGGTCTCCGTTTGGCAGGCGGGCGCTCACCAGGGGGCTCGCCCTGTCCAGCCTTCGCCCGAGGGGCGCCAGGATGCGGTCGATGGCGATCATGATCTGCTCCGGCGAGTCAAAGCGCGTCTCTGCCTGGCATATCTCCCCGCCGCGCTCGTAGAAGAGCGCGTCGCACCCGTTGATCATGACCTCGGTGATCGAGTCGTCCTCCAGCAGTGGCTGAATGGGGCCGAGGCCGCAGACCTCGTCGAGCACCTGGTCAACCAGGCTTGCCCTGTCGCACAGGGCAACGTCCTCGTATTCGCCGGTGTTGAGGGCGGACTCAAGCGCCACCGACAGCTCCGCCCGCGCCCGCGCACCCCCCTCGCCCGCCAGCATCCCCGCCATCGCGTCCAGGCCCAGGCGGTCGACGAGGTCGGCCTTCAGGCGCTCCCTTGCTCCCCTCAGAGAGGCGGCGCCCGGCTCGACTGCACCCTGCACGCGCTCTACCTCGCGCACGCGCTCCAGAACAGACACCTACCTCGCCTCCCTCCGCAGGCCCAGGGAGAACGGCCACCTCTTGGTGGTCTGCTCCTCAGAGAGCCTGCGCGCCTCCTCGTCGTCGGGAAGGCGCCCGAGCTCCAGAAGAAGCTGTGCCGTCACCGCAGAGACCGACCGAGAGAAAGGCCCCGTCAGCCCCATCAGGGACGCAATCTGCCCCGCCGCAATCAGCTCGGAAACCTCAGCCCCACCGTCAAACACGCGAAACACCCTCGCGGCCTCAAGCCCCACCTCGGCGCGAAGAAGCGAGAAGTCCGTCTTTGCGTGGGGATTTGCGCGATTCTCCAGCCTGGAGATCCTAGTCCGCGCGACGCCGAGCCTGACCGCGAGGCCTCCCATGCGCGCGATCGCGGCCATGGAACCAGGCGCGCCGTCGCTCACCAGGACGAGCCGGTCGCACATCTGGGCCGCCTGGGCGACGGCGTCCGTAAACGTCGTCGAGGTATCCACCAAGACCAGGTCCGCCCCCTCGGCGGTCCTCGCCACCAAAGACGCCGCCTGCGGCATGACAAGCTCGGACATCTCGGGCCTGCCGCAGGGCGCCGTCACGCTCACCCTCGGAGACGCCGAGAAGAGCGCGCGGCCCTCCGACCCCCGCTCGCCCACCAGGCTCGTTGGGTCAACGACCGGCCTCACGCCAAAGCACGAGTGCAGGTTTCCGCAGGAGAGGTCGAGGTCGACGGCTGCCACCCTCATGCCCCATCGGGCAGCCGCGCAGGCCATCCCTGCGACGATGGTCGTCTTTCCGGCACCGCCGCGGCCCGAGCAGAGGGCTATCACGGGGGCGCGGCTTTCGAGCGGTCCCAGCAGGCTCCGTGGGTCGGCGGACAGGGGGCTAGACGGAAGCGAAGAAGGCGGCTCCGCCTCCCGGCATTCCTCGCCCGTCGGGTCAAGCACCAGGTCTATGCCGGCGTTTCTCGCCCGCGACCTGAGGGACCCCGAAGCGCCCCGCCTCACCAGCGCCACGACCCTCGCGCGCCCGTCTTTCGCTATGGCCGCGGCCAGGTTGACGTCGGAGACGCCGTCGGAGGTCATTCCGACGATGACGCCCAAAGCCCCGACCTCGCTGTCTCGCACCATTCGCCTGAGTTCGTCGGCGTCGTGGGCCATCGAGAGCTCGTCAAGCGCCCCAAGTGTTCCCGCAGCCCTCTGCAGGTCCCCTATGCCCTCATCGATGCAATAGCCAACCCACTCGCAGGCATCACTCATTGTCCGCGCCCCCATTCTTGTCGGAATCCGCAGGGACCTCCGCCGTCACCTCGGCAGGAGCCTGCTGGCGTTCGCTCACCGACACGCCCTCCGCCGGCACGATCAGGCGCAGGGAGCCCTCTCCGCCCGCAACCAGGAGCTCCGCCACGGCCTGCGGCCTCACCGCCAGCGTGACGCTGGCTCGCGCCCCCAGCGCACCGCCCTCCCCGAGGGAGGAGATCACCTGCACGTCATCGCTCAGGACCCGCGCTCCGGACTCCCCGACCCTGAAGGCCACGACTCTTGTGCCGACCCCAATGTCCGAAGGCAGGCCGAGCTTCTCGCCAAACGGAACGGATGCGGCAACGTAGCCGTCCGGAACGTCCGCAGAGGTTGCCGCCTCCCTGAAGTTGAGCTGCGTGACGGGAGAGCCCTCGCTTGCCGGGACCGTGACCTGGCGTCCGACGACCTCGTCGAGCGAGACGTAGCTGCCCTTGGGAACGAGGTCGCTTACCCAGTCGCGCTCCGCGACGTTCTGGCGAGACACCACATCGCCCACCTCAAGGGCCTGCCCGGCAACGACCACCTTGGTGACCTCGCCGCCATAGCGCTCGAGCGCCTCCGCACGCTCTCGGTCGGCATCCGCGCGAACCTGCTGCCCGTAGGCCAGGCATAGCACGAGCGTCAACAGCGAGAACGCCGCAGCCAGCGCCAGCCTCACTCTCCGTGTCATCCTCAAGCCCTCCCCCGCACTCCAAGGCACCCGCGGTGCCAATCAAGGTGAGGGCATTCTCGCCTTCGGCCAAGAGCCTCACCGCCTCGTCGGAGAATTGGCCTTTCCGATTTCTTGCGGCTGACGGACACGTGGCTTTCACGTCAGGGTGCCTAGCTTGAGACGCGGGCCTCTCAAACTCGGCTCATCTGGCTTTAGCCAACTAAAGTGGCTTTCTCCACTTCACGGTTCCTTCACACGGACGCGCGCGGCCGCACGCAAAAGCCCGCATGGCCCAAGGGGCGCCACGCGGGCTTTCAGAGAAACCGCTCCATTGTGCCAACCGGCTAGATGACCACATCCGGGTCCAGGCTCGCCGCGCTCTCGCGCATCTCGCGCGCCAGGGCGAGGTAGCAGCTAACCCGCACGTCAGAGAAGCCCGGCTCCGCATCGGCGTGAGCCTGCCGCACCTGGCACCCCGGCTCGTGGGTATGCGTGCAGTCGCGAAAGCGACACTGCGTGGCCGCCTCCGCAATCTCCGGAAAGACCTTGGCCAGGCCGCGCTCGTGACCGACGATGGGCAGGCTCCTCAGCCCAGGCTCGTCGACTATGACGCCGGCGCCCGGAAGAGAGACCATTCTCCTGGCCACCGTTGTGTGCCTTCCGGCGTCGTCTGCCGCACGGACGGCGCCCGTCTCCAGCACGTCGCGGCCGAGAAGCGCGTTCAGCAGCGTCGACTTGCCCGCTCCCGACTCTCCCAGCACGATGGCGACCACGCCCTCGGGCACAAGCGCCCTGACGGCGTCCTCTCCCCAGGAGACACCAAGCTCGTCGGCGGCCCTGCGGACGCGCGTCGCCTCGTCGCCCCTGGCAGCAGAGGATGTGAGCGCCAGGTGGCATCCCTCGCCAAGGACCTCCCTCACGGCAGCGACATCCCTCGCAAGGACGGCGTCGCTCGCCCGGTCCGCCTTGGTCAGCACCACGGCGACGTCCGCCCCGCAGTCCCGTGCAATGACGGCGCTGCGGGCAATGCGCTCGCAGGACACCTCGCGCTCTCCGAGCTGCTGAACCACAAGCACCACGTCAACGTTGGCGGCAAGGGTCTGCTTCTCTCCGCGGGCCTTTCCGCGCCAGCGCGCTATGTCGCTCTCGCGCGGCAGAATCTCCTCGATGAGGCCCATCTCGTGGCCCTCGGGCAGGCGGGCGCACACCCAGTCGCCCACGGCCACCCGGGAGTTCTCCTGGCCGGCAATCCCGCCCTTGGTGAGCCTCGTGGCAAACTCCGCCCTAAAGGTCTCCCCCTCGCTGCACACGGCGGGATACCCGCGGTCAAGGCGGACGACGCAGCCCATCACAAGCTCGTCGGCATTCTCGCCGGCCTGCCCGGCTCGCGCCCGGGCAGCCAGAAACGCCTCGCGCTGCCGCTCGCTGGCAGAGAGCTCCCCAAACGCCGGGAGCTCCGTCAGCGAGGAAAGAGCCGGCAGGACCCCCTGCTGGGCCCCACCGGCTCTTCTGCTTCGCGTCTTCCTACCACTCTTGCTAGAACGCTTAGCCACAGTTCCTCAATCTCTTGCTACTGGTCCTTCTCGACCGCGCGCATGATGGCCTTGTAGGCCTCGTTGATCGGGATGATCAGGAAGGCCAGCAGAAGCGCCCACAGAACGCCGCGCAGCTCAAGGGTAACATCACCGAAGAACATCAGGGCAAGGGCGGGCACCTGGGTCACGATGACGGTGAGGACCAGGGCCAGGGCGGAGGCGCCCCACAGCCACTTGTTCTGCCTCTTCATGGCAAAGAGGGAGGCGCGACGGCTGCGCATGTTGAAGCAGTGGAAGATCTCGACCATGTTCAGCGTGATGAACGCCATCATGACGCCCTCTTCATCAGCGGTGCCAGCAATCATGTCGGCAATGTTGATGTAGCCCATGTCAAAGTAGACGCCCACAAAGAAGCTGGCCAGAACGAGCGCGGTGATGACGAGGCCCTGAACGATGCAGTCCAGGCCCATGTGGCCGGCAAAGACGCCGTCCTTGGCATTCCTGGGCTTGCGCTTCATGACGTCACCCTCGGCCTCCTCCATGCCCAGGGCAAGGGCCGGGAAGCAGTCGGTCACGAGGTTGACCCACAGCAGCTGCACCGGCTGGAAAATCGTGAAGCCGATGAGCGTGGCGATGAAGACGGAGAACACCTCGGCAAGGTTGGCGGAGAGAAGGAACTGGATCACCTTGCGGATGTTGTCGTAGATGCGGCGACCCTCCTCGCAGGCGTTGATGATCGTCGCGAAGTTGTCGTCGGCAAGAACCATGTCGGCCACGTTCTTGGTGACGTCGGTACCCGTGATGCCCATGCCCACGCCGATGTCGGCGCGCTTGATGGACGGGGCGTCGTTGACGCCGTCGCCGGTCATGGCGACGATGCGGTCCTTCTTCTTCCAGGCCTCGACGATGCGGGTCTTGTGCTCGGGCTGGACGCGCGCGTAGACGCCGTAGTCGGCGATGCGGGCGTCAAGCTCCTCGTCGCTCATCTTGTCGATCTCGGCGCCGGTGATGGCCTGGGAGCGGTCGGTCACGATGCCGAGCTGCTTGGCAATGGCCACGGCGGTGTCAATGTGGTCGCCCGTGATCATGACCACGCGGATGCCGGCGTCGTGGGCCTCGGCGATGGCCGGGGCAACCTCGGGACGGACCGGGTCGATCATGCCGGAGAGGCCGCAGAAGGTGAGGTCATGCTCGAGGGCGGCTGCGGAGCAATCGCCGGGGACCTCGTCATAGACCCTATCTGCCAGGGCGAGGACGCGCAGGGCCTCGTCGGCCATGCCCTTGTTGGCGGCAAGGATCTGCTCGCGACGCTCCTCGGTCATCGGGACGGCCTTGCCGTCCTCGTAGACCTTGGTGCACAGGCCAAGAATTACGTCGGGCGCGCCCTTGGTGAACTGCACGTACTTGCCGTCGAGGGACTCAACGACGACGGACATCATCTTGCGTCCGGAGTCAAAGGGAGCCTCGCCCACGCGCGGGTGCTCGACCACGAGGTTGGTCATCCCGGCCTTGCCGGCGTCGTTCACGAGGGCGCACTCGGTGGGCTCGCCCACGGCCTCGCCCTTCTCGGCGTCCCACTTTGCGTCGGAGCACAAGGCCATACCGGCAAGGAAGTGGTTCTCCTCGGAAGCAAGCTCGTGCTTGACGACGGTCATCTTGTTCTGGGTCAGCGTGCCCGTCTTGTCGGAGCAGATGATCTGCGTGCAGCCGAGGGTCTCGACGGCAGAGAGCTTGCGGATGATTGCCTGGCGCTTGGCCATCTTGGTCACGCCAAGGGAGAGCACAATGGTGACGACGGCGACCAGGCCCTCGGGAATGGCGGCCACGGCCAGGGAGACGGCGACCATGAAGGTGTCGAGAAGGGCCGTCGGGTCGGTGAGGACGTTGCCCACGCCGTGACGGATGATGTCGACGCCAAAGATGACGACGCAGATGACGATGACCAGGATGGTCAGGATCTTGGAGAGCTCCGCCAGCTTGACCTGGAGCGGGGTGAGCTCCTCCTTGGCCTCGGACAGGGCACCCGCGATCTTGCCCATCTCGGTGTCCATGCCCGTGCCGCAGACAACGGCGCGACCGCGGCCGTAGACCACCGTGGAGCCCATGTAGCACATGTTCTTGCGGTCTCCCAGGGGCACGTCATCGACGCCTGCCGCAAGCTCGATCGCGTCTGCGTGCTTCTCGACCGGCACGGACTCGCCGGTAAGGGCCGCCTCCTCAATCTTCATCGAGGCGCTCTCGAGAACACGGCAGTCCGCCGGAACGGCGTCTCCGGCCTCGAGCAGCACCACGTCGCCGGGAACGAGCTCCGAGCTCGGAAGGTGCACCAGCTTGCCGCCGCGCATGACCTTGGACTGGGCCGCGCTCATCTCCTGCAGGGCCGCGAGGGCCTCCTCGCTCTTGGCCTCCTGGGCCACGCCGAGCACGGAGTTAATCACGACCACGAACATGATGATGATCACGTCGGCCCAGTCGGCCTCGCCCTTGATCATGCCCGTTGCCGCGCTGATGATGGCGGCGACGATGAGCATGATGACCATGGGGTCAGCCATCTGCTGGAAGAAGCGGATCCACAGCGGGGTCTTCTCCTCTTCCTTCAACTTGTTGGGGCCGTGCTTGGCCAGGCGCTCGGACGCCGCCTCCTCGGAGAGGCCCGACTCGCCGTCGGTCCCCTGTGCGGAAAGCACGTCGTCGGCAGATGATAGGTACTCTTTCACGTTCACTCCTCCTGGGATTGAATCGCCCGGCAGATCAGTGCCCGATCATAATTCCCCAGGAGGGGCAAGGGCTCACCAAGGTTGCCGTGCCGGGCACCTTTACGATAGGGTTCACTTTACCCTATAGGGGCCATGCTCAGACGCCGAGAAGCCCTATGCCTCGTCCCAATACCGGTCAGAGATCACCTTGAAGCAGATCTTCTTGATGGGGCCGACCTCGGCCTCGGGCATGACGATGTTGCACATGTGGGGCTCACCGGGCACGTACATCACAAAGTGGCCGTGGGCGAGGGTGCCGCCCAGAATGTCGTCGTTGCCCTCGGAGGCGAGGCAGTGGCCCTTGTCGGCAGTCTCGTCGTACTCCACGGTCACGTCCGTGGCGCCCGGGGTCGTGAAGAAGCGCTCCTCGCCCTCGAGGTCAATCTGAACATCCGCATACCTGTGGTGGAACTCAAAGCGCGCGTCCTCGCGCCTCTTGGTCTTGGCCTCCATGACGTTTGCAAAGACGCGGCTTCCGTCGATCTCGGTCTTGCCCAGCGGCAGGTCCTTGGGGTCGTTCTTACCAAGCCAGTCGATAAGCACGTCAAGGCCCCGAGAAAGGCCACGGTAGCGCTCGATTACGTCAAGTCCGTCGTAGATCATTTCTTCTCCTTTGGCTAGTCACCCGGGTCGGTTAGGGCCAGTCGCGCAAGAAAGGGCCGCCGGCATCAAGCCGACGGCCCTCAATGCGCTGTGGCGGGTCGTCTCTACTGGACCTGGGCAATCATGGCCAGGTTGGTGGAGGTGGTGTAGTCGCCCTGGCGCGGGGAGGTCTGCGGGTCACCGGCGGTGAGGACGACAATGTCGCCGGCATCGACGACCTTGTTCTCCTTCGCGGTGGTCAGCGCGTTGTAGAGCGTGTTGGTGAGGGAACCCTGCTCGGTGGTGCGGTACGCGTAGACGCCCCAGTAGAAGCAGGTGCGGCGCACAGACTCGTCGGAGGGGGACATGGCGTACAGGGGAACCTTCGGGCGGAACTTGGAGACCAGGCGAGCGGAACGACCAGAGTGGGTCGGCACGATGATGCACTTGGCACCCACGCGGTCAGCCATCTCAACGGCAGCAAAGCCAGTGGCACCGTTGACGTTGCGGACGCCGCCGCGGTCGTAATAGTGCTCGTTCTCGGGGAGGTACTTCTCGGTCTCCTTGCAGATCTCGGCCATGGTGCGAACGGCGTCGATGGGGTACTTGCCCGAGGCGGTCTCGCCAGAGAGCATGACGCAGTCGGTACCATCCATGACGGCGTTGGCAACGTCGTTGACCTCGGCGCGGGTCGGACGCGGGTTGCGAATCATGGAATCAAGCATCTGCGTAGCGGTGATGACCGGCTTGTAGTGCTCGGCGCACTTCTTGATGATGGTCTTCTGGATGTGCGGGACCTTGGCCGCCGGCACCTCGACGCCCAGGTCGCCACGAGCAACCATGATGCCGTCAGAGACGTGCAGGATCTCGTCGAAGTTCTCGACGCCCAGGGCGCTCTCGATCTTCGGGAAGATCTGCACGTGCGGGGCGCCCATCTCGACGCAAATCTGGCGAATCTCGTCAACGGCCTTGGCGTCGCGAATGAAGGAGGCGGCAATGGCATCGATGCCGAGCTCGCAGCCAAACATGATGTCCGCGCGGTCCTGCGGGGTGACGGAGGGCAGGCCAATGTTGACGTTGGGGATGTTGACGCCCTTGCGCTCACCAATCTCGCCGCCGTTGGTGACGACGCAGTACATGTCGTTACCCTCGACGTGGTCAACCTCAAGGCCAATCAGGCCATCGTCGATGAGGATGATGGAACCCTTGGTGACCTCCTTGGGAAGGTTCAGGTAGTCAAGGGAGATGTGGCCGGCGTTGCCGTGGAAGTCATCACCAGTGGGCTGGGCAGAGATGACAAACTCGTCGCCAGTCTTGACGGTGACCTTCTTGCCGTCCTCCAGAAGGCCGGTACGGACCTCGGGACCCTTGGTGTCAAGAAGAATGGCAACGGGGATGCCGAGCTCCTTGGAAATGTTGCGCACCTTCTCGATCATCTGACGGTGATACTCGTGGCTGCCGTGAGAGAAGTTGAAGCGAGCGACGTTCATGCCGTGAAGAATGAGCTGACGCAGCACCTCCTCGTCCTCAGTGGACGGACCCATGGTGCATACGATCTTGGTCTTCTTGGTAAATCCCATCTAGAACCTCTTTCTCGTATGGAAACGCCAATATGAATCGCTGCTAGCGATGCTAGCAGACGACGGACCTCTCGACGAAGTCAGTGCCGTTGGCAAACGCCTGCGCGTTGTCAAGCGTGACGCGGGCAATCTCGCCCAAGGCCTCCTTGGTGAAGAAGGCCTGGTGGCTGGTCATCACCACGTTGGGGAAAGAGCACAGGCGAGAAGTGACGGAGTCAATGATCTCACCAGCGCGGTCCTGGTAAACGTTGGGGCCCTCCTCGTCATAGACGTCCAGTCCTGCGGCGCCAATCTTGCCAGAGAGGATACCGCGGATAAGGGCCTGGGTGTCAACAAGGCCGCCACGACCGGTGTTCACAAAGATGACGCCGTCCTTCATCTTGGCAATGGAGTCATCGTTAATCATGTGACGGCTCTCCTCATTAAGGAAAGCGTGGAGAGAGATGAGGTCGCTTCGACGATACAGCTCATCATACTCAACGTACTCGTCGACGACGCCCTCCTCGACAAGCTGCATGTTGGGGTAAAGGTCGCTGCCGAGGACCTTCATGCCAAAGCCCTTGCAGATTCGGCAGAGCGCGGCGCCAATTCGGCCAGTGCCAATAATGCCGGCGGTCTTGCCATAAAGCGTCTCGCCGACAAGACCCTCGAGGTTGAAGTCATTGTCACGGACGCGGTTATAGCCCTTGTGGATACGGCGGTTGGCGCAGAGCGCAAGGCCCATGGCGTGCTCGGCAATAGCCTGCGGAGAATAGGCAGGAACACGAGTGACCTTCATGCCAAGGTCCTTGGCAACAGGAACGTTGACGGCATCAAAGCCAGCGCAGCGCATGAGAACGAGCTTGACGCCAAAGCCCGCCAGAATCTCGAGGGTCATGGCGCCCGCATCGGCATTGACGAACGCGCAGACGGCATCATAGCCACGAGCAAGGGCGGCCGTCATAGGAGTGAGATTGGTCTCGATAAAATCAATCTTGATGTTGGGATAGCTCTTGAGCTCCTTGTTGAAGGAATCCTTGTCGTAGCTTGCGGTTCCGTAGAAGAGAATCTTCATTTCAAAAGTCCTTTCGGATACCAAGGTGCAGACCTCACACCACCTGCTCTACGTTTGAACAGTATAAA